>Ga0075522_10001066_pt1 | contig 20807 bp, 12 predicted proteins | sample NGEPerA_FD_74796 | JGI IMG/M metagenome (GOLD analysis project Ga0075522, IMG submission 74796) | Arctic peat soil microbial communities from the Barrow Environmental Observatory site, Barrow, Alaska, USA - NGEE PermafrostL2-A | ecosystem: Environmental > Terrestrial > Soil > Wetlands > Peat ...
GGCTGGAGGAATTCGCGGAATGCCCGTTCAAGTTTTTTGTCCGTTCCGGGCTGCACGCGAACGAGCGGAAAGTTTTCGAGCTGGACGCCCGCGAACGCGGCAATTTTCAGCACGATGTCCTGAAAATTTTCCACGAGCAACTGGCGGCGGAAGGCAAACGCTGGCGCGACATCGAGCCGGCGGAAGCGCGCGAACGCATCGGCCAGATCGCCGCCGCGCAGATGGAGCATTTCCGCGACGGGCTGTTCCACGATTCGGCGGAAACTAGGTTTGCCGCCCGCACGATGGCCGCGGCGTTGCAGGATTTTGTCGAGGTCGTCGTCGGCTGGATGCGCGGGCAATATGAGTTTGACCCGGTGGCGGCGGAACTCGGATTTGGCGGCAAGGAGGATCGCGCGCCGGCCTGGGAAATTGATCTGGGCGGCGGACACAAACTCGCGCTGCAAGGCCGCATTGACCGCGTGGATTTGTGGCGCGACCCGAACAGCGACGCCGCGCTCGCGGTGGTGACGGATTACAAGTCCGGCGGCAAGAAGCTGGATTCGCTGCTGGTGGAAAATGGAATTCAACTGCAGTTGCTCGCGTATCTCGGCGCGCTGCGGCACTGGAAAAATCCGCGCGAATTTTTTGGCGCGGACAAAGTCATTCCCGCCGGTGCGTTTTATGTGAGCCTGCGCGGAAAGTTCGAGTCGGGCGGCACCCGCGACGAGATTCTGAACGACCCCGCAGCAAAAAAACTGGCGTATCGCCACAATGGCCGCTTCGACGCGGATGCGCTGCGGCGGCTGGATCGGCGCGCGGACGTGAACAAAGGCGACCAGTTCAATTTTCGTTTGAACCAGGGCGGCACGTTGCCGGCCAGCTCCCCGGAAGCCTTGCCGCGCGAGCGTTTCCAGGCGCTGCTGGCGGGCGTCGAAAACCAACTGCAAGTTTTGGGCGGACGGATTTTTTCCGGCGCGGCGGCGGTGGATCCATATCGCAAAGGCCGGCAGACGCCGTGCGAGTATTGCGATTTCCGCGCCGCGTGCCGGATTGACGGGTGGACGCACGAATGGCGCGAGTTGCGCGCGGCGAAAAAATAATCCTACCTTTTGGCGTTCGCCGTAGCGCGGAAAAGCCGCAGCCGTCCATAATCAATCACGCCACCCAGCGATTCAAACACCAGGCCGAGCGAACCGAAACCGTGGGCGTTAAAGGCGGCGGCGACCCGCGCCAGTTCCGTGACGGTGAAAAATTTCTGCAAATCCACCGGCTCACCGCACTCGATGCCCTCGGCGAGGTGGCCGAGAATGGTGCCGGTGGTCACGCCGCGTTCGCGGGCGATTTGCTCAATGGTGAAGCCGCTGTGAAAACGGCGCAGCGTCGCTCGCGCGGAATCGCCGAGGCTGCTGCGCGTTGGCGGCGGCGCGGCGGGCGCGGTGAAAGATTCATCCGCAAAAATCTGGCGCGCGTTCGTCTGCAAATGCGCGGCGATTTCGCCGAGGAAAATCTCGCCGAACTCGCGCAGCTTCTTTTCGCCGACGCCGCTGATGCGGGCGAATTCACGTTCGCTGGCGGGATAATTCCGCGCCATCTGCCGGAGCGCCACGTCGGAAAAAATAATGTAAGCGGGAACGTCGCGTTCGTCCGCCAGCCGCTTGCGAAGCTGGCGCAGTTTGTCGAACAAAGCCTCGTCGCAGGAAATTTCACCGATGCGATGTTCCTGCCGGTCCGGCGCGGTGACGGGTTTGGTGAGCGTGATTGTCCTTCGCTCTTTGAGCGCGGCGCGGCCTTCGTTCGTCAATTCCAGCACGCTGAATTTGTCCGTGGTTTGCCGGAGAAAACCGAGCCGCACCAGTTCGCGGCCAATCGCGGCCCATTCGGGACGGCTGTGTTCCTTGCCGATGCCGAAGGTCGAAAGCTGCGCGTGATCCCATTTGCGGATTTTTTCCGTGTCCGCGCCGGTGAGGACCTCGACAACGTGGTTCAGCCCGACGCCAAAACTGTTTTTCTCACGAACTCGATAGACGCAGGAAAGAAATTTCTGCGCGGCCAGCGTGCCGTCGAAGGTGGCGCGCGGCGAAAGGCAGTTGTCGCACGCGCCGCAGTTTGTAGTGGCATAGGCATCCTGCCTGTCAGCTTCGGATTGTTTCTCCGAACTCACAGGCAGGATGCCTGTGCCACTAAACTTTTCGCCAAAATACGCGAGCAATTCCTTTCGCCGGCAGCCAGCGCATTCGGCGTAGTGGACCATTTGCTGCAATTGTTCGCGGGCGATTTGCTGTTCCTGCGGGCTGGGCTTTTCGTCAATGAACATGGTCTGCTTCACCACGTCGCCGGCGCTGAAGAGCAGGACGCATTCGCTCGGCAGGCCGTCGCGGCCCGCGCGGCCGGTTTCCTGATAATAGCCCTCGATGTTTTTCGGCAAATCGTAGTGGACGACAAAACGGACGTTCGGCTTGTTGATGCCCATGCCGAAGGCGATGGTCGCGCAAATCACGCGCACGTCGTCGCGCAAAAAAAGTTCCTGATGCTCGCTGCGTTGCTTCGGCGTCAGCCCGGCGTGATATGGTTTCGCCTTCACGCCGTCTTCTGAAAGATTCGCGGCGACGCTCTCGGTGGTTTTGCGCGACTGGCAATAGACAATGCCGCCGTCCCTCGGCCGCGCGCGGAGAAAATTCAGCAACTGGCCGTAAGGTTTGTTTTTCGGTATGATGCGGTAGGTCAGGTTCGGGCGATTGAAACTGGCGACATAACATTTCGGCTCGCGCAGTTTCAGATGCGCGACGATGTCCTCGCGCACGCGGCCGGTGGCGGTGGCGGTGAGCGCCATGAACGGAACATTCGGAAAATGTTTTCTCAATTCGGAAATCTGGCGGTATTCCGGGCGAAAATCATGTCCCCATTCGCTGATGCAATGCGCTTCGTCCACCGCGATGAGCCGCACGTTCCAGCGCTGCAAATCTTCGAGAAAGCCAGACAACATCAATCTTTCCGGCGCGGCGTAGAGCAGGCGAAATTCGTCGTTATGCAGGCCGCGCAGACGCTTCCGCGATTCATTTGCGGCGAGCGAAGAATTCAAAAACGTCGCGGGAATGCCGCTGGCTTGCAGCGCGTCCACCTGGTCTTTCATCAGCGCGATGAGCGGCGAGACGACGACGGTGAGGCCCTCGCGTGCGAGCGCGGGAAGCTGGAAGCAGAGCGATTTTCCGCCGCCAGTGGGCAGCAGCGCGAAGACGTCATTGCCCGCGAGCGAATCGCGGATGATTTCCTCCTGCAACGGACGGAACGAGGTGAAGCCGAAGTATTGCTTCAGCAGCGGGAGCAGTTCGGACGCGGTGGATTTCACAGGCGGACAAAGTAGCGGCTTTCGGCAGAAAGCCGCCATCCAAAAAATGCGGCGCTCTGCCGAAACGCCGCTACGTCAGAGGCCGCCGACTTCGGCTTCGCTGTGGATGATTTTTCCGCGCGTGCCGAAGGATTGCACGGCGTCAATCAGCCGCGCGTCCACGGCGTCGCGGTGCAATGAGCAGCCGGCGTTTGCCAGGACATTTGAAAGCACGGATTGCGCGGATTCAATTTTCAAACCGTCGAGCGGCGCGACGCTGGGAGCATTCACAATGGTCGGCGCGTTTTCGCCACTGCCGAAATCGGCGGTGACGACGACACGTCCGTTCAATTTTCCGTCCTTGTCGGTGTCCGCGATATTGTCTTTTTGAAAAACGTGGTCGGTGGCGGTGAATTCACCGACGAAATGTGAACCGGAATTCGGCCCGGCGATGAAATAGTTGCCGACGACATCTTGAAAATGATCCGCGCCGGAATGTCCGCCGACGAGGCCGCAGACGCCCCAATTATAGACGACGTTGTTGATATACTGAATGCGGCCTTTCGCCTTGGGATTGCGGCTTTGGTTGTTGATCCAGAGGTTTTGGATGTAGGTGATGTTCGTCACGGAATCCGAGAGCGAGCCGAAGCGTTGCGGGTCAATGCCCTCGCCGATGATGCAGTTCTGGAACGTGATGTCGTGGCTGCCTTGCGTGAGTCCGAGACAATCCCAGCGACCCCATTCAATTGAGCAATGGTCAAAAATCATATCGCTGCCACCGGAAAGATTCACGGAGCATTTGCCCTTGTCGCCGGCAACGCCTTCACGAAAACGCAGGTATCGGACGATGACATTCTTCTGTCCGCTGAATGAAACGGAGCGCCCATAAAGCGTGATGCCATTGTTCGGCGCGGTGTCGCCGAGAATGGAAATGTCGCTGCGGACGGCGGCGTTGGATTTCATGCGGATGACGCCAGCGACATCGAAGGCGACGGTGCGATGCGATTTGCTTACCGCGTCGCGGAAGGAACCGGTGCCGGAATCATCCAGCGTCGTGACGTGAAAAATTTCCCCACCGTTGCCGCCGGTGGCGAACTGGCCAAATCCTTCCGCGCCGGCGAAGGCTAAATTCGTTTGCGCCCAGGAAGAATGAATTGAGAAACAAAAAGTCGCGGCCACGCAAAGGACAGATTTCATGCGTAACACACTCAATGATATTCCTGCACCGTCTTCACCGCGTAGCCGGATTTTTTCAGCGCGGCGATGCCGCGCGCGGCGGCCTGCGCGCTGGAAATCGTCGTCATGATCGGCGTGCCGGTATAGACGGCGGTGGTGCGGATCTTGATTTCGTCGGCGCGCGGCGTGGCGCCGCTGGGCGTGTTGATGACGAGCTGAAGCTCCTTGTTCTTGAGCAGGTCAACCGCGTTGGGCCGGCCTTCGGAAATTTTATAAATACGATCCACCTTCAGACCGGCCTTTTCCAAAGTCGCGGCGGTGCCGCCAGTGGCGACGAGTTCAAACCCGAGTTCGACAAATTGTCTGGCCACCTCGGCGATTTTCTTTTTGTGCGCGTCGCTGACGCTGATGAAAATTTTCCCGCTCATTGGCAAAGGCGAGTTTGCCGCCATTTGTGATTTTGCGTAGGCGATGCCGAGATCGGCATCCAGTCCCATGACTTCGCCGGTGGAACGCATTTCGGGCGAGAGCAAAATGTCCTGGCCGTGAAAACGGTTGAACGGGAAAACGGATTCCTTCACCGCCCAATACTTCGGCCAGATTTCCCCGGTGAAATCAAGCTCCTTCAAGGTTTTTCCGGCCATGACTTTGGCGGCGAGTTTCGCCAGCGGAACGCCGATGGCCTTGCTCACGAACGGCACGGTGCGCGAGGCGCGCGGGTTCACTTCGAGGACGTAAACGGCGTCGCCTTTCACGGCGTATTGGACGTTCATCAGGCCGATGACTTTCAGCTCGCGGGCCATTGCGTGCGTGTATTCGCGGATGGTCTCGATGACTTTTTTGGAAAGCGTGTGCGGCGGCAGCACCATCGCGGCGTCGCCAGAATGGACGCCGGCAAATTCGATGTGCTCCAGAATCCCGCCGATGACAATCGTGCCCTTTTTGGGGTCGTCGCACTGGCCGACATCGGTGATGCAGTCCACGTCCACTTCCGTCGCGTCTTCGAGAAATTTGTCCACGAGCACGGGACGCTTTGGCGAGGCTTCGACGGCGAATTTCATGTAGTGCGACAGTTCGCTGTCGGAATAAACAATCTGCATCGCGCGGCCGCCGAGCACGAAACTCGGACGGACGAGCACCGGATAGCCCAGCCGTTTCGAGGCGACCAGCGCCTCGGCTTCGTTCGTGGCGAGGCCATTTGGCGGCTGCGGAATGTCCAGTTTGTTGAGCATCGCGGCAAAAAGTTTTCGATCCTCGGCGATCTCGATGCTCTGCGGCGAAGTGCCGATGATGTTCACGCCGTTTTTCTGCAAACCGAGCGCGAGATTCAGCGGCGTTTGCCCGCCAAATTGTGCAATTGCGCCCCAGCATTTTTCCCGTTCGTAAATGTGCAGCACGTCTTCGAGCGTGAGCGGCTCGAAAAAAAGTTTGTCGCTGGTGTCGTAATCGGTCGAAACGGTTTCGGGATTCGAGTTGACCATGATGGTTTCAAAGCCGTCTTCCTTGAGCGCGAAGGCGGCGTGGACGCAGCAGTAATCGAATTCAATTCCCTGACCGATGCGGTTTGGGCCGCCGCCAAGGATCAACACCTTTTTCTTCGGCGAATCGGATTTGATCTCGTCGTCGCCCCGGTCATAGGTGGAATAATAATACGGCGTGTAAGCCTCGAATTCGGCGGCGCAGGTGTCCACGAGGCGATAGCTCGGCACGAGGCCGATGCGTTTGCGCTCGGCGCGGATCGCGTCCTCGGTCGTGCCGGTCAAATGGGCGATCTGCCGGTCGGAAAATCCGAGCGACTTGGCCTGGGCGAGTTTGTCGGCGTTCAGCGTCGGCATGGCAAAATCAAATTCGCCATAGTAAGCCGGAATTGCCGGCGAGTGTCGAGCAAGATGCGCGGTGGGAAAAGAAGCCGCATTGGTCCGTCGCGCAACGAACCCGGTTTAATTTCCAGTCCACTTATACTCATAGCCATCAGGAGGTTCGTTAAAAAACGGAAAGTCCGGGATCCCCTTGATGCCGTCCCAGTAGATTTTGAGGGAGCTGGCGTGGCCGTCCACGAAACCGCCGACATTGCGGGCGTTGTTATATTGGCCGACGGGCCTGGGGTCGTGCCAGCTTGTGCCGATGCCGCCGGAAATCTCGCCGTCCAAAGCCGTCTTGGATGGTTCATGCACAGTGCTAAAACTTCGTTGAGCCATGCCGAAGTCGTTTGTGCCGCGCGCCGCGCCGTTGAAGCCATAGCTGGAATAATGGGTCAGGGAAATTGCATACAACGAGGTGTCGGCGGGGCAGACAAAGACGAAATTGGTTTGAGAATTCGTGGCGAATCCAAGATATGGCGCGACGAAGTCCTTGTAAGCATAGTAAACATTGGTGGAATAGCCAATTTTATCGCCGTGGTCGTCGGCATACATGGTAATGGCAAGATTGATCTGACGAACATTGCTGGTGCAGGTGGTTCGTTTGGCGGCGGACTTGGCCCGGCTTAACGCCGGCAAAAGCAACGCGGCGAGAAGGCTGACAATGGCTATCACGACGAGCAATTCAATTAACGTAAAAGCGCGTCTCATTTCCTTCTGCCAAGCCCGATTCACGCCCCGACTTTGCGGCGGTTCAAGTTTTTTGTCAAACCATACGCGCTTGCCCCCGCGCCGGATTTACCTTAAGTAACACCCGATGTGGCGAATCAAATCTTTACTCCACTGGCTGGCGCTCTTGATCCCGCTCGCGGTTTCGGCGCAAATTGACCCGGTCAGGCGCGACCTGATTCAGTTCGGCTACAACCAGCCGGTGGAAGGCCGCTCGCCGCTGGCTGGCTACATGTATTTCTATCACAACCAGCCGGATTTTCTGCGCACGAACCTCACGCTGCGCCTGGCGCTCGCGCCGACGTATCTTGATTCCGAGCTTGGATTTGTCGGCGGGCTGGGGCCGAACACTGACGTCGCACTGGGCGTGGCCGGCGGCGGTTTTGCCGACAGCTACAACGAATTGCGCGGCGGAAAATACATCGAGGCCGAATCCTTCGACGGCCACGGCGCGGAAATTTCTGCCAGCCTCTATCACCAGTTCAACCCGGGCCAGCTCATTCCGCTGAATTTCGTCGCGCGCGGCGCGATGCACTATTCCTTCTACGAACCCAACGACAGCACGGCGGCCAATTTTCAACCGCCCGCCGACGGCGCGACGTTCAGCGTCCGCACCGGCCTGCGCTGGGGCGGCATCGAGCCAACGCTGTTTCCCGCGCTCGCGATGGAACTGGCCGTGTGGTATGAAGGCCAGTTCCGCACCAGCCCCGGCGAGTATGGCTTTAATGACGACCGCGAACTGGAACCGGCGTCGCACCTGTTCTGGGCCTCGGCGGCGCTCTCCTACACGCTGCCCGAAAGCAAACAGAATTTCTTTGCGCGGCTCATCACCGGCACCAGCCTGAACGCCGACCGCTTCAGCGCGTATCGGTTGGGCGGATTTCTGCCGCTCATCGCGGAATATCCGTTGTCGCTGCCCGGCTATTTTTTCCAGGAATTCAGCGCCCGCCAGTTCGCGCTGGTCAACGCCAGCTATGTGCTGCCCATCGCGCCCAACCAGCGCTGGAATTTGGAATTCAACGGCGCCACCGCCACCATGGATTATCTTTCCGGCACTGAACAGCCCGGCAACTGGGTGAGCGGCGTTGGCGCGGGAATCATGTATCGCTCGCCCGCCGACCGGTTCAAGTGCATCGTCGCCTACGCCTATGGCATTGACGCCTTCCGTTCCAATGGCCGCGGTGCCAACAGCGTCACCATCCTGATGCAATTTGACTTGGGGAAGTCGCGCGGTGGCGATTTCAACACCGGGCAACCCGGACGCTGGAACGGCTGGAACTGGATATTGGGCCGCTGAAATCGCTTGCGTCCGCGAACGCATCGGGCAAGATAAATCCCCCCGATGTGCGCATATGGTGGAATTGGCAGACACGCTACTTTGAGGTGGTAGTGCCGAAAGGTGTGCAGGTTCAAGTCCTGCTATGCGCACCATTTTCCTGAAGAAAATGGGCGTCATCAGGAAATTTGCACAGGTTTGCATAGGATAAAATCACTGGTCCAGCCGAAGGATGAATCCACCGCGCGGAGGAATGGCGTGTTGCCACCCGGCTGAATTTGGCGGAGAAACGGCAGTCACTTGCATGTTGGCGTCGGTGCCTTCCGTGATGGCAACCCGATGCCGGTATTTTTTGTAAGGCGACAAATCCAGCGTCACCGGCAGCGAATTGGTCGAGCCATTGATGCCGGCGATGAACCAGCTTTTGCCCGAGCGCCGCGCAAAAATTGCAACTTTTCCCGGCTCGCCGGCCAAACAATGCGTTTCATCCCAGCGCGCCAGCGCATCGCGAAAAATTCTCAAAACCTCCGGCGGCAGCGACTCAAAAAATTCCGGCTTGTCGGCATAATGAATGATGCCGGATGTGAAGATGAGCGCGGCGGCCAGTTGATGCGCAGCTGTGGTCAGTCGCGCATATTTTTTTGGTGAACAGGCCACCGGCGTGAGATCCATCGGGCCGACGGCGTTGCGCGTGAAAGGCAAAACCGCGTCCAGTTCCGCTGCCTTTTCCGTATAACGCGGCTCATAAAAATAAGATTCGCTGCCCAACACGGCTTCGCAACTTAAAAAATTCGGCCAGGTGCGCTGCCAGCCGCGTGGAATGGTGCAGCCGTGCAAATTAACCACCATCTGCCGCGCCGCCGCGTCGCGCATCAATGCCTGCTGCGCCGCGATGGCTTCCTGCCGGTCCGAACACCAGAAATCCACCTTCACGCCGCGAATGCCGGCGGCGGCCAATTGATCCAATTTTTCCGCGCGTTTTTTCGGATCGTAAAAATCCGCCGCGTGCAGCCACGCCAGCGACATGACGCCCTTGGCTTCGGCATGACTGGCAATCGGTTTCAATCCCGGTTTCCACCAGCCGGCATCGAACAAGGTGTATTCCCAGCCCATTTTGGCGGATAAGTCGGTGAATTCATCGAACAGATTCGTCGTATCCGGGCCGTCAGGATAGGACCACCACGCCCACGAAGCGCGGCCCGGCTTGATCCATGAAGTGTCGGCGATGCGCGATGGCGGGGCGAGGTCGGTGACGAGTGTTTCCGTGGCGATGTCACCGGCCGATTTGCCTAAAACAATCACGCGCCACGGCATCGTCCACGGCAAGGTGTAACGCGGTTCGGGATCAAATTTATTCGTATAGCCGCGTGTGGTTTCGTCGGCCAGCGGGAAGGCGATGCGATAAAGTCCGCCGGACGAATCCGGCGCAAGATGACACGCGCAATAGGAACCATCCGTTCCCGATTCCGTCAGCAAAACCCAGCTCGCCGAATCTGGAACATGAAAGAGAGCGGGGAACGCCCAACCCACGGCTTTTTGCCGGGAATCCGGCGGCGGGTCGCCGGGTGAAACATGAAAATAAAAATCCTCGTAAGCCGGCGTGTAAGGCCCGGCGGCGTGATACGGCTGCAGCCAGCCGCGCGCGTTCATCGGCAGGGCAAAGCCGGTCAATTCTGACTCGGCAATGCGAACTGTGTCATTGGTTTCGGGAAAACGATAACGGAAGGCCACGCCTTCGTCGCTCGCCGCCAGATCAATTTCCAGCGGCGCACCATTTGGATTGTGAAACACCAGCCGGCGAAAATTCAAGACGTGATTGACCTGCGGCTGCACCCCGGCGAACAGTTCATATTTTTCACGATGACTTTGAGCTTTGCCGGCGCGATCAAATTTTAGCGCGTTTTGAAAATCCTGATCATTGCAATGAAGTCCCAAAGGTGATTTCTGAATCACTACTGCTCCGGCGCGCAACGCTTCATAACCCAGGCTGCCATCATCGTTCAGGGAAACGACGATTTTGCACCGTCCATCCGGCGAGGCAAGCGACCAGGAATTAGTTTCCGCCACTTGGTTTTCAGCAGCAGAAACCGCCCAAGGCAGAAGACCTGCCAGCACCAGCGGCAGGAATTTGAGCCTGAACTTTCCGGCCCGCCCGAAGTATTTGTCAATTTGCATTTGCCTCAAGTTCAATGACCGAAGCTTCGAGCGCCTTTGAGCAAGAAGGCAAAATGCCATCGCGCATCCATTTCCCGCCGGTGAAAGTTTTGCCTTCCTGTTCCATCGCCGCACGGCCGGGTGCGGGATTCAGTTCGTGAATCGTATAATTTTTTGCCGGATCAAGTCCCTGCGGATGGACGGTTGCGTTTTGACCGTCCTTCAATTGAAATACAAACAACGCCGCGCGGGACTTGTCTGACGAAATGAAATCCAGCGCGCCGCGAAAATTGTTATGCGGGTCTTCGAGCCGATACAAATCGCCAAACGCGGTCACATCGCGGATTCGTTTGTAGGCGCGGATGGCTCCGGCGCAAATCGCCTGGTCCGGCGCGGACAATTTTGTAAGGTCGAGGTCCATCCCGAAACGCGCGCTCATCGCCACGCTGCACGCAAAGTGCAGCGGACGGTTGCCCCAATGCGTGACGTGGCTGGCGATGGCCATCGGCGGGAAGAAATAAGAATAATCCCACTGCATCGCCACGCGGGCGACCGGATCGGTGTTGTCGCTGGGCCAGAATTCGTGGAAGTATTTCAGCGCGCCGTAGTCCGCACGCCCGCCGCCGCCAGAGCAGAGCATCATTTCCGTGTCCGGGAAATTTCTGGCCGTCTTGTCCATGAGCGCGTAAAGCGCCTGGACATAATCAATCCACAAATCCGACTGGCGATCCGGCGCCAGATATGACGAACCCGGCTGCGTCAGATAACGGTTGCAATCCCACTTCGCATAAGTAATGTCCGGCACGCTCAAAATGCTTTTGATGGTGTTCCACTCAAACTGCTGGACGGCGGGCCGCGTGAGATCGAGCACGAGTTGGTTGCGCTGCAATTCGAGTTCTCGTTTCGGCTGGCGGATCACCCAGTCGGGATGCTGCTCGAACAATTCGCTTTTTGGATTCACCATTTCCGGCTCCATCCAGATGCCGAAACGCAAACCGCGCTTCACCGCTTCCGCTGCGAGCGGCGCCAGGCCGTCCGGCAGGCGCGAACGATTCGGCTGCCAGTCGCCCAAACCGGCGTGGTCATTGACGCGCGGATATTTGTTTCCAAACCAGCCGTCATCGAGCAGAAATAATTCCGTGCCGATTTCCTTCGCCGGATCAAACAGGCCTGCAATCCGGTTGAAATCGAAATTAAATCCCGTTGCCTCCCAGTTGTTCAACAGGACGGCGCGGGTTTTATGGCCGTCGCGCATTCCGAAATCGCGCGCCCAGTCATGCAGCTTCCGGCTCATGTCGCCCAGGCCTTGAGCGCTCCAAGTCCAGATCATTTTGGGCGTGATGAAGGTTTCATCCGGTTTCAAATGATACGCCGACGCAAATGGATGGATGCCGCACAGCGCGCGGACGCCTTCATTGTTGTCATCGAACGCGAGTTGAAAACTGCCCGACCACGCGAACGAACCGGCCAGAACCTCGCCGTTGGTTTCCGTTGCGGCACCGTTCAGCGCGAGAATGAAATTGGGATTCTGAAACTGTCCGGCGCGCACGCCGAGCTTGGAATCCAGCACCTTCATGCCCGGCGTGATTTTTTCGGTGATGGGACTCAACATTTCCTTCGCCCAATCGCCGAAAAAATGGGTGAGATAAACGTTCGTCGTCAGCAACAGCGAGGTTGAAGCCATGTGTTTCAGCGTGACGACGCCGGATTCCTGGTGACGGATTTCCGTCCATTGCTCGATGACGTCTTCATCGTGATGCGCGCGGAAACAAAGCGTGACTTCAAACGGATACGCGGAATCATGCAGATGAATGCAGGTCAATTCCACGTCCGGCGACTCGTTGGTGTGCGTCATGCCGTCATAAACCAGCGCGGTCGAAGTGTTGCCATCGGCATGAATCGCCATCAACGCCGGCTCCCAAACATAGCCATCGCCAGCCTGCGGATAGAATTCGTCATCGCGCCGAAGTTTTGCATTCAGATTGGTCGCGCCAATGGGACGTTGATAAAGCCGGTCATCGTCGCCCACCTGAAAATTCACGGCAAAATTTTTCGTCTTCAAACTGAACGTCTCATAAGCCGGCAAGGCAACTGGCGGCGCTGCGCCGTCGTCCATTTCAATTTTTGCATCCGCCCAATCGGCGTGATCGTTGCTCTCGCCATCACCGCCGTCCGTCACGCGCAAAACCAGAGCTTGGACGCCGGCGAGATTTACGTCCACGGGTTTGGCGGGCTCGCCACCCTTGATCACGCCGCTGCGCCAAAGTGTTTTTCCGTCGCCCGTCACAATGAATTCCACACTGCCCCGGCTGCCGGCGCTGTCGTCCACGCCGGCTTTGGCGGTGAAGCGTTTCGCGTGTCCGTCCAGTTTCACGCGTAACTTGCTGGTCGCGTGCGTGCCCACGCCGTCGGTGAATTTTTCGCCATGAATGCTCAACGGACCGCCGGCGATTTCGTGACCGGCCTTGGCCACGCTCCAGCCCGACGTCATCTGACCGAGGTCAAGCGATGAAAGCGGGATGCTTTCTGCAAGGAGAGAAGGCGCAACGCAGCTTAGAACAACGAGCGCCAGGCGACAGGTGAGTTGGTGTTTCATATTGGTGTCATTGCCATTTAAGCCGTGGACTGATTGTCAGTGTTTCATGGCCGCACATTGGTTGCGGGTGCTGGATTTGAGCCAACGACCTTCAGGTTTCTCTTTAAAAATTTAACTCCACTAAAAGGCATTGCAATCTGCAATTTATTCGGCGCCTTCACCGTGCATTTTTCCATTTTAGGGAATTACTCTTCAAAATCACGCCGAAAATCCGCTGAAAAAAATTAAGATTCGGCGTGGACATCCTGAAAAAAACTGGCATACCCATAGCTACTCGAAAGCAATGTTATGGCGCAAATTTTCCGACGCCGTTCCAATTCAATTGCTCGTGCCGGTCTTTTAGCTGCTGTTATTTTGCTTTGCGCCAGCGGCTGGGCTTTGCACGCCGTTTATTGGTCGCCTTACACCACACGTGAAATGATTCCGATTGAACAGCCCGTTCCGTTCAGTCACAAGCATCATGTTTATGGACTCGGAATTGACTGCCGTTTCTGTCATACGACCGTCGAGAAATCCGCGTTCGCCGGTGTGCCCGCCACGGAAATTTGCATGACTTGTCACTCGCAAATCTGGAAAGATGCGCCGATGCTCGCGCCCGTGCGCCAAAGTCTGGCGCAAAACAAACCGCTGCGCTGGAATCGCGTTCACGACACGCCGGACTTTGTTTTCTTCAATCACAGCATTCACGTCAACCACGGAATCGGTTGCGCGACGTGCCACGGCCAGCTCGATCAAATGCCGCTGACCTGGGAATCGCACGTGCTCTACATGAAATGGTGTCTCGATTGTCATCGCGCGCCGGAAAAATATATTCGCCCGCGCGACGAAGTTTTTAATTTGAACTGGACGGCGACCAATCAACTCGCGCTCGGGAAAAAACTCGTCGCTGATTATCACGTCCACACCGAGCAGCTCACCGATTGCAGCATGTGCCACCGATAATTTTCGATTTATGATTGACGATTTACGATTGCAAAAAAACGAACCGCCGAAAAATTCAAACCGGCCATCGGCCATCGGCCATCGGCAATCCTTTTGGCGCAGTCTCGAAGAATTTTCCCATCCGAAAAAATTTCGCGAACAAATGCGCGACGAATTCGCAAACGGAGCTTCCGATTTTTCCAATTTCAATCGCCGTGATTTTTTGAAAATCATGGGCGCTTCGATTGCCCTCGCCAGTTTGCCCGCCTGCACCAAACAACCGATTGAAAAAATTGTTCCTTATGTCAAACAGCCCGAAGAACTCATTCCCGGCAAACCGCTTTTTTTTGCGACGGCGATGACGCTTGGCGGATTTGCCACCGGGCTGCTCGCCGAAAGTCACGAAGGTCATCCGACCAAAATCGAAGGCAATCCCGACCATCCCGCAAGTTTAGGCGCGACCAATATTTTTCATCAAGCCGCGATTCTCGATCTTTACGATCCCGACCGCTCGCAAGCCGTTTTGAAAAATAGTCAGCCGGATTCCTGGGACAATTTTGTCGCCGCGATTCACGACGTCTTGGGGAGCGCGCCCGCCCCGGGCGCAGTTCGACGCGCCCCGCGTCGAACCTTCGCGGATGAAACCGTTCAAACAAATAAATCTTCCGCCGTCATCGAAACGGCGGATGAGGCATCCACCGATGCGCCCGGGGCGGGCGCGCTCCCCGGAAAAAACGACGCCGCCTTGAGAATTTTGACGGAAACCATTTCTTCGCCCACTTTGTATTTTCAAATCCAAAAATTGCTCGAAAAATTTCCGAACGCAAAATGGCATCAATTTGAGCCGGTAAATCGCGACAACATTTTTGAAGGCGCAAAAATTGCCTTTGGCGAAATTGTCGAAACGCAATTTCATTTTGAAAATGCGAAAATTATTTTATCGCTCGATTCGGATTTCCTCAATTCACATCCCAACAGCGTTCGCTACGCGCGCGATTTTGCCGGACGCCGGCGCGCACGCTTTCCGCAAAACGAAATGAGCCGGCTTTACGTCGTCGAAAGTTCGCCGAGCGTCACCGGCTCAAACGCCGATCATCGTTTGCCGCTTCGCGCGGGCGAGATTGAAAATTTTGCCCGCGCGCTTGCCGAAAAATTGGGAGCAGTTTCCAATTCAAAATTCAAAATTCAAAATTCAAAATTCGAGAATTGGATTGCCGCCCTCGCCGAAGACCTTTTGCAAAATCGCGGCGAAAGCATTGTCATTGCTGGAGAAAATCAACCGCCGCAAGTTCACGCGCTCGCGCATTTGCTCAATGAATTTTTGGGAAACGTCGGTAAAACAATTTCGTTCACAGAAAGCGCCACTGCAAATCCCGTCAACCAAACGGAATCGCTGCGCGATTTAGTCGAAGCGTTGAAACGAAATGAAGTTGATGCGTTAATTATTTTTGGCGGCAATCCGGTTTTTAACGCGCCGGCGGATTTTCAATTCGCAGAAAATTTGGCAAAAGCAAAATTCAAAGCGCATTTGAGTTCCGACGTGAATGAAACTTCCGCACTTTGCGATTGGCACATTCCGCAAAATCATTTTCTCGAATCCTGGAGCGACGCGCGTGCATTTGACGGAACGACTTCGATTGTTCAACCGCTGATTTTGCCGCTTTACGCCGGGAAATCCGCGCATGAAATTTTGGACGCCATGATTTCGCCGCCGGGCCGCGACGATTACAACATCGTCCACGATTTTTGGAATTCAAAAAATCCCGGTGCGGATTTTGAAAGCGCTTGGCGCAAAACATTGCACGACGGTTTAATTGCAAACACACAGTTGCCGGAAAAAAAAGTGACGTTGCGAGCATTGCCGCAAAGTAGGACAGGCATCTTGCCTGTCCAGCGAGCGCTTCAGCGCGAGCATGAAAATAAAAATTCGTCCGCCACGTTCACCGGCGAGGGCAGGCAAGATGCCCGCCCTACTTTAGAAATCACTTTCCGTCCCGACGCTACAATTTACGACGGACGATTTGCGAACAACGGCTGGCTTCAGGAATTGCCGAAGCCCGTTACAAAACTGACCTGGGATAATGCCGCGTTGATTTCTCCGGCACTCGCGGAAAAGGAAAAATTGGAAAACGGAGACGTTGTTGAAATTAAAGTTCAAAATTCGGAACTCGCGGGCGGGCCGCCCGCGCTCCGGGAAATTAAATTGAAAATTCCAGTTTGGATCGCGCCCGGCCAGACGGAAAATTCTATCGCCTTGCAATTTGGTTACGGACGTAGAAATGTCGGCCACGTCGGAAACAAAACCGGTTTTAATGTTTATCCGTTGAGAACTTCAAACGCGCTTTATTTTGCGGACGGCGCGACGTTGAAAAAAACCGGCGAGCATTATCCGCTGGCGACGACGCAAACGCAGCACACGATTGATTCGGAAGACCGGCAGATTTTGCGCGAAGGAACGTTTGCCGGGTTCAAAGGCGATTCGGATTTTGTCCAAAAAAATTCTGAATCGCCCGGCGCGGACGACACGCTTTTCCATCCGCATGAATTCAAGTATGACGGTTATCGCTGGGGCATGGCGATTGATTTGAGCGCGTGCATCGGTTGCGTGGCTTGCACGATTGCGTGTCAGGCGGAAAATAATATTCCGGTCGTCGGCAAAACGGAAGTTGCGCGCGGGCGTGCGATGCACTGGATTCGCGTGGACACTTATTTTCGCGGCGCGCCAAAAAATCCTGAAATGAATCATCAGCCCGTGCCGTGCATGCAATGCGAAAACGCGCCGTGCGAAGTCGTTTGCCCCGTCGGCGCGACGTTGCACGACAAAGAGGGTTTGAATTTGCAAGTCTATAATCGCTGTGTCGGCACGCGCTATTGCTCCAACAATTGCCCTTACAAAGTGCGCCGTTTCAATTTTTTTGAATATGCGGATTACAAAACGCCGAGCCTCAAGCCGATGTGGAATCCGAACGTTACGGTGCGCTGGCGCGGCGTGATGGAAAAATGCACTTACTGCATTCAACGCATCAGCGCGGCGCGAATCAATTCCGAGGAACAAAACCGGAAAATCCGCGACGGCGAAATCAAAACCGCATGCCAGCAAGTTTGTCCGGCAAACGCAATTGTGTTCGGCGATTTGAGCGACGCGAATTCGCGCGTTTCAAAATTGAAAACGCACAAGTTAAATTTTTCGATGCTCGGCGAATTGAACACGCGCCCGCGCACGACGTATCTGGCGAAATTGCGAAACCCAAATCCGAAGTTGAAAATATAAAATAAAATGTCCGAAAAAGAAAAATTATTGAAATGGCATTGTAAACGAGGAGCGCGCCCGCCCCGGGCGCAGCCAACGACGCCCCCGTCGTTGGCCTTCGCGCGATGTGCAATCAAATCCATTCGGTTTTCCGCCGCGCGAAGCATTCGGCGCGGGGCGCGCCGAACAACGCCCGGGGCGGGCGCGCTCCCGGAACATTTTTGAATCATGCGTGAAACGCAAACACAACTTGCCGACAAATCGCTGAACGCGATTTCGCCGCTGGGTTATCCATCGCAATTGATTGGGCCGGGCGAAAGTTTTGAGTCGGTCACGGAAGAAATCGGTTCCATCGTTTTGCAGCCGGGCGCGCGCCAGCCAAAAAGCTGGTGGTTCGGCGCGACGGTTGCGTTCGCGTTGTTGATGATGTTTTTTTTCGCGATTTCGTATTTGCTTTATCGCGGCGTCGGCATTTGGGGAATCAACATTCCGGTCGCGTGGGGATTTGCGATTGTGAATTTCGTCTGGTGGATCGGCATCGGCCACGCGGGAACTTTCATTTCCGCCATTTTACTTTTGCTGCATCAAAAATGGCGGACTTCCATCAATCGTCTCACCGAGGCAATGACTTTATTCGCCGTCGCGTGCGCGGGAACTTTTCCGCTGCTGCATCTTGGCCGGCCGTGGGTTTTTTTCTGGCTGTTTCCATATCCGGACACGATGGGTTTGTGGCCGCAATTTCGTTCGCCGCTCGTGTGGGACGTTTTTGCCGTCAGCACTTATTTCATCGTTTCGCTGATTTTTTGGTATGCCGGTTTGATTCCTGACGTGGCCACGCTCCGTGATCGTGCACCGTCCCGCGTAAAAAAGATTATTTTTGGTATTCTCGCGATGGGCTGGCGCGGCTCGGCGAAGCACTGGCAAAATCATCAATCGGCGTATTTGCTTTTGGCCGGGCTGGCGACGCCGCTCGTGCTTTCGGTTCACAGCGTCGTGAGTTTGGACTTTGCCGTCGCGATGGTTCCGGGCTGGCACTCGACGATTTTTCCGCCGTATTTTGTCGCCGGAGCGATTTATTCCGGCTTCGCGATGGTGCTGAACATCGTGATTCCGATTCGCAAACTTTACGGATTGGAAAATTTAATCACCGAACGTCACCTCAACAACATGGCGGTCGTGATGCTTGCAACGGGAATGATGGTCGCTTACGGCTACATCATGGAAGCCTTTATGTCGTGGTATAGCGGCGATATTTTTGAGCAATACATGATGGCCAATCGCGCGTTCGGCCCGTATGGCTGGATTTTTTGGGCGCTGATGCTGATGAACGTTTTGATTCCGCAACTGCTTTGGATCCGGCGCGTGCGCACGCATCCGCTCGCGCTGTTTTTCGTCGCGCTGGTCATCAACGCCGGCATGTGGGTCGAACGCTTCGTCATCGTCGTCGTGAGTTTGCACCGCGATTTCACGCCCTCCGCGTGGGGCATGTATCGCCCGACGTTTTGGGATTGGGCGACGCTTTTCGGCAGCGTCGGATTATTTTTGACGCTGATGATTTTGTTCGTCCGCTTTTTGCCGATGATCGCCATTTCCGAAACGCGCAGAATTGTCGCGGAAAAACGGGAAGGAAAATTATCGTGAACGCAAACGAAAACATTTACGGCCTGATGGCGGAATTTTCCGACAACGAAAAAATTCTCGTCGCCGCGAAATCCGCCTACGAACACGGGTTCCGAAAAATGGAAGCGTTCACGCCCTTTCCCGTGGAAGGCTTGTCGGAAAATCTCGGCCAAAAAAAATCCTTCGTGCCGTTGATCGTTTTGATTTGCGGCATCGGCGGCGGACTCGGCGGTTATTTTATGGAATGGTATGCGATGGCCGTGAGTTATCCCATCAACGTCGGCGGACGCCCGCTCAACAGTTGGCCGATGTTCATTCCCATCACATTTGAACTGACGATTCTTTCCGCCGCCCTCGCCGCGATCATCGGAATGCTCGCGCTCAATAAATTGCCCGAACCGCATCATCCCGTTTTTAACGCGCCGCATTTCGACCGCGCCTCGACGGATAAATTTTTTCTCTGCATCGAAGCCACCGATCCGAAATTTGATTTGCGAGCGACGCGAACATTTTTGGAAACGCTAAAACCAGAATTCATTTCGGAGGTGGTGAAATGAATTTACGATTTACAATTTGCGATTTACGATTTTTCAGAAACGTTCGCCGCTTTTTGAAATCGTCAATCGTCAATCGGCAATCGGCAATCCTCTATCTTCTATTTTCCCTCTTCGCTTTGACCGCTTGCCGTCGCGACATGTTCAACCAACCCAAATCCAATCCGTTGCGCGAAAGCAATTTTTTTCCCGACGGTTCCGCGTCGCGTCCGATTCCGCCGCATACCGTCGCGCGCGGCGATTTGCGAAACGACGAAGCGTTTTACACCGGCATGATCGGCACCAATCTCGTCACCACGTTTCCAATTCCCGTCACGCGCGAAATAATCGAACGCGGCCAGCAGCGCTTTGAAATCAATTGTGTTCCCTGTCACGGCAAAACCGGCGAAGGCGACGGCATCGTCGTCCAACGCGGATTTCCCGCGCCGCCGTCGTATCATATCGAGCGGTTGCGCGACGCGCCCGTCGGCCATTTTTTTGACGTGATGACGCGCGGTTACGGCGTGATGTATTCCTACGCCTCGCGCGTCACGCCGGAAGATCGCTGGGCGATTGCCGCCTACATTCGCGCACTGCAATTGAGTGAAAATGCAAAACTCGCCGACGTGCCGACGAATGAAATTGCAAAATTAAACGCGACGCCATGAACGAAATTTTTTCAAAACTCAATCGCCTGCAAAAAATTTCTTTTGCTATCGGCATTCTATTTTTAATTTTGTGCGCGGTCGGTTGGGCGACAACTCCGTGCGAATTTTTTATTTCTTGGCTGTTCAGTTTTATTTTCTGGATCGGCCTCGCGCTCGGCTGTCTCAACGCCGCGATGATTCATTATCTCACCGGCGGACGTTGGGGTTTCGCCGCGCGCCGTTTTCTCGAAGCCGGATTCATGACCTTGCCGCTCATGGCGCTTTTTTTCATCCCGATTTTTTTCGGCCTGCGCGAATTGTATCCGTGGGCGCGGCCCGCCGCCGTCGCCGCCGATAAAATTTTGCAGCAGAAAGCCGTCTATGAAAATTTCCCCGGCTTTTTGATTCGCGCCCTTTTCTTTTTCGGAATTTTGATCCTCATCGCCACGCGCCTGCGCAAATGGTCGCTGCAACAAGACGTGACCGCCGATGTCGCGCCGACGATTAAAATGCGGACTTTGAGCGGCCCTGGCGTCGTCATTGTGCCGCTCATCGTGACGTTTGCGTTTGTGGACTGGATCATGTCCATCGAACCCGCGTGGTTTTCCACCGTTTTCGCCGTCATCCTTTTGTCCGGGCAAATCCTCATCGCCTTCGCCTTTGCCATTATTTTTCTCGCATGGTTTCACCGTCAAACTCCTTTTCGCGAATTTGTCACCACGACGCACTTTAACGACCT
>Ga0075522_10001067_pt1 | contig 20806 bp, 16 predicted proteins | sample NGEPerA_FD_74796 | JGI IMG/M metagenome (GOLD analysis project Ga0075522, IMG submission 74796) | Arctic peat soil microbial communities from the Barrow Environmental Observatory site, Barrow, Alaska, USA - NGEE PermafrostL2-A | ecosystem: Environmental > Terrestrial > Soil > Wetlands > Peat ...
TATACGTTTAAAATCAGCCGTCACGGACTCGAGTCGGTAAAACGACCCCGTTGATACCGATGGCGCTTATTGAGTGCAAACGCGCGCATCGCGATGGCTGAATCGTTCGGTGCCCGACAGATGCCGTTCACCTTACGAGCAAGGTAATCGTCCCGGCTATTAGGCCGGCAGCGAAATCCGACGGAGTAGCAATTAGCCGAGATAAAACCTCGGAAATCCGGTTCGAACCGAGGTGCCGCGAAGTCCTTTAGCCGTCGCTGCGAGCATCTGCGGTTTGAATCCCTAGCCGTCGAGATCCGGGGAACGTTGAAACATCAAGACCGAGCTATCGGCAAAAGGTGGTGGGAGCGGTGATCACTTGCCGTATGCATCCAAGGTCAGCACGATCGAAGAGGAAAGTACATGCGCCACACTGTATTACTGGCGGTCGTTATGGGCGCGCTCCATATGCCGGCTCGGGCCCGCGTCACGCCCGCGCCGTTGGATCCCGTCACGGTGGAAACTGCTTCTGAGGCTTCGGTTTCCGGCCGGATCACAGGCTGAATGCCACCGACGTTGATGCGTGGCTCAACGGTTATATGCCGTACGCACTCGCGACCGGCGACATCGCGGGTGCCGTCGTTGTAGTGGTGAAGGATGGACATGTATTGACGCAGCGCGGCTTCGGCTACGCCGACGTCGGGGCGCAAAGCCGGTCGATCCGACCCTTACAATGTTTCGGCCGGGTTCGGTTTCAAAGCTCTTTACCTGGACCGCGGTGATGCAGCTGGTGGAGGCGGGCAGGCTCAGTCTCGACGCCGATATCAATTGCTATCTAGACATGAAAATTCCGCCGTGCAAGGGCAAGCCCATCACGCGTCGTAACCTGATGACGCACACGGCGGGGTTTGAGGAAACCGCCAAGCACTTCTTTGCAACCGATACGTAGCACCTCCCAAGCTCGGCGCGGTGCTGAAGGCCTGATACCCGAGCGCATGTACCCGCCGGGCGACACTCCGGCGTGTTCAATCGAAATCTGAAGCCGGCTCGACAGCCCTTGTCGCCGCTGTTCGGCGGCCACGTGGGACGGCAGCCAGCCGGACCCTATCGAGGCCATCGCCAGCGAATTGCGGGGTTGATGGCTGTGGCGGCCCCATTCGCTACCATAGGCCCATGAGAATCGTTACTTACAATGTAAACAGCGTTAACGCGCGCCTCCCCAACCTGCTGCGTTGGCTGCAGGAGACTACGCCGGATGTCGTGTGTCTCCAGGAGTTAAAGGCACCGCAGGAGAAATTCCCGGAGGCTGCCATTCGGGGCGCCGGGTATGGAGTGATTTGGCACGGGCAAAAGAGCTGGAACGGGGTTGCTATCCTCGCTCGCGGTGCGGAGCCGCAGGAGATGCGGCGGGTGCTTCCAGGCGATCCCGAGGATCTGCACAGTCGGTATATTGAGGCGCTCGTGAGTGGCGTGGTTATCGGCTGCCTCTACTTGCCGAACGGCAATCCCGCCCCTGGACCCAAGTTCGACTATAAGCTTCGCTGGCTCGAGCGTCTTATCGTCCACGGCGCTGATCTCGTCTTGCAGAACATCCCGGTCGTTCTCGCCGGCGATTACAACGTAATTCCCACCGAGCGCGATGTGTACAAGCCGGAGCGATGGGTCGATGACGCTTTGTTTCGAATCGAGACGCGTGAGGCATTCGCACGCCTGACCGCACAAGGTTGGACCGACGCGTTAAGGAAGATGCATCCGGAGGAGCAGATCTATACGTTCTGGGACTACTTTCGAAACGCTTATGGGCGCGACGCGGGCCTGCGAATTGACCATTTACTTCTGAATCCGGCTGCGGCGGATCGACTCCAGGGCGCAGCCGTTGATCGGAATGTGCGCGGATGGGAGAAGGCAAGCGATCACGCGCCGACCTGGGTGGACCTGCGCGACGCGGCCCTATTCGTTTAGCACATGCGCGCGCCTGCCCTCCGTGCGCGTCAGGCGCGCGTTACGCGCAGTAGCCCCATCTGCGATGATCGCGGACCCCTACCCGGTTCCGGAAAATCCACATGAGTTCATCTGCCCCGACCCGACGCGAGGTTGGCACCTTCGCATTGATGCTCACGGGACTGGGCTCGATCATCGGATCAGGCTGGTTGTTCGGCGCCTGGCGTGCCGCGGGGCTCGCAGGCCCAGGGGCAGTATGGGCCTGGATCCTGGGGGCGGCGATCATCTTGACGATCGCGCTTACTTACTCGGAACTCGGCGCGATGTTCCCCGAATCGGGTGGCATGGTTCGCTATAGCCATTATTCACATGGCTCACTCGTCGGCTTCATTGGCGCCTGGGCGAACTGGATTTCCATTGTCTCAGTGATTCCGGTGGAAGCGGAGGCCTCGGTGCAATACATGGCATCCTGGCCGTGGAATTGGGCGCGCGCTCTGTATGTGCATGCGCCTGACGGACAAGGTCAGCTTGCCGTGGCGGGGCTCCTGATCGCTGCTCTGCTCGTTGTCGTCTATTTCCTGTTGAATTTCTGGAGCGTAAAATTGTTTGCGAACTCCAATAGCGTCATTACGGTCTTCAAGCTTGTTGTTCCCGCCGCAACTGGCTTTGCGCTGATCGCAAGCGGGTTCCATTCGGAAAACTTTGCCGTCGGCGTTCACGGCGAAGCGCACGTCCTCGATTTCGCCGCGGTTCTGACCGCAGTGGCGACCGCCGGCATTGTCTTCAGCTTCAACGGTTTCCAGAGTCCGATCAATCTTGCCGGTGAGGCGCGTAATCCCGCGCGGAGTATTCCAGTTGCGGTGTTGGGGTCAATCTTAATTGCGACACTGGTGTATGTAATTTTGCAGATCGCCTATATCGGTGCCGTACCGCAGGAGCTTCTGGCACAGTCAGGCTGGCACGGCATAGATTTCAGCTCGCCGTTCGCGCAGCTCGCGATCATCGTGAACCTGCATTGGCTCGCGATGCTCTTGTACATCGACGCATTCGTTAGCCCAAGCGGTACGGGGATTACCTACACCGCCAGCACCTCGCGCATGATCTATGGCATGCAGCGCAATGGCACATTGCCGGCAGTGTTCGGCAAGCTAAGGTCTCGACATGCCGTGCCGCGCCCGGCGATGTGGCTGAATCTTGCCGTGTCTTTCCTGTTTCTGTTTTTCTTCCGCGGTTGGGGCACGTTGGCCGCGGTGATTTCGGTAGCGACGATCATTTCCTACATGACGGGCCCGGTAAGTGCGATGACGCTGCGGCGGACCGCGGCAACGATGCATCGTCCGTTTCGTCTCGTCGCTCTGCCGTTCATCGCTGCTTGCGCTTTCATCTTCGCAACTGAACTTCTGTATTGGGCGAAGTGGCCACTCACCGGCGAAATCATTCTGCTGATGACGGTCGCATTGCCGGTGTATGTGTATTACCAGGCCGTGGCGGGCTGGCCGGATTTCGCGCGCCAGCTGCGTGGTGCCTGGTGGTTGATTGCCTATCTGCCCGTCATCGCGGCACTGTCATGGGCCGGAAGCGAGAGATTCGGTGGTCGGGATTACATCCCCTGGGGCTGGGATCTGCTCCTGGTCGCGGCCGTCGGAGTCGTGTTCTTTCTCTGGGGAGTGCGATCTGGCTGGAATACGCCATCCGTTGCACAGGCGCAGCTCGATCATGAGAAAGGCGCCTGACCGTTGGATTACGGGGCGACGTCATGACGATTGGACCTTAGCGGTTGCAGCTGGAATAGCAACGCGCGTCCGTAGCGCTCGATGCGGGAACGAGCGCTAATCAACGTGGTATCGTGATCTGAAGAGCCTGCGGACGATCTTGATGTACACCGACTTGCGCTTTACTGCCCCGCATTCGCAAGCTGCTATGCGTATCCTGCGTGCGACCGCATTAGTAAGCGTCTTATTACTTGTTCTGCACGGCGCACCCGCCAGAGCATTCGGGTTCGACGATGTGGCGGCGCAAGCCCTGCGGCAGGCTCACGAGCCTTACCGAAGCGTCAGCCACAAACCACCTGCCGAACTGCAAGCCCTGAATTACGACCAGTATCGGGACATCCGTTTTCGACCGGATCATGCGCTATGGCGCGCGGAGAAACTGCCGTTCGAGGTCATGTTTTTCCACCTCGGTAAGTTTCAGACCGAGCCGGTTCTAATCAACGAAGTCACTCCGCAGGGCGTGCGCCATATTGCCTACAAGAGCGCCGATTTTAACTATGGCAAAAACAAGCTCTCGCCCCAGACCTGGGGCGACATGGGGTTTGCCGGTTTTCGGGCGCATTACCCTCTAAACAGCAGTGAGTACAAAGACGAGGTCGTAGTCTTCCTCGGCGCCAGTTACTTTCGCGCGCTCGGCGCTGGTTTGCGCTACGGATTGTCGGCGCGCGGGCTTGCGATCGATACCGTTGGCGGTGAGCGCGAAGAGTTCCCGCGGTTCACCGAGTTCTGGATCGTAAAGCCCGCCGCCAATGCGACGACTCTGACGGTCTATGCGTTGCTCGATTCGGTGCGCGCAAGCGGCGCCTACCAGTTTGAGATTCGCCCCGGCGCCGAGACGGTGATGGACGTGCGCTTGCGAATATTCCTGCGCGCGCCTGTCGCCACTCTCGGGATCGCACCGCTTACGAGCATGTATGCGTTCGGCGAAAACCAACCGCATCGCACCGATTTTCGTCCAAATGTGCACGACTCGGACGGACTCATGGTCGCCACCGGCGCGGGCGAATGGCTTTGGCGCCCGCTTCTGAATCCGAAGCAAACTCTTACCACGTCATTCTCAATGCGTGAGCTGCGCGGCTTCGGGCTTATGCAGCGCGATCGAGATTTTCGAAGTTATGAGGACAGTGAGGCGCGCTATGAGTTACGCCCGAACGCCTGGATCCAACCCGTTGGCTCTTGGGGACCAGGTAGAGTAGAGCTCGTGGAGCTGAACACGCCGGATGAGACCAATGACAATATCGTTGCGTATTGGGTGCCCGACAAGCTTCCGGCAATTGGGCAGCCTCTGGATATGGCTTACCAACTGCATTGGCAGGGTAGTCAGCAGATGCAACGACCGCCGGGTGCATGGGTCGCACAGACTCGCGTGGGCCGTGGGTTCGTCGAGCTTCCGCAGGACGAGCAACAATTCGTCGTCGATTTCATCGGACCCTCGCTCGCGACACTACCGGCCGATGCACCGGTAAAGGCTGTCGTTACAGCTCCCTCTAATGGGCAGATCGTGGAGAGTAACGCCTATCGTATCGAGGCTACCGGGGCCTGGCGCATGACGGTACGGGTCAAACAACGCAACCCCGCGCAACCTACCGAGTTGCGCGGCTTTCTGCAGAACGGTGCGAACGTGCTGACGGAGACCTGGAGCAATATTCTTCCTGCGCGCTAGCGTGTATTGTGCCAGCAGGCGTCGCGTTAATGACAACCAACAATCGGTTGGCGTCTTTTTTTCGTAGTGGCGCCCATATCGCCAAGCGCGGGTTTGATGGTCATACGCTTGGCTGCCGGCAACTATCGCATCGACTGCATGCAGCGGAAGCTTCTCCGGAACCGGGCGAATTACGCCAGGCTGTCGTGAGTTTGCAGCCAGTCGTTGATGTGATCCATGCGCTGCGCGATACCAAGGCCAATTGAGATCACCAGGACCTTATCAAGCGTCTTCAGTGGCGAACCGCGGCGCGATTTTGGAGTTTGAAGCTGTTCAGTTATTTGCCATGGCTGGAGCTCCGGCGTCGTGGACAGCATGTAGGCGACCGCGGAACCGTCATAAGACGACATTACCGGTACCACATCACCAATCTCCTTGAGTACATCCTGGAGCGCCGTCAGCGATTCGCTAACGCGATCACGCAGGTCGTCGCCTTTGTCGAATCGGACAAGTACCAGGTATGCGATGAACCCCTCGTCGCTCACGTTTTTCTCTCGGAGTTGTTCGATGTTGCTGTTGGGGAACAGAAATGGTTTCACGCGAATGGACGAGATGCTAATACCTCGGCGAGCACGACTCGCCGTCTGGGCAGCATAGCCTAAATGCCGCAGCGTCCGGACAGGGTACGGACCGAACGAAGCTACCCAGCTGGTCGGTTCCAGGCCCGAGAATCGGTCCGGTCGCTATTAGCACTCGCGGGTTTTGGGGCCGCTGGCGGTCGCGTTCGAAATCGGCTCGTCAGCCTATGGCGCAAGGACGTGACAATCGGGCTGTCGGAACCGTCCTACGCGAAATACCGCACACCGCTTGTTCGCAGCTGCTCCGTGTTGGCGCAAGCTGCAGCCTCATTCAACGGGAGTTAAGGCGATGCGAAAACACACCAGCTCGGTACGGCCCGCACCCCTTTCAGGCGAACGCTTAGACCATTGGCTGCTTGCAATGGCCTTTGTGATCTCTCGTCGACAAATGCGCCGTAAGTGGTCGAGTCGTTTAGGTTCATCGCGAGCGGTCATGGCGTAATGCCGTCTCGTCGCAGCAAGTGTTATGGGAGCGTTTCTTCTCGCCGGTGCTCAATCGGGATCCGCCACTTGGATCTTGCGAGATGCTTGGCCCAACGCTTGCCTGCATGCCACGTTTCTCAATCGCACTTGGGACAATAAAGCCATGCGCTGGTCATTAACGTCGGGCTATGGGGCTTTTCGCGCCATAGCGACTCGTGTCGCCGGTTACGCCGACAGGTCCATTGCCAAAGTTATGTATTCTGGCGACGATGGCCGGCGTTCATCTTATCGAGAAACGCTTATTCGCGAATCGGCGCGCAGTGTCTCGCGCATACTGGCGCATGGCGTTCCCGTCCAGTCCTGGTTTCGGAAAATAGTCTAAAACGGCCGGGGGCACTCAGCGCCAATTGCCCCGTAACAGTCCCCTGTTCGGAGCGCAGAACGTGTTTACGCGCCTGGGGTAGCGCTGCCGTACGAAGTCGCCAGACGCTCACCCATGCCGACTGAGTGCCTCTGCAGGAGCAGACGCTTAAGTCCCCCGGTTTGTCTGGGCTCTTCGCCACCGCGCTGTGGCCGCGCGCGACGGCTGCCCTACCGTGTACGAGTGCGCCGATAAACAAGACCTAGACCACCGCCGCAGCACAGGGCATTCTCGTTGCACACAGCACGATCGATTAACCGCAATGACACTTCGGTGGGTAGAGGAGATCAAACGCCGCAACGTCGGACGTGTCGCGCTGCTTTACCTGATCGCCTGCTGGTTGATCCTGGAGCCGGTGCACGTCATTTTTCACATGCTCGACGTGCCGGTTTGGGCAAATCGACTGGTGGTGATTCTGATGGCGCTTGGTTTCCTCCCGGCGGTCATCTTCGCCTGGGTGTTCGAAATCACACCCGACGGGCTTAAACCTACCGAAGAGGTTCCCGAAGCCGAATCGATTAGGAGGCTCACTGGTCGACGGCTTGACCGCGCCATCATTGGCGTGCTCGCCGTGGCGCTCGCCTATTTTGTCGCCGATAAGTTCTGGCTCTCAAGGCATTCGCCCGCGGCGCCCGACGAGCAAGTCGCCCGCGCGGTGTCTGCGATCAAAGGACCCGCTGCGGAGTTTGCCCCGCCTCCTCACTCGATCGCCGTGCTGCCGTTCGTGAACATGAGCGGTGATGCGCAACAAGATTACTTTTCAGACGGGTTGTCCGAAGAGCTCCTCAATTCACTGGCTCGAGTGGCTCAGCTGCAGGTGGCTGCGCGTACCTCGTCATTCTCCTTCAAGGACAAAGCGGTAGATATCGCTGACATCGCCCATAAGCTCAACGTCGGCGCGGTTCTCGAAGGCAGCGTCCGCAAGGCTGGAACGCGGGTCCGAATCACGGCGCAACTGATTAATGCGGTGACCGGCTTTCATCTGTGGTCGCAGACCTACGATCGCGAATTACGTGACATTTTGGTCCTGCAGACCGAGATCGCAACCGCTGTCACAAATGCATTACAGGCAACTTTGCTCAGAGACTCCTCGGCGCTCATGGAACTTGGCGGCACACAAAATCCACAGGCACTCGATGCGTATCTGCGAGGCCAAACCTTTGTCGGTGCGGCGCCCGCCAAGGATGCAAGTTTCACACAGATCGCCGCCTACTCAGAGGCGGTACGTCTCGACCCACACTACGCTAAAGCCTACATCGCCAAATCATTTGCTTTGACGGCGTACGCGGGCAACGTTGCGACCGGAGCGGAGATTCGCGAATATTTTGGCCAGGCGCGGGCAGCTGCGGAACAGGCGATTGCACTTGCTCCCGAACTGGGTGAAGCGCACACCGCATTAGCGCTCGTTCTCACTCAAGGCTTTGCCGACTATGCCGGTGCTGCCGCGGAAAGTGAACGCGCGCTTACGCTGTCGCCGGGCAGTGCCCAAGTGGTGCGGCTCTCGGCGGGCTTCCTGTCGTATTTAGGCCGCACGCAGGAGGCCATTACAAACGCGCAGCGAGCGGTCGTCTTGGACCCACTCAATCCAATTGTGTACCGCTCTTTGGGCGTAGTCTTTCATTATGGTCGTCGCGACCGCGAGGCGATTGATGCGTACAACCGGGCTCTGACGCTTAAGCCGCAGGCATCTCAAGTTGCGACACGTCGCGGTCTTGCCTACCTATCGTTGGGAGAATTCGAACTCGCGCGAGCGTCCTGTGCGACCGCGCCGCTTGATTGGCTGAGCTACACGTGTCTGGCTGTGGTGTACCGCAAACTCGGGCGCTCATCCGACGCCGAGGCGGCACTGAGCAAACTCAAGGCGGACACAGGCGACGACTCGGCGATCCAATACGCCCAGATCTACGCGCAGTGGGGCAATATTCCTGAAGCATTGCGGTGGCTTGAGACGGCGTATCGCTTGCACGACCCGGGTCTGGCGGACATCAAGGCCGAGCCAATGTTCGATCCGCTGCGCGCGCAGCCCCGCTTCCAGGAAATCGAGCGGCAGCTGAAGTTTCCCACTTGACGCTGCTGGGTTCGCATCGGGGCACGCCCTGGGCGTATATGGTTCGCGCGGCGTCGCGTGGGCTTACGTGCGCGCGGCAACCACAAATATTGCGACGCAGCAAAACATTCCAGCGAACCACACGACTGATCTGAGCGCCGCCAGATCGGCTATGTAGCAGGCGATGTAAAGCATCCTTGCAACGATGAATCCGAGCGCTAGCTCGTCCAACGAATGCCGCGCGACCTGTAAATAGGTCCCAATGATTACCGCGGCAGCAAAAAGCGGGAAAGCTTCGAAGCTATTGAGCTGCGCGTAATTTGCGCGCTGGCAAAACCCCTCTTGTTGCTGTAGCCAAGCGCGAGGATTTGCGTTGTCGAAGCCGGGGCGGCTCTTTGCGATCAAGGTCGCAAGATACGGCAATAGCCCTGCCGCCAGAATGCACCAAATTGCAATCGTCAATTAACCCTCCCGAGTCGCGCGATCCCGCGCCACCACTAGCACCCGGGTATTAGACCGTCTTCTGCCGAAGAACCGACGCAGCTACCCGAGGGCGCTCCAAGTCCCATATCGCTGTAATACTCACCCAGGTTGTGGAAGGGCTTGGAGCCTGTTTGCACGGTGCCAAGTTGGTAATACAGAAGAGGGCCCTTCGATGTAATGAAATATTCCGGGTCCAGGCGTTGCGCGGCCGGTAGAGAGGCTGCCGGCACCAAGATCTTGAACAAAGGCGTCGAGGGATTCAGCGCCGCCACCGCGACGCCGTTGGGGATGGTGTGTGCGTCCTGCGAAGTGGGGCTTGAGCTCACAGTCATGAAAATATAAGTCACGCAGGTAGGCGTACAGTTGATGAACGGCTCTGGGGAGTTCATATAAGGTTCTGCGGGATCGGGCGAGGCAATCTGATTGACGAGCGTAAATTTCGGCGCGCCGTTCGCAAGCGTACCCGTTTGCTCGTAAACGTTGATCGTCAGCCTATTGGCGATGGTGAACATTATGTAGTTGTCACCGAAGTCCGGCGCGCGAAACATAAAACCCGCGTACTTGGTCGTCGCATCGAGCGTCAACTGCTGCAGTGCTTGCGTGTCAAGGTCGTACCACCAAACCTGCTGGAAGACGTGTCCGCCCTGTGTCGGTGCGGCGTCGCCTTGGAACAGCATTTGGTGCGTGCACGGCACGAATCGCGCGCCGGCGCCATTAAAGTGCGCGCCAAATGACGTAGCGGTCGGTGCCGTGCCGGGCGCAGAACTGACGGGCTCCGTATAGGGAATCACAGGAGTCTGCAGGTTGTGATAGATGCCGAGCGCGACCGGATCCGAATTGCACTGGCTCGCTTCGGGGAGAATCGTGCTATCGGCACCTTTATTGCCACTGGTGCCGACGGCGCCGGGGAAAAACTGTGCCTTCCAAACGCCATTTTCCATGGTGGCAAACGCAGCGCCAGCCGAAGCAGTCGCCTTGGGGGCGCGCGGAAAGCGTGTGTAAACGAGCTGTGAGAGCACCTGCCCATTTTGGGTGGAGAATGCCCATTCCGGGCCGTTGCCCCATGTCGCCCAGTAATACGCGAAGCTGTCTACTAATTCATTGTTGCCTTGTGGAGGATCGAAGGCGCCGGTATCAGGATCAACATGTCCGACCCACAGGTTGTGCGATCTGTCGACCCAGTTGAATCGCGAGTTGCCTTGACCGAAGTTGCAGGTCGGACAATCGATGCCATCGCGAGCCCAGTCAAACTCGATGTCGCCGAACCCGACGCTCGAGACGTTTACTTCGGAAGATATTTGCGCCTGCGCCGGCAGCGTGACGACAAGCGCTGAAAGCGCGAATGCAAGACTGATAAGGACATTGGAAAAGCGGCGCATGAGCTGGATATCCCCGTATTATGGTGCTCGCAAGTTAGGCGGAGTCTAGCGCGATTAGCCCGCACGCTCGTTCGCATTTGTATACGGTTTGTCATAAGCGGCAACGCACTAATCTCAAGTAGTGTGAGGATTCCGCGCTTCAAATTGGGCCGCTTTGGCCCGATGATGCCGAACCTCGCGCGTCACTATAAACGTCTGCTCGGCCGCGATTACCGATTGAGAAGCACGCAGCCGCCCGCTACGCACTCGCTCGCGCACGGCCCACGAAATCCGCCAAGCCCGTGGCTCCGTTTGTGGCTCGCCTGAATCCAAAGAGGTTAAAGCTCAGAACCGATTTGAGCCACGCAGGGCGCGCGTCGCGGGAGTTAGAAACTCCGTGTTGGTGGCCAAAGCGACTCCGGGTTTCAGTGAGCGCTCGGCAGCTTGCCGCGCTGTTGAACGCCTGTGTCCCATGCGCGACGAATCAAGCGCCCGCATTGCACTGACGCGACGCCCTGTTGCGGGGACGACGCTGTAACTCGGGCGAGAATGCCGTAGTAGGCCTTTGAGGCTTCGATCCAAGGATAGAAGCCTTGCGCTCCGGGCGCACTGAATGCGCCGTCGCCGTGAGTGGCCGGATCGTCTTCGACCCAATGAGCTATCGAGTAATGCCACGCTTCCGGAATGGGGGTGTTGAACGCTTGGCAAGAAGCAGAAGCCAAGGTGCATACCGGATCGATACCGAGCGCATCGCGCATGACGAGTGTTGCCGCAACAATGTGCCGCAGCACAACTGCGTAGGTTGCAGGGGTCGTGTAAACGCCTCCGGCCAGCAGCGGCTGCGAATAGGAAAACAACACGCTGGGGCCGAGCGGACGCGAAACTGCCGGGCCGAGCGATCCGTTTGCGAGGTCGCCAAGCGAGCTGAACTGGCTCGCGTGATTCTCAAAGTGGCCGGCGTCGTAGTCGAAATAACCTGTCGTAGTCGGGTCTTGATAGCTGTACGGCAGGCCGTTCGCAGGATTGAGCAGCGTCAAACAGACATTGATGCTGTCGGGATTGTCGGACGCCGGACACGTTCCGGCCGGGATGCCATCGCCACCCATGTTCGAATAGCCGCTCGTCATATGCAGGAAATCAATATCTTCGTCGGTGAGATTGTCGACCGCCCCGCGCAGCTGCAATATATAAGCGCCATACAACCATTTCGAGCTTGAGGCCACATCCATTTTCGTCGTCGCCCGCACCGGTGCGCCCGCCGAATTGACACCGATACTCGCGCTAACCAGCGCGCCGCTGTCATCGCCGATTTCCCAGAAGAAAGGAGTAACTGCTTGGCACAGGGGATTTTGTTTGGCCGTGGCTTTCGCCGCTGCGACGCTGTGAGGCGTAGGAGTTCCTGCGGACGCAACGCCCGTAAAGAACATCGTTGCGATCATCCAACAGCGCGTACCCATGCAGACAGCCTCACCGTAAAGCACAGCGCGTTGCGCCAGCCAGATTCAATTGTGTTGCAATTCCTAGCGCTCAGCAATCAGTGCGCGAGGCACGTGCAAAACCGCGCGTTATGCCGGTGTCGCGCAGGCTATCCGCCTGCTTCGCGAAGTCAGCGGCTGTTATGTCAAAAGTGTGCAACCCTCACGCAGCGGTCGCGCTACCCTTGAATCTCGAGCAGCGAATAACAGTACCGTTGGAGGTACGGACAAGAACATTGCTGCTGGCCGCAATTCTTGGCTCACCGATCACGATGCAGCGCGAGCATTTGCCGACCGCCATCCGCAAGCAAGGCTCGGCTCTCAAGGAGTTCAGGCCGTGCGGACAATCGACGCGGCGTCGTCGCGACGAGAGCGATCCAGGAGAAAAAAGGATTACCTTGATGAATGAGAGCGCTTTGATTCCCCTGACGGCGTCTGGTGCTGATGACAGCAAGCCGCATACTCAGAAGCCATACGCGCGATGGATCTGCCGTACGCTTGCGCTAGTGACCCTCTCCTCATCCGGCATGGCGGCGACGCTTGCGCCGGCTGGCTGTCCGACGTTCCACTGCACGGTGGAGGCGACCGGAGTCGTCTACCAGCCTTTCATTCAGACGCCGCTGGTCCTGAATAGCAACGATTCACTCGGTTCGCTCTTGGCGCAGGGATGTTCGGGCAATGGCACCACCCTTGCCTGCCTGTATTCCGACGACGAGGCCACGGGCATTGCCCGAGGCACTCTGAAGCTGCTCGACGCAACGACCTTGCAACCCATTTGGGGCAGTGCGGGCGCTGCTAATTCGTACGATCTGGACGTATCAGCGACCTACGGACAGGTGCCGGTGAATTTTTCCGACGGCAGTATTGCTGCTGGCGATGCTTATCATCATGTTCGATATAACTCGTCGGGAGCCGTTATCGGCAAGCTTGCCGTGAGTGGCAGGCAGAAGAACTTGGGCCTGACGCTGCTGTCCGCAACCTACGGCGTCGTGTCGCAGGAGGACGGCATTCTCACGCTTGTGAACATGACGACCTGGCAAAACGTCGGGAGTTTGACGCTACGAGATCCGCAGACCAAAGGGCCCGTGCGACTTGTCTCGCCGTCATCCGGAACTGCAAATAACGTGTACGCAGTGGCTCGCAATCCCAAGAATAACAATGGGTTTTTGTTTTCGGTCGCGCTAAAAGTGGCGACCCATCGCCTGGTGGTTAGCTCGATTTTCACGTTCACCGGCGTCACAGGCGCAAGCCCGGTTGTGGTCACGTCGGCCGTTTCAGGGCTACCGGATGATCTCGTTCTATTGCACGTACCCGGATTGGTCGGTGATCCGCGGCCGCAAGATCGGCTGCTGGGATTGGCTGATTCGCCGGCTACCGGGCTTGCGCCTACCTGGGCGATAGCGCTTACGGGCCCCTTGCTCGTCGGACCGACCGTCGATCAGGCATCGGGCTCGCTGTTTTACCAGGACCCGACCCGACCCAATGTCAATCAGGTCAGTTTGATGACGGGTGATCCGATCAATGTTTTCAACCTGCAGACGATCGGAAAGTACACCCACACATTCGTACTCAACGGGCACTTGGCAGCGAGCGAAGTTGGTGGCGTCTTTACATTGCTGCTGGCCGGTAAGAATACGTCTTCGCTCACCCACAGTGGCCAGTACATCATGGCGTTTCAGCCAGTCGCATCCCCAACCTCTCTTTTATGGTCTTATGAGATTTCCAGTGTATCCGCCACCAACTCCGCGGCCTGGAATTTTGCTCCGTCAAGCCAACCGGGCGTCGTCTGCCCCATTGCGATTGTGAACACCCGTTCTAAATCGATAATCAGCCGCGTTTGCGATTTCTGAACGGTGACTGCGAAGCTGCATGGCAGTCTCGAACTTTGCGAGCGCGTAGCGGTGGTGCGGCAAGTTCGTACTAGCGCCGTGCGTACACAACTTGCGGCTCTATTGCTACACTCGACTTCTGCGGATCAATAGAATATCTCTTTTTTCTGCGCCACTGGCGCCCAACGCAGGCTAACCAGAAGTCCAATGAACGAAAATAAGCACGCATGTATTTTGGCAATCGCCTGTGTAGGTTTACTTGCCGGGTGTGGCGCGCGCTCAACAGGACCGGCCTATTCTGTGGGTCTTACGGTATCGGGGCTGGCTGGAACGCTGCTTCTAACTGACTCCCCGAGCGACAGCACCGCCTCCGGCGACCCGGCATCACCACGTGGGATCGCTAACGCGGCACCTGAGGCTCAAAATCTGTCGGTATCCGTTGACGGAACCTACTCTTTTGCCCAGCGCCTTCCGGATGGAGCCCAGTACGCGGTCAGCGTATTGATCCAGCCAACAAATGAGACCTGCACGGTTGCGAACGGCGCGGGCAGCATCGCCGGAGCCGATGTCACCGGTGTCAGCGTGACATGCCTTACGAATCGCTTCACCACTGCCAGCGTCGTGACGTCCCTCGACAATTCGGTGCCCGGGGCCGTCACCGCAAAGATTGCGAAAGTCGTATCGACGGCGGGGAGTGCAAGCCTTGGCAATTCGCTCGATGTACCCGCAATCGCAGCAGGTGATGAACCGGTCGTCTATGCCGTAGACATCAATGAGAACACCGTGCTTGCCTCAATCGTATCGTCGGCTCATGTGACGCTCGGCGCCGATTCAACCGCATTGGCACTATCGCGCGTACTGCTGGGAGCGGTTCCGGCCAATTTTAAGGCGAGCGATGTCGATGCCGCTATCCGCGGTACCGCAGCTTATCCGCGGCTCGTTGCGGTGATTGGCGCGGCTGTGGCGGCCGGTACGTCGCCGCTGTCATCCGCGGCGGTATTCGACACTCTTAATACAGTGACTTCGCAACTGCCGCCGGCGGTGTTGCCGCAGTTGGCGCCAGCGGCGGACCACAACGCCGAGCGTAGAACGCGAGAAGGATCTCCTGCAGCGGATCCAGGTCCCGCAAAGCTCTTTGGTTGGCGCGGATCGAACATCCAGGCTCTGTTCCTTGCAGGAGGAGGCAATGCCAGCAACATCAAAGTGGCGAACGGCATGTCGATCGCATGGGACGCGTCAAGCTCGGACAACTACGGTAATCGTCGCTGTCCGGAGGGACACGGTCGCTCTGACCGCTGCAGCGTACTGTTGCCGGCGGCAGCGGTCGTCAGGCAAGCTGCAGTGCCCGCAGGGCAACTCGCACAGGGACTGCCGACGGGCGAGGTTCCCGCAAGCTCAGGCAGTACCGTCAAACTGACGCTGAGTCAGGAAGATGATTCGCGCCGGGCCAACATGCTGCATATCGTGCAGGATGGCGCGCGCTTTGCCGTTGCGACAGTCAGCGGCGCGCAGGCTGATCGGCTGCCGCAAGACTGTGTCAACGATTTGACAGGCGTCATGTTGCCGGCGGAGGCTCTTGCTAGCTTGGCTGCCAATCGCGCCTCGGTGAATTTCCAGAAGTATCTCGATACGATCGGGACGAGCGCGGCAGTGGGGGATGCGCTTACGCAAAAGCTTGCCGCCTGTTTTGGCGGCTCGTACACGTCGACGAGCAACGTTGCGGCGTTCACTCGCGCGACGCTTTTGTTTTATCGACAGTTCGGTTTATGGGTGACGAGGGACGTTGCCTCGGTCGCTAACGCGGCGAACGAAGGTCTTGCGATGGGCCTCACTCTTTATTACTGGAATGATTCGGGAACGACCGTAAGCGTGTCGCAGGGACACGTGGCCGCGGCGACTGCCGTTCGAAAGCCCTGACGCGAGCGAAACGGATTGCCCGTGCCGCAACGACGGGTTTAATTCGACAGCGCCTTCTTTGCCTTTGTCTTCGCACGCCAGTCACTGTTCGCGCGTCTGCCCCGGATACGATCCCGGCAGCAGAGGCTCAATCACGACCAGAGTAGTTTAATTGAGACGAAAATGAGAACAAGGGCTATCGCGCCACGCGCAACAGTCTCCGGCAATCGCCTCGCCACGAGCGTGCCGATAACGACGCCCGGAACGGAGCCGATCACAAGGTTTTTCAAAAGCTGCAGATCGACGTCGCCCATGATGAGATGGCCCGTGCCGGCGATGATGGCAAGCGGGATGGCATGGACGATGTCGGTTCCCACCAGGCGCGTAGGCGTCATGCGCAGTGGATAGAGGTAAAGCAGCATCACAGTGCCGAGCGCTCCCGCACCCACTGAAGTCAGCGACACCAATACACCGAGCAAGACTCCGGCGAGCACTGTCAGTACCGGTTGAACTGTTTTGAATTCGCGCGGCGTGTCGGTTCGCAGGCGCCGGGCGAAGGCTTGAATCTTGGTACGTGCCAACATGGCGATGGAGGTCACCAGCAGTACGCCGCCCAGCAAATGTACGATGAATCCCTGTCTGTTTTGATTGGCCCCCGTCAGGTACATCCAAGTGAGAGTAACGAGGGCTGCGGGAATGCTGCCGAGCGACAAACGCCGAAATACCTGCCAATCGACACTCCGATGATGATGGTGCAGCGAGCCGCCGACGATCTTGGTGACCGCCGCAAACCAAAGATCGGTGCCTACCGCGGTCGCTGGCGCGAACCCGAACAGCAGCACGAGCACCGGAGTCATGAGCGATCCGCCGCCGACGCCGGTGATGCCAATCGCGGCGCCGACACCGAAGCCTGCGATAATATTGATTAAATTCATACGGCCATTGGGGTTTCTATTTGGTGGCCGAGCTCAGTTGCAACTAGACGATGTCGGAATCGGCCTGCTGCAGCATCAGTGCGATGACGCGGTCGGTTGCTTCATCCGCGCTGCACTCGACCGTATCTATGGTCAACTCGGGTGATTCAGGCGCCTCATAGGGTGAATCGATGCCCGTGAAATTGGACAGCTCGCCGCGGCGCGCCTTGCCGTAGAGGCCCTTAACATCACGGCCTTCTGCGACGTCGAGCGGCGTGTCGACGAAAATCTCCAGGAACTCGCCTTCGCCAAACATGCCGCGAGCCATCGCACGCTCGGCTCGAAACGGCGAGATGAATGCCGTCAGTACGATGAGACCGGCGTCCACCATCAGCCTTGCAACCTCGCCGACGCGGCGGATGTTCTCCACGCGGTCAGCTTCGGTGAAGCCAAGATCGTTGTTGAGGCCGTGCCGTACATTGTCGCCGTCGAGCAGGTAACAATGGCGGCCCATGGCGTGCAGCTTTTTCTCGACGAGGTTGGCGATAGTTGATTTGCCCGCTCCCGACAAACCCGTGAACCAGAGGACCACGGGCTTTTGACCCATGAGCTGTGCACGCGCTGCTTTGTCTATCAGCAGATTCTGACGATGGATGTTGGTCGCACGGCGCAATCCAAATTCAATGACGCCCGCTCCCGCGGTTGCGTTAGTGAAACGATCGATGAGAATAAATGCGCCCATCTCGCGGTTCTGCGTGTACGGATCAAGTGCCACCGGGGTTGCAGTGGCGACATTGCAGTGGCCGATCTCATTGAGCGCAAGCGTCTTCACCGCGATGTGCTCGAGAGTATTGACGTCAACCTTGTGTTTTAGCGCCGTGATTCTTGCCGGCACATACTTCATGCCGATACGCAGAAGATACGAGCGTCCAGGCAGCATCGGCTCGGTTGCCATCCACAGGATGTGCGCGGAAAACTGATCGACTACCTCCGGGCGGCTGTCGGTGCGGGCGATGACATCGCCGCGCGCCACATCGATCTCATTGGCGAGTGTCAGCGTCACCGCGTCTCCTGCCTGCGCACTGTCCCGATCGCCATCGGCTGTGACGATACGCACCACGGTCGATTCTTCGCCAGACGAGGCGACCACGACACGCTCACCCGGGCGGATCGCACCCGATGCCACGGTGCCCGAGAAACCACGGAAATCAAGGTTGGGCCGATTGACCCACTGCACCGGAAAACGGAACGGCTGCGCTACCGGCGCACGCTCGACGTCGAGTCCTTCAAGGTATTCGACCAGCGTCACGCCGTCGTACCAACTCATGTGCGCCGAGCGTCCCATCACATTGTCGCCGAAGCGCGCCGACATCGGTATCGGCGTGATCGACTCGAAGCTCAAGCTCTGCGCGAAAGCGTAATAGTCGCCGACGATGTGATGAAAATGCTCGGCGGAGTAGTCCACAAGATCGATCTTGTTGATCGCAACCACGACGTGCCGAATTCCAAAGAGTGAGCAGATGTAACTGTGGCGGCGCGTCTGCGTAAGAATGCCTTTGCGCGCATCGACCAGAATTACCGCTGCCTCCGCATGCGAGGCGCCGGTCGCCATATTGCGGGTGTACTGTTCGTGGCCCGGAGTGTCGGCCACGATGAACGAGCGTCTGGGAGTCGTAAAGAATCGGTAAGCGACGTCGATGGTGATGCCCTGCTCGCGTTCGGCCTCAAGCCCGTCCACAAGCAACGCCAGATCCAAATCCTCGCCCGTCGTGCCGTGCTTGCGACTGTCGCGCGTCAGCGCCGCAAGTTCGTCCTCGAGTAACAGCTGCGTATCAAACAGCAGTCGGCCGATCAGCGTCGACTTGCCATCGTCGACGGATCCGCAGGTGATAAATCTAAGTAGATCCTTGGTCGGCAAGGCGGCGCGTGGCATTAGAAATAGCCCTCGCGCTTCTTCTTTTCCATGGATGCGGCCTGATCGGCATCGATCAGTCGGCCGGAGCGCTCCGATGTACGCATCGTCAGCATTTCACTGATGATTTCATCCAGCGTCGTCGCAGAGCTTTCGATCGCAGCAGACAGCGGGTAGCAGCCAAGTGAGCGAAAGCGCACGTTGCGGATTTCCTCTTTCTCACCTGGCAGGAGCGGCATGCGATCATCATCGCGCGCGATCAGTAAGCCGTCGCGCAACACAACCTTACGCGGCGCCGCAAAATACAACGGCACGATCGGAATTTCCTGCTCGCGGGTGTATTGCCAAATATCAAGCTCGGTCCAATTGGAGAGCGGGAACACACGAATGGTCTCGCCTTTATTGATCCGGGTGTTATAGAGATTCCAAAGCTCCGGGCGTTGATTGCGTGGGTCCCACACATGTCCAGGAGAGCGGAACGAAAATACGCGCTCTTTTGCTCGACTCTGCTCCTCATCGCGGCGTGCGCCACCAAATGCAGCATCAAAGCCCCACTTGTCGAGCGCCTGCTTCAAGCCTTCGGTCTTCATGACCTGAGTATGCAAAGCGGACCCAGAGCGGATCGGGTTGATACCACGCGCTATCCCTTCCTGGTTCATGTGCACAAGCAGTTTCACGCCATAGCGTTCCGCAATCGTGTCGCGGTGACGAATCATGTCGCGGAATTTCCAGCCGGTATCGACGTGCAGCAGGGGAAAAGGCAGCTTCGATGGATAGAAGGCCTTTATCGCCAGGTGCAGCATCACCCCCGAGTCCTTACCGATCGAGTACAGCATCACAGGATGATGAAATTCGGCGGCAACCTCGCGCATGATCGCGATGGACTCAGCCTCGAGGCGCTGCAGGTGGGTACGTTTGGCCGGCGCCTGCGTAGCAGGCTTCGGCACGACGGATTCTTCTTGCGGCATCATAAAGTCCAAAGGCTGGTCGCTCCGGTCGCGGCTAATGGCCGCGCCCAAGCGATCCCTCGTGCAGTGACTGGGCTCGCGGGCGGGTAAATATGCAATTGGTTCTTAATCACGGTACGCGTTGCTGTTCATTGTTTGCTCCGCTCTGCGGCGATCGTGCATCTGGGCCTGCGTTGTGTACGCAGCTGCACGTCTGCGACCACACTCTTGTCGTCCATAACCTTATCAGTTGAATGGGCTCATCCGAAGTCAATTAATGAAACTGCGCGCGTTAAAAACTTGACATGCAACTGGGGGGTTGCTCTCCAGGTGGCGCTGTCAATGCCAAAGTTAAAACGACTTGCAATTTATCGGAACTCGTTCCCCGCGCACGCTGTCGATACTTTAAGCAAGCTCACCCCATTTTGTGGGTTGCTGGTGTAATCCCAGGGCTTTGCGCTCTGTTGTGTAGTATGACTGAAATTCTTTCTTAAAAAGAACTAACGTAAGCTCGCGTGTCTCAAAACGCGCCGCTGCGTTGCTGCTAAGTCCATTGCCCAGTCTTATGTCGCGTTCGCTCGAAGTTGTTTGCTCCGTGAGGGCGCATACTTTGTAAAGTGATCCCCATTCAGTTGCGCCACGATCGTGAGCTTTTCGATTAAAGTGGTCGCCCGCTGTCTTCAATCGCAGGAGCCACATGAAGTTGGAAGGTGTGCAACTGTCGGCAAATGAATTGCTCGACCATGTGATCCAAATCGCCCACGACGCCGGTCGTGCTGTCATGGAGGTATACGCCACTGACTTTTCGGTCAGCGGCAAGGCCGACGCATCTCCGGTCACCGAGGCCGATGTACGTGCGGAAGCAATCATTCTTGCGGCGTTGCGAACACTGACGCCGAATGTTCCGATCATTGCAGAGGAATCTGTTGCAGCCGGACACGTTCCGCAGATCGGAAAGACTTTCTGGTTAGTGGATCCGCTCGATGGCACGAAGGAGTTTGTATCACGCAATGGTGAATTCACCGTGAACATTGCTCTGGTACGCGACGGGGTACCGGTGTTGGGCGTCGTGTTCGCGCCAGCCTTGCGCCGCTTGTTTGCTGGCGCGCTGGAATTGGGCGCCTGCGTT
>Ga0075522_10001068_pt1 | contig 20779 bp, 19 predicted proteins | sample NGEPerA_FD_74796 | JGI IMG/M metagenome (GOLD analysis project Ga0075522, IMG submission 74796) | Arctic peat soil microbial communities from the Barrow Environmental Observatory site, Barrow, Alaska, USA - NGEE PermafrostL2-A | ecosystem: Environmental > Terrestrial > Soil > Wetlands > Peat ...
GTGCCGCCGCCGAAGGTCCCGGCCGTGCCGCCGCCGAAGGTCCCGGCCGTGCCGCCGCCGAAGGTCCCGGCCGTGCCGCCGCCGAAGGTCCCGGCCGTGCCGCCGCTCGTGCCAGCGCCTCCGCCGGTGACGCCGCCGCCGGCGTGTCCCGCCGTCCCGGTTGTGCCACCGCTTCCAGAGCCGTCGCTCGAACCGCCGCAACCGGCCGCCAGCAACGCCAGGGTGAGCGCAGCGCCCGCGCCAGCCGTCAACCAAGACCTTGATCTAACGAAATGTGTCATTTGAGGGATCCCCCGAGGGTTTGAGTTACTGCTCGGATTGGTGCGCCCCCTCCCCCCTTCGTTATCAAAAAAAATTCAGGCCGAGCCCAGATCCCCCAATCGGCCTCCACGGATTGGCCCCCTTCCGGCCATTGGCTCGCCGTCGATTACCTCTCGAAGAACGTGATCCGGGCACTCGGTTCGCCGAGCGAACGATCTTCCGGCCCGCAGGGACCGGGCCAGGCCGATCGGCGACCTCAGCGTTCGAAAGATTCTTGGGTCGGCGCGGTCGGCGGCAACGACATCGGGTTGCGGGTCCACAGGTCCCCGAAAACCCCGAGCAGGAGCACGAGCGAGAAGACCAACGAGACCACGAAGACCAAGCGGTTGGCCCCCGGCGCGTCGGTCATGTGCATGAAGAAGAGCACGACCAGCGACGCCTTGACCGTCGCGATCAGCAACGCGATCGGGAGGTTGGCGCTGCCCAGATCCATTCGGCCGGTGATGATCGTCGTCACAGTAAATACCAGCAGGAGCGCCCAGACCACGAAGTAGCGCCCAGGCCCGTGTACGTGCTCGGCTTTGGAGGCTGGGGTCTCGTTCGCTTCGTGGGCCACGGTGGTCTCCGGTTCTCTAGATCAGATAGAGCAGCGGGAAGAGAAAGATCCAGACGAGATCGACGAGGTGCCAGTAAAGGCCACCCAGCTCGACCGGAACATTATAGGTCGTCGAGAAGTGGCCGCGCAGGGTGCGCGCGAGGATCCAGATCAGGATCGACATCCCGACGATGACGTGAATCGCGTGCAGGCCGGTGGTCAGAAAGTAGACCGTGTAGAAGAGATTGGCCCCCGGCGCCGTGACCTCGCCGTAGTGATACCACTTGCCTGGCAGCGCCCCTTCTTGGAACTTGTGGTGATACTCAATCCCTTTGATCACCAAGAACGCGCAGGCGCAGACGATCGTGAAGGTCAACAGCCCCGCGCACAGCTTGGTCTTGCCCTGCGTGATGGCGTGGTAGGCCAGCGCCACGGTCAAGCTGCTGGTGATGAGCACGATCGTGTTGGTCGCGCCGGCCCACAGATCAAGGTGGCGCGAGGCTTCGTGAAAAGCCTCGTGATAAAAATGTCGGTAGACGCTGTAGCCCAGGAAGAGGCCGGCGAAGAGCAGGACCTCGGTGCCGAGGAAAAGCCACATTCCCAGCCGGACGGCATAGTCCTGCTTCTCGATCGTTTCGTAGTGGTGAGCGAGGTGCGGAACGGGAACCTGCGCGTCAGATAACGACATGCTCGACCTCTTCTCCAGGTTCCTGATACAGGTGCGAATCTTGGGTAATGATCGGCGTTTGGTCGAAGTTGTGCTTGGGTGGCGGCGAGGACGTATTCCACTCGTAGCCACGCGAATCCCAGGGATTGTCGCCGGCGACCTTGCCGCGAACGAGCGCGTAGATGAGGTAGACCAGGATGATGATGAACCCGAAGGCCAGCAGCGACGCGCCGGCGGTCGAGGCGACGTTGAGGGCCTGGAATCGCTCCGGATACATGTAGTAACGGCGCGGCATGCCGGCGTTCCCCAGCAAGAACTGCGGGATGAAGGTGGCGTTGAAGCCGAGCACGATCAGCGAGGCGGCCACCATCCCCCACCCCTCGTGGTACATCCGACCGAACATCTTGGGGAACCAGTAGTGGAGCGCGATCAGGAAAGCCATGATCACGGCGCCCACCATGATGAAGTGGAAGTGCGCGATCACGAAGTAGGTGTCGTGCCAGTGGACGTCCAGCGAGACGGTGGCCACCGCGATGCCGGTCATCCCGCCGAAGACGATGAAGAACAGAAAGCCGCAGATGTAAATGAGCGGCGTCTTGACCGCGATAGCGCCCCGGTAGAGCGTCGCCACCCAGTTGAAGACCTTGATGGCGGTGAAGACGCCGACCAGCATCGAGATCACGGCGAAGGCACCGTCGTTGAATGAAGATTGTCCAGAGACGAACAGGTGGTGGCCCCAGGCGAAGAAGCCGACGAAGGCGATGCCCAGCGACGAGTAGGCGATCATCTTGTAACCGAAGACGTTCTTGCGGGCAAAGGCCGCTATGGCGTCGCTGACCACACCCATGGCCGGCAGCACCATGATGTAGACGGCCGGGTGGGAGTAGAACCAAAACATGTGTTCGAACAACACCGGATCGCCGCCGCGGGTCGGATCGAAGAGGCCGAAGCCCCCCACCTTCTCGATCCCCACCAGCAACACCGTCAGACCGATGACGGGCGTCGCCAGCACCTGGATGATGCTGGTTGCATAGATCGCCCAGACGAAGAGCTGCAGCCGCATCCAGCCCAGACCGGGCGCACGCAAGGTGTGGATGGTGACGATGAAGTTGAGCCCGGTCAGGATCGACGAGAACCCGAGGATGAAGAGCCCGAGTAAGACTGGGAACAGCGTCGTCGGCGTGGTCGTGCTGTAGGGGGTGTAGAACGTCCACCCCGTATCGGTGCCGCCCATGATCATGCCGGAAAGCACGATCGTCGCGCCGATCCAATACAGGTAAAGCGACAGCAGGTTCAGCCTGGGGAACGCGACATCCTTGGCCCCCAGCATGAGTGGCAGCAAGAAGTTGCCGAACACGCCCGGAATAGCCGGGATCATGAAGAGGAAGATCATGACCACGCCGTGCAGCGTGAACATGCGGTTGTAGGTGTTGGCGCCCATGATGGTCGGCCCGGGCGTCAGCAGCTCGACCCGCAAGGCCATGGCGAAAATTCCGCCCAGCAAGAACGCGAACATGACCGAGACCAGGTACATCACCGCGATCCGCTTGTGGTCGATCGTGGTGAGCCACGACCAAACACCGCGATCGGCGTTCAGGTAGTTGACCGCCGGATAGACCGGTGGACTAGCGTTGAGCGGGCTTGACTGACTCATAAATCGCTTCCTTCGAGGGGACGGTATCGAGATTCTGCGTCCGCAAGGATTTGATGAACTCGACCAGGGCCGCCGCTTCGGGCGCTGCGAGCCGGCCTTTATAGGTCGGCATCAACGCTTTGTAGCCCTTTACGATCTTGGCGCGGGGATCGATCATCGAATCGGTCAGGTAGGCCTCGTCGACGGTGACGGTTTCGCCCCCTTCCAGGGTCTCCTGCTTGCCGTAAAGATCCAGCCAAGTCGGGCCAATGTGCGGCTCCCCGTCGAGGGAATGGCATTTGACGCACCCCTCGGCCATCGCGATCTTCTTGCCGTATTCGACGATGGAACCGTGGAAGTTGGGACTGTCGTCACCGCCGCTGTCGACCCGCGTGGACAGGCCTCGCCTCTGTTCGATCATCCACTTGTCGTACTCGGGTCCTGGCATGACCACGATCTCGCCCCACATCTGCGAGTGCCAGGTGCCGCAATACTGCGAGCAGAGGACCTGGTAACGCCCAGGCTTGGTCGCCTCGAACCAAGTCTCGGTATAGCGCCCCGGCAGCACGTCCTGCTTGATGCGGAAATCGGGCACGAAGAACGAGTGGATGACGTCGCGGCTGGTCATGAGCAGCCGCACCGGGCGGTTGGCCGGTACGTGCAGCGTCCCGATGGCGTTGGGGCCGTCCCCGCCGTAGGAGAACTTCCACATCCACTTCTTGGCCATGACGTAGACGTCTTGGGCGTTCTTCGGGGGCGTCGTATACCAGACGTAATCTTTGAAGCCCTGCACGAACCAGAGCAGGAAGAAGAACAGCGGAATGCCGATGACCACGAATTCGAACTTGATGCTCGGCACCACGACCGGCGTCGACTGAAACGGGCGGCGCTCGCGGTATTTGAAGAAGAAAAAGAACGCCAAAAGACCGGTGATCGTCGAAGCGATCATGGTCACCGTGATGACGAAGAAATGCAGGCGGTCGACCGGGACCGCAAAGGTCGAACGGGCGTCCGGCAGCCAGAGCAGCCGGCGCATGAGATCGTCTAGAGGCGTCATACCGCCCTCTGCTTCTTCATCGCGATCTCCTTTCGCCAGAGCACGATCAGAAGACCCGCCAGGGCGAAGAGTACGAGCAGCGCACCGATGCGCATGAACCCCATGACGAACGGCGCATATCGGCGCCCGGTGGGGTCGTACCGATAGCAAGAGAGGATGACCTTGTCGAGCGAGGTTCCAACACGGCCGCCGCTGGCCTCCACGATCGCCATCCGGAAGTCGCGCGCCGGATAGTCCACGCCGTAGAGGTAGCGCGAGATGACACCTTCCGGCGTGAGCACGAAGGCCACCGCGTCGTGCGCGAATTGCTTCGAGTGGGGATCGAACTTGTAGCGAAAGCCCACCGCATCGGCCAGGGTCCGCGCCGCCGCCGCCCCATCGGTCGTCGACAGCCAGAACGGCCACTCGGCAGCGGTCGCCCCGCCGCCCACCAACTCCAGGACCCGGTGTTGGCTCTGGAGGAGCAGCTTGGAATCTTCGCTGGGATCGATGCTGATGTCGACCGCCGTGAAGTCTTTACCCAGCTTGAGGCCGGCGCCGTGGGTGGCCTTGGCCAGACCGTCGAGCACCAGGCCGCACAACATCGGGCAACGGTGATAGCCCAGCGTCACCACCACCGGCTTACCCCGATTGAGGAGCGCGTCGATTGCGACCGGCTGCCCCTCCACGTTGGTGAAGGTCAACCCGCTCGGGATACGCTCACCGATGTGCTCGATGACGTCGATGTCCTGCAAGGCCGCCAGCGGTTGTTCGCCCCCCTGCGGAAACGCCAACTGCTGCTCGGCCCGCACGCCGGCGCCGGCGAGCGCGACCGCCACGAATGCCAACAGCTGGCTGCTTCGGAAAGTCACCGCGGCGCCCCTTCGGGCAGCGACCCGGCCAAGGTGGCGTCCATGGCGCGCTCGATCGGCACGTGGACGATCCCTTTGGCGCGATCGACCCAGCCATAACTGTTGAGGCGGCTCGAGCGCTCCTGTTTCCAGTCGGCCAGACGGTGGTCACCGCTGTAAGGCACCTGATCGACGATGCCGATCTCGGCCTTGCCGATGAGGGCTGGAACCGCAGGTATGCCGGTCGTGTCCTCGGCGCGCTTGGTCTCGTGGTGGAGGATTCCGGCCGCCCACCAGGTCCCGAACGCGAAGACGATCAACGATACGACGCCGACCATGATGACCTTGCGAAAGTCGATCTGGTCATCGGACTGATGTCCATGGGGGTCGTGGTCTGAAGGTCCGTGGTTGCTCATGGCTGCCGGTACCGGAGCGATTCCGCCAGGTAGGGATCCTTGATCGGGATTGCGAAGCGTCCGCGAAGGCGCGAGACCGCGAAGGCGATCGCCAAGAGGCCGACGCCCAGGAAGGCGGTGAGGCTGGTCCAGTGGAAGGAGAACCCTTCGGGATGAAGGCTCGGCATCACCAACCAGAAGATGTCGACGTAATGGATGAAGAGGATCCAGCCGGCGACGATCGACAGCTTGCGCGGGTCCCGCTTGAGCGAGCGCGACAGCAGCGCGCCGAAGGGCAGGAAGAAGTGCCCGAAGATCAGCAGCACCCCGATCCCGGCCCAGCCGGCGCCGAAGCGGGTGATGTAAAACGGCGTCTCTTCCGGCAGGCCCGCGATCCAGATCAGCAGCAACTGCGAAAAGCCGATGTAGGTCCAAAAGCAGACGAACGCCAACATCAGCTTGCCGATGTTGGCAGTGTGGTCGTCGGTCATGAGGCCGGCGAACACGTTCGCCGCGCGCCCCCTACCGGTCACGATGGCCAGCAGCGCCAGCGTGGCCACGAAGCTCCCGGCAAAATAGTAGACGCCGAAGACCGTCGAGAACCAGGTCGGGTTCAGGCTCATGAGCCAATCGAAGGCGGCGAAGGTCATCGCCAGGCTGATGAACGGCAGACCGCCCGCCCCGAGGTTGCGCTGGCGCTGGGTCAGGTTGACGTCTCCCGACTGATCCTGCTTGAGCGACCACCCATAAAGCCGCTGCCCCAGGAAGGTGGCCAGCAACAGATAGATGACGCCGCGAACCACGAAGCCGGTGACGTTGAGGTATGGGCGCTTGTGCGCGATCAGCTTGAGCGCCTCGCGGCCGAGATCGGCCGGCGGGTCGACCCAAATGTAGATGTGCTTCATGCCGAGCGCGATCGGGATGAAGAGCAGCACGAAGATGAACATCGACGCCGCCATCGCCTCCAGCGGACGGCGCAGGATCGTCATCCAGCGCGCGTGGGTGGCGTGGAAGATCATCAGCAGGATCACCGAGGCGATGGCCAGACCGCACCAGTAGACGTAGGCCGTCAGATACGAGTAATAGGCCTCGCGCGGGTTGACGGCGATACCAAGGAAGGTCGCCGCCAAGAACAGCAGGCCGGCCACGCCGCCGCCCATGACCCAGCGACCGCCCCCGGTGAAGGGAGCCAGATCGGCCAGCGACGCCCGCGGCAGGCGGGCGCTCTCCACGCCGTCGTCCTTCACTTTGCCCCCTCGCCGGCCGGGACCGGCGCGCTGTTGGCGGCGGGCAGCGCGTCGAGCTGCTGGCGGGCATCGGGCGACAGCGCAGAGACGGGGGTGGCTTGGCTGAGCTGCACCGCGCGTAGGTAGGCCACCACAGCCCAGCGCTCCTCCACCGTCAAGGATGCGGAATACGACGCCATCAAACCGAACCCTTTGGAGATGACTTCATAGATGTAACCGGCCGGCTTGCTCACGTACTTGGCCTGCAGCAACGACGGCGGCGGGCGCAATGCCATCTGCGTCGCCACGATGCTGTTGCCGTCGGCGAGCGGGCCGTGACAGGTCGCGCAGGTGATGTCGAACCGCTTGCGCCCGAGCTCGAGCAGCTTCCGCGACATCGGCACCGGCACGGTCGCCACATAGTTGGGCAGCGCCTCTTTGTTCGACTGCACGGGACCATCCGCCTCGCGGCCGGTCGTGAGACGCGGGTTGAGCGTGATCCGTTCACGAGGGACGGTCCCCTCCGGGGGGGCGCGCATCGACAGCCCGTCCGCGTAGAAATGGCTCTCTTTATAGCGGTTGGCCTTGGGCTGCGAATCGGCCATCTGGTCGAGGATGTTCTCGTCGCAGCCGGCAACCGCCACTAGCGCGGCCAAGCCGAACGTCGTGAAGCCAAGCGTGAAGATACGCGTCCTCATCGTTCGGACTCGTAAACCAGCTCGGTGCCCATCGCACCGGCGGCGCGTACGTCGGCCAGCGCCTTGTCGGCATCGGCACCGACGGGCAGCTCCACCGACAGGAAGAACGCGTCGATCGACGCGCGTCGAAACTCCTCCGATTCGAAGACCGGGTGGTAGGGGCGCGGCAGTCCCGCCAAGGTGAAGAAACCGAAGAACGACGACCCGCCCCCCAGCAAGATCGCCAGCTCGAACGTGATCGGGATGTTCGCCGGGGGCGCGTTTATTGGACGGTTGCCGATGTTGATGGGAAAGTCGATGACGTTGCAGAAGTAGATCATCGCGTAGGCGATGCACGCCCCGGCGATCGCACCGAAAAGGATGATGGTCGGGATCTTGGGCCGCCCCAGCCCCAGCGCAGATTCGAGGCCGTGGATCGGATACGGCGTGTGCGTGTCGACGTCCTTGTAGCCGCCCTCGCGCACCCGACGCGTTCCGGTCAGCAGCGCCTCCGGCGACGGGAACTCAGCCACCACGAAACGGCGGGCGACGAACCCAGAGTCTTCGTGACCGCCGCTCATGCGTGCGTCTCCCCGCCGACGGCATCATGCTCGGCCAGCTCGTGCCGCAGCTCCTTGATCTCCGTGAGCGCCACGGCCGGCACAAACTTGAGGAACAGCAGAAACAGCGTCGAGAACAGCCCGACGGTTCCGATGAAGAGGCTGAAGTCCACCCAGGTCGGACCGTAGTTCTTCCAGCTCGACGGGAGAAAGTCGCGGTGGAGCGAGGTCAAGATGATCGTGAACCGCTCGCACCACATACCGACGTTGATGAGGATCGAGGCGAACCAGAGCACCAAGATGTTGGTCCGCGCGCGCTTCGACCAGAACAGCTGCGGCACGACGCAGTTGCAGAACATCATGAGCCAGTAGATGGGCGCCATCGGACCGTGCATGCGGGTCCGGAAGAACTCGGAGAACTCGTACTCACTGCCGCTGTACCAGGCAATGAAGTGCTCCATCATGTAGCCGTAGGTCACCATCATCCCCGTGACGAGCATGACCTTGGCCATGTTCTCGAGGTGCTTCATGGTGACGACGTGCTTGAGCCCCAAGAACTCGCGGGCGGGCAACATCCAGGTCATGACCATGGCGAAGCCCGAGAAGACGGCGCCGGCCACGAAGTAGGGCGGGAAGATCGTGGTGTGCCAGCCCGGGATGACCGACACGGCGAAGTCGAACGACACGATCGTGTGGACCGAGAGCACCAGCGGCGTCGAGAGGCCGGCCAGCAGGATGTAGGACCACTTGTACTCGGCCCAGTGACGGCCCGAGCCGCGCCAGCCGAGCGCGAAGATCCCGTAGATCATCCGCTTGACCTTGCTCTTCGACGAATCGCGCAAGGCGGCCAGATCCGGCACCAGGCCCAGGAACCAGAACAGCAGCGAGATCGTGAAGTAGGTCGAGACCGCGAATACGTCCCAGGTGAGCGGGCTCTTGAACTGCGGCCAGATCCGCTGGACGCTCGGATATGGCATCAGCCAGTAGGCGGCGAACCAGGGTCGCCCCGTGTGCAGCAATGGGAAGAGCAGCGCGCAGATGACCGCGAACAGCGTCATCGCCTCGGCGAAGCGGTTGATCGAGGTCCGCCACTTCTGCTGAAAGAGCAGCAGGATGGCCGAGATCAGCGTGCCGGCGTGCCCGATGCCGATCCACCAGACGAAGTTGATGATGCCAAAGGCCCAGCCGACCGGGATGTTGTTTCCCCAGACGCCGATGCCCTTGTAAACCGTCCAACAGATCGAAATGCCGAGCAGGCCCAGCGCGGAGACCGCGCAGCCGAACAGCATCCACCAACCCTTGCCGGCCCCGCGCCAGACGTGGTCGAGGAGGCTGTCGTTGATGGTCTTGTCGGTCTGAACCCCTTCGATGAGAGGAAGCGGCTCGAGGGGATCGTGCGATAGATTTGGAGCGGCCATCGCCTAGTCCACCTTCGCGAGCTCGGGGTTGGGGTTGCGCACGCGCGCAAGATACGCCGTGCGCGGGCGGGTGCCGAGCTCGTGCAAGAGATCGTAGCGGCGCGTGTCGGCGTGAAGCTGCGAGACCTTGGAGCTGGGATCGTTGAGCGAGCCGAAGACGATCGCCTGGGTCGGGCAGCCCTGCTGGCAAGCGGTCTGCAGCTCGCCGTCGGCGATCGAGCGCCCCTCATTGCGGGTCGCGATGCGCGCCCGCTCGATCCGCTGCACGCAGTAGGTGCACTTCTCCATGACACCGCGGGCACGGACCGTCACCTCGGGATTCATGCCCAGCTCGCGCGCCGCGCTGATGTCACCGGTGTAGTCGAAGAAGTTGAAGCGGCGAACCTTGTAGGGACAGTTGTTGCTGCAGTAGCGCGTCCCGATGCAGCGGTTGTAGATCATCTCGTTCAAACCCTCGTCGCTGTGGACGGTGGCGTTGACCGGGCAGACATACTCGCAGGGCGCGGTCTCGCACTGTACGCAACCGAGCGGCTGGTTGATCATCTCGGGCGCGTCGACCGGTCCGCTGAAGTAGCGATCGATCCGGATCCACTGCATCTCGCGCCCGTGGCCGACGTTGACCTTACCGACGGTCGGAATGTTGTTCTCCGACTGGCAAGCCACAACGCAGGCGTTGCACCCCGTGCATTTGTTGAGGTCGACCGCCATGCCCCACTTGTAGGCCTGGCCGCTGTAGTCGACCGGCCGGAAGATGACCGGCTGCGGACCGCGGCGCTCCTCCAGCTCCTCGTGGAACATCGAGCCGGCGTTCAGGACCTCGGCCAGCGGCGCGGACACCGCGGGCGGCGGAATGTCGCGGCCGTCGGGCGACATCGACCAGTGGTCCTGGGTGATGGCGAATCTGAAGCGCTTGCCGGTCTTGCTGAGCGTGACGCCGCGGTCGAACCAAGGGGCGTCGCTGGTGCGCAGCAGGTTGGCGTTGAAGCCGACTCCACCGCCGACATGACCAGAGGCGGTGCGCCCGTATCCAAGCGGCAGGGTTATCGCGTCGTCGGCGTGGCCCGGGACGATTATCACCGGGGCCTCGATCTTGCGGTCGCGGTAGCTGACCTCGACCAGGTCGCCGGACTCGATGTCCAGGCCCTTGGCGGTGGCGTCCGAGATCATCAGCGCGTTGTCCCAGGTCAGCTTGGTGATCGGGTGCGCCAGCTCTTGCAGCCAGGCGTTGTTGGCGAAGCGGCCGTCGAAGACCTTGGCGTCGATCGCGAAGCCGATCTCCATGCCCGAGCCGCCGCGCGCCAGGATCGGCGCCGCGGCCTGGGCCAGCGCCTGACCGTTGACGACCAAGCCGGCCTCGGCGCCCGCACCCGTATCGGGAACGATCCCGTCCGACAGCCAGCGCTCCCAGACGCCGTCGAACGATCCGGCCACGTTGCCGGACAGCTTGGCCATGCCGCGCCAGTAGCGCCGCAGCAGCTCGTGGGTGCCGACATCCCCTTCATCGAGGAACGCCGAAAGGACCTCGGCCTCGGTCTTGCCGCCCCAAAGCGGCGCGATGAGCGGCTGCACGATCGAGACGATCCCGTCGGTCGCGCGTCCGTCGCCCCACGACTCGAGCGCGTGGGCGGCCGGGATGAACGTGTTGCAGGTCGCCGACGTCTCGTCCTCGTAGAGGCCGTGGTAGATGACGTTGGGGACGCGCTTGAAGAGCTGCGCCAGCTTGAAGTCGACCGGCGCCGAGTAGACCGGGTTGTCGCCGGTGACGACCAAGGTGTCCACACCGCCGGCGGCGATGTCCTCGGCCAGCGCGCCCAGGCCCGCCGTGCCCGCGGTGGCGTCGGTCGTGAGCGGGGCCCCATACTCGACCGTGCTGCCGAGGTTGCCGAGCGCCACGTTGAGAGCGGCCACCATGGCGTGAACCACCGGCGGCTGCCGGCGACCCGCCAGGATCAGCGAACGCCCGCGGTTGCGCTCCAGGTCACCACACAGCGCGACCATCCACTTGGTATCGGACGTTCCTTGTCCATGACCGAGCGATCCGACCGGGCCCAGCGCCGTGAGACCACGGTCTGAGAGCATGGCGCACAGCCTGGCCAAGAAGGTCGCGATCTCCGAGCCACGGATGCGCAGGCGATGATCGGCCATCCCGCCGGTCACCGTCATCGCCGGCTCGGCGACGTAGAGGCGGCTCATGTCGCGCGAGGGCTCGCGGCGCGCCGAGAACTCGCGCGACAGCCGCGTCTGCTCGGGGCCGTCGATCAGGAAATCCGAATCCAACGCCAGGATGACGGCGGCCGGCGCCAGGTGGTGGCGGGGCACCAGCGGACGACCGAAGGCCATCTTCGCGCCCTCGACGGCGCTGTCGTTGGCGACCGTCCCATAGCTGACGAACTTGGCCTGCGGGAACCGCTCGAGAATCCGGCGGCGCAGATCGGCCAGCAGCGGCGAAGTGGTCGGGCCAGTCAGAAAGCGGAGCCCCGCCCCGCCCTTCTCGGCCAGCTTGGTGCCGCGCGTCCGCACATCCGACAGGTAGGTCAGCCAGGCGATCGCCTGATTGCCCGTCCGCATCTGTTTGGCGCGATCGTCGTCGTAAAGGCCGAGGATCAACGCCTGCTCGAAGATCGTGGTCGCGCCGAGCGTCTCGGGATGCGCCGGGTTTCCTTCTATCTTGGTCGGCCGCCCCTCGTGGCTCTCGACCAGCAGTCCGCTGGTGTAACCCTCGAGCGCGTAGGCCGTCGCGAAGTGCAGCGCGTTGCCGGGGGTCGACTCCTCGGGGCGCCGAACATAAGGGACGATCTTCTCGTTCGGCTTGCGGCAGGCGGCGCCGACCGTCGCGACCGCGGTCGAGACACCGAGGAGCTGCATGAACCCGCGGCGCGAGACGCCGTCCAGCTCGGAGGCACCGCTCGGAAATTCGTTGGCCGATCCGGGCAGCGCGCCGAGGATCGAGCGCTCTTCGATCGAGCGCCAGAGCGGGCGCGCAAGGTCGATAGCGGAAGAAGCCGCGGCATCACCGATGGCGCCCACCATCGGCAGCGATCGCCTGGCCCGATCCTTCGCGCGGGCTTCGTGGTTGTCGTCGCAGCTCATTTATATTCGGGCCCCTCGAAGGGTCCCGCTCCCCACGCGATCGGCCTGGTGTGGAATGAACATCATCATCGGTGGCACGTGGTGCAGCTGGTGCGCGTGTGGACGTTGTTCTGCACGGCGAGTAGGCGTCCCGATTCGGCTGCATCGCCCTCCGGCTTCCACGCCATGTTGGTGACCTCGGAGACCGGCCGGAGGTTCTGGTCCGGGTGGCGGTGGCAATCCAGGCAGAAGCCCATGGTCAGCGTCGTGGCCTTCTCGACCGCCGCCATCTGATCGACCCGGCCGTGGCAGCTCACGCAGCCGACGCCTTTGTTCACGTGGATCGAGTGGTTGAAGTAGACGAACTCGGGAACCTTGTAGACCCGCCGCCATTCGAGCGGCTTGTTCTGGAAGAAGCTCTCCCGCACCGGCGCCAGCAACGGGCTCTTATTCCAGATCTGCGAGTGGCAATTCAGGCAAAGCTGCGTCGGCGGAATGCTGGCCGCTGGCGATTTATCCACCGTGTTGTGGCAATAGCGGCAATCGATCCCCTCGTCCCGGGTGTGGTGACGGTGATCGAACTGAAGCGGTTGCTCCACGGGCGCCTGCATACCGCGTGCGTACGGTGTGCGGGCGTAGAGCATCAAACCGCCAGGAACGCCCAACGCGCCCGCTGCGATCACAAAAAGAGAGATCTGCGCGAGCGTATTGTGCTTGGGCCGAAAGAGAGGACTCATCCTCGTTCGCGGAGCATTTAGGCCGAGCGCGGCGGCGACGTCAAGAGAAGTGTTGGAGAATATTCACGTCGCCCTTCGGTCATCTCGAAGTCGCCGCGCTCGGCTCGGGGCCGCCCCGCACGGGACGACGGAAAAACCGGCCCCGATCGCGTCTTCAAAAGCCGATCTTGCGCATCACGAAACGGGGCAAGAGGCGAATCACGAACATAACGAGGCGCCAGATCCCCGGCGCGTAGACCACCGGGGTGCCGCCGTCGATGGCGCGAACCACTTGAGCCGCGACCGCGTCCGGCTCGCCGGCGAACGGCGGCGCCTTCAACCCGGCGGTCATGCCGGTGCGGACGAAGCCCGGCTTCACGCAGATCGTGCGCAGGCCTTGGGCGCGGAACTTGTGATCGAGCCCTTCTAGATAGCGGGTGAGCCCCGCCTTGGCCGCGCCGTAGAGCACCACCGGCTTGCGCCCACGTTCGCCGGCCACCGAGCTGAAGACGCAGAGGGTGCCGCCGCCGCGCGCAAGCAACCGCCGGCGCGCCTCCTCGCAGAAGAGCACGGTGTTCGCAAAATCGACCGTCAACAGGCGGCGTGCCAGCTCTGGATCGGCCTCCAGCTGTTCTTGGGTCGCGAAGAGGCCGGCGGTGACGATCACCGCCTGTAAGCCGCCCAAGGCCGCCTCGGCCGCGGCGAGCGCGGCGGCGAACCCTTCGGGATGCTCGAGATCGCAGGCCGCCGTGCCGACCGAGCCCGCCGGCTTGCCGACGCGCGACTCCAGATCACGCGCGCTCTGCCCGACATCCTGCCGATCGCGCCCGAGCAAGAACAGCTCGTCGCCGCGTTCGAACAGGCGGCGCACCAGCGCCCGCCCCATTCCCTTGGTCGCACCGAGCACCGCGATCTTCATGGGGCGTCTTCCAGCAGCCGCACCGATTGCGCGCTGCGCAAGCGACCCTCGGGGTCCCAGCGGCGGCGGATGGCCTGCCAGGCCGGCAGCCGGGTCTCCATCTTCGCGAAGTGATCGCGCCGGGTGAAGGTGTCCTTGGCCAAGTAGATGCGTCCCCCCTCGCCCACCACCAGCTCGTTGAGTGCATCCACCACCGCCTGCGTCCAGGACCGCACCGGGAAATCGATCGCGATCGATATGCCCGTCTTGGGGAATGAGAGCAGGCCTTCACCTTCGGGCCCGCAGTCCTTGATCACGCAAACCGGGGACGCCGACCCCTGCCGGGTCACGATCTCCATGAAGCGACCCAGCACCGCGCGGCCACTGCCATGCGGGATCACGCACTGATACTGGGTGAACCCATTTTTACCGTAGAGGCGGTTCCAGTGGCGAATGGCGTCGAGCGGATAGAAGAAGGCATCGGGGTGGATGATCGCCGCCCGACGGGTGGGGTGGGTCCGGAAGTAGACCCCGTTGTAGATCCGCGAGGTCAGCCGGTTGATGGTCCAGCTCGGCAGGTTGATGGGTACGCCGAAACCCTTCTTGTGCGCCGGGGGCTTGGCGGGCGCCTCGGCGGCGGTCGCCCAGCGTGCGCGGTACATGACGCCGCGGCCGAGGTTCTTGCCGCGCGAGACGCAGTCGATCCAGCCTTTGGTGAACGGCCAATCGGCGGCGGCGCGACCCAGGACGTCGACGAACTCATCGACGCTGTGCACCTGCTGCGACTCCCCCCACAACCAGGGGGACGAGACGGCGGCCATCTTGAATTCGACCTCCAGGATGTGGCCCGTCAGGCCCATCCCGCCGATGGTGGCCCGGAAGAGATCGCTCTCGACGGTGCGCGAGCACTCGACGATACGACCGTCGGCCACCCGCATGCGAAGCCGGGTGACGTGGCCGCCGAAGCAACCGGCGCGGTGGTGGTTGCCGCCGTGGACGTCGGCCGCCACCATCCCCCCCAGCGTCACGAACTGCGTCCCCGGCGTGACCGGCACGAACCAGCCACGTGGCAAGAACAGACGATAGAGGTCGCTGAGCGACAGCCCGGCCTCGGCGCACATCGTGCCGCTCTCGGGATCGAACGACAGGATCCGGTCCGCCAGGACCGCCGAGGCGAGCTGGCTATCACCTGGCGCGGGCAGCGACGAGTCGCCATAGGATCGGCCGAGCCCGCGGGTCAGCGGGCGCCCGACGGTGATTCGCGCCAGATCCTCGGAGCGGATCTCGCTACCGGCGATCACGGGCGAACCGCCCCATCCGGACAGAGTCTCGGCTCGCTTCACACCCCAGACTGTATCCTACGCGGACGGCCCCCGCCGCTCGAACGGACGGTGGGCGGCGCGCGCCCCGCGGCTGGGTCGTCGCTCAGGCCCGCTGGCGGATGCTGGCCATGTTCCGGCGGCGCAGCTTCTCGACCAGGGTGGTTCGCCCGAGCCCCAAGAGCTTGGCCGCTTCCTTCTTATTGCTGTGGGTCTGGTTGAGCGCGGCCCGAATGTAGGCGTCCTCCAGCTCGCGCAGCAAGGTCGGCAGGTCCACGGGCAACGTGACGTTGGGCGCGGGGGTGATCCCGCCGTCGTCGATGCCAGCCGCCGGCGGAGCCGATGCATTGGCGGCCTCGACCGCCGTGGTTCCGGAGCCGCCGGGATCTCCCGACACCTGTAACCACGCGCTCCCGGCCCCTTCTCGAAAGGTCATGCGCTCTCCATCGACCGTTGGGGCTGCCATCTTTAGCTGGCGGTCGGAAGCGTCGAATAGGACTGCAGGGGGACCGTTCGCCATGTCCGACCGCCAGGCGGGCTCGGGCCGCAGATCACGTTTTTCTTCGTCGGCGCCACGTTCCGTCATGCGGGGGGTGCGGGTCATGTCCAGCGGCCGCTGGCATCAACCGCTCGGCCAACCGCCGCTGGCCGCGCGCCGGGCGCCCCGCCTGATCGCGATCGGCGCCGCGCTGCCGGGTGTCGGCAAGAGCATGGTGGCTTCCAACTTGGCGGTCGCCATCGCGGGCCTCGGCCGCCTGGTGGTGGTGGTCGACCTCGACCTCCACCGGCCCACGCAGCACGCCCTCTTCGGGGTGGCACCGGCCGAGGGAGAAACCGAGCGCGCCACCGGCGTCCGCAACGTGCGCCTGCGATCCGGCGAAATCGCGGCCGGAAAGAATCGCGATGGCGCCAACCGACGCCGTCTGTTGAGCGAGCTGCCGTCGATCGACGCGGACGTGGTGATCGTCGACCTGGGCGCCGAGCACCGCGACGATCTCTGGGACTTCTTTGGGTCCGGGGCCAGTCGCCTCCTCGTCTCGACCCGCGAACGCCCGTCGCTCGAGGCGACCTACGCCTTCCTGCGGGGCGCGGCGTTGCGGGCCGCGCGCCGCCACGGCGACGGGGCCGCCGGCGTGCTGGCCCAATTCTCGGGCGGGCTGGTGGGCAACGCGGCCGCCGAGCCCGAGGAGGCAGAGTCCTTCCACGCCTTCGCGCGAATCGTACGCGAACGACTGGGCATCCCGCTCACCGCGCTCGGTTGTCTGCAGCGAAATCCGCGTATCGTTCAGGCGATCGCCGCCGGCAAACCGCTGCTCGCGCGGCGTGGTCTCGACGACGAAGTGCGGGCCTTTCATCAGATGGCGGAAGCGATCTTGATCGATTCGCCAGTCTCGGGTGGCGACTGCGCGCTCGACGGACCGCCAGAGGACGTCGCGGCAGGGCCGTTGCCGGTCGAGCTGGGCAGCTACGAGCGAAAGCATCCGCGCTTCTCCGTCGACTGGGCGGCGACGCTGGAGCTGCCCGATGGCGTGACCGACGTGCGGATCCTCGACGTCTCGGAGGCCGGCGCAGCCATCGAGACCACGCTGGCACTGCGCGCGGGAGACTCGGCGGTCCTACACCTTTACCAACTGGAGGGTCAGCCGGCGGTCCCGGTGGTGGTCAAAAACGTCATCCCCCGGCTCGGCCGGGTCGGTCTGGCCTTCGCGAACGGTGGCGCGGCCGTCCTGGGGATCGTCTTGGCGGGACGGGCCCGCCGCGCCGTACCTTGACCGACGACTTCCGCCGCGCGAGGCTGCGCGGACGTGGCACCCGGCCGGCAGCTTTCGCTTTGGGCCGCCGCCGTGGCGATGGTCGCCGCGGCCGCGGGTTGCCACCAACGCTTCTACGTCCCGCTGCCGAGCGACGCGGCAGTGGACGCGGGCGGTAACGACGGCGGCCTCGTCCCCCTCACCTTGGACATCGCGGTCACGGGGTGCGCGACCTTCGACGAAGCCACCGTCGCTTGCTCGGGCGTCGCGCCGCTCACGGTCACCTTTTCACCGGTCGGCTCTCCGGTCCTGACCAGTTTTCTTTGGAGCTTCGGCGACGGCTCGCCAACCTCTTCGGATCTCGCGCCGACGCACACCTACACGCTCCCGGGCAGCTACGACGTGAAGGTGACCGGCAATGGGACCATGGGCACCACGGTGTCCCAGCTCATGCAAACGCGGCGCAGCCTGATCATCGTGCAATCGGTCTCGACCGGCGCGGCCTGTGACGTGGACGGCCAGTGCGGCGACGGCCTGCGCTGTCTTTGTCAGCCCGGAAGCGGCTGCGGGGCGGCTTTCTTGCGCGGCTTCTGCTCGACGGGCTGCCAGACCGGGTTTTGCGGTGCCGGCGCGGCATGCGCCGACTACCCGCCGGGTACGACACCCGACGCTGGGGCGACCGCCGACGCGTCCGGGTCTGTGACCGCGCCGATTTGTCTGGCCTCGTGTCAGACGGATGCCGATTGCTCTATTGGGTTCGTTTGCGAAAGCTTCCCCGCCGGTGGGTCGACCACCGGCGGTTGGGCGCGCGGCTGTCTTCCCCTCGGTGCCGCCCGCGATCTCGGCTCTTCTTGTCGCGACGCCGACGGCGCCTTGGACGACTCCCGCTGCAGCACGGACGTCTGCGCCGACTTGGGCCAGCTCGGGATCTGCAGTGGCGCTTGCGACGCCACCCGGGCCTGTCCCGAGGGTACTGCCTGCGCCGCGCTCGGAGGCGGCCGTCAACTCTGCCTGTCCACCTGTTCGCCCACCCAACCGTGCTCCGGGGATCCGGGCTTGAGTTGCCGGCGCGCCGACGCCGACGGCGGCACCGACGCCGGCGCCGGCGCCGCCTTCGGCATCATCGGCGGCGACACCGGCGCGAGCTACTGCGCCCCCATCTAGCGATCGATCGACTTGATCGCCTACGATCCGTCCCCCGACCGGTCGATCCGGCGCGCGGCGGAATTGCGGGCGTCACCGACCTTCTCACGCGCCGCCCCCTGCACGCGATCGATGAGGCCATCGGCCTGCCGGTGCTTGTTACCACTGAGCGCCCCCGCCGCTTCCTTGGCACGACCCTTGAGATTCTCGAGCTTGCCCTTGACCTGGTCTTTGTTCATGGCGGTTCTCCTTGGAAACGAACCTGCGCATCGACGCCGCCAGGTCAAGGGCGCACCAGCGCCTCAGCCGCGGCGCCGATTTCGCCGCACGAAGAGCAGCCCCAGCAACAGCGTGAAGCTCCAAGCGCCACGCGGCGAGCCGGCCACCCCGCAGTCGCAGCCGCTGCCCTTACCCAGACCGTCTTGCCCGCCATCGGGCGTACCGCCGGAGCCGGTGGCCAGAGATCCGCCCGTCCCCGCGACCGGCGAGCCGCCGTCGCCTTTGGCTCCACCACCGCCCGTCGTTCCCCCCTGACCATTGGTCCCGGCGCTGCCCGATGTGCCGGCTTGCCCGCTGACTCCCGCGCTGCCGGGCGTGCCACCCGTGCCACCCTGCCCGTTGACTCCCGCGCTGCCGGAGGTGGCGCCCTGCCCGTTCGTTCCAGCATTGCCGGGCATTCCGCCGGTGCCCGAGGTCGCTCCCTGACCACTGGTTCCCGCGTGGCCGCCCGTTCCAGCCATGCCGGGGCCGCCGCCGTCGGTGCCGCCACCCTGGCCGGCTCCGCCGTCGTGGCCACCTCCACCGCCGGGAAGATGCGCCGCGATCTTGCTCGCGATGAGCGAGAACGCCGGGGCGAAGCTGTTATCGCAGATCGATTGGGTCACGCCGTTGTCCCCGAACGCCTGCACGAACTGCGCGATTCGAACCGGCGGATCCCCGAAGCTGCCGTCGGTGGTCGGTCCACAAGAGTGCTCGACGTTGGGAATCAGCTCGGAGGCGCTCGCGCCATAGCCGGGCTGCCACTCGACGGTATAGGGCGTGGTGGGCGCCATGATGGCACCCACCACGATCTCGGGTCCGGTTGGTCCCTTCAAAGCCTTGATCCCCGCGATGAACGAGCTGACGGTGGTGAGCGCGCTCGAGCCGGTGTCGTCCGACTCGCAATCCGCCAGGGTGAGCGTCGGCGGGTTCCCGTTGGCGTCGGCCGGCTGGGTGAGCGGCGGTTGTGCCAAAGCGTTGGGATCGGCGCCGCTCGGATCTTTGCAAAGGTGACCACCAAACGGGGCGCCGTTGCATCGGTAGTTGCCGAGGGGACCGCCTGGGGTCGTCAAAGTGTTATCTCCGCCTTCGAGCGAATAAATCGGCAAAGGGCTAATCGAAGCCGGGGCCGAGCAGTCGTCCTCGTTGGTGAGCATCACGATCGCCAGCTCGGCGTCCGGGCGCAGGAAACCGGAATTCCCGGACGGCGCCGGGCTGCCGTCGGCGCCGAGCGCCCGTGCCACCGAGGCCAGCTGGTGCTCGAATCCGCACCCGTTCGACCCCAGAAGCGCGATGCATTGAAACACTTTCGACAAGCCACTGGGATCTGCATCGCTGAAGTTCTTGGTGGCGCCGGTCGCATCGTCGGTGATGAACGTATCCCCGGGTTGAAGATCGGTCGTGGTGCAGGTGCCTTCGGGTTGCGTGAAGAAGTTGCCGCCGTTGCCGCTGTTGGTGCACCCGATGTCGACGTCGCTCGGCGCGCCCATGTCGGAGGAGATCACCGCCAGGTGGAGATCCGGCAGCCCCCCCGGAATCGCGCTCAGGGTCTGAACGAAGACCGGAAACTCCGCCAACATCTTCTGTTGCATCGAGGTCATGGACGACGAGTTGTCGACCATGAACAGGACGTCGACCTTGTTGGACGCCGCGGTGCTGGCGCCGGTCACCTGCTCGTTGGCCGGGGGCCCGGGATTCTCCGAGGTGCAGGCGCCGACACCCGCCAATACCAGGCCGAGTAGGAGCGCTACGGGTCGACGGGACGTTCGGGCGATGCGACGGGGGACAAACATGTAGGCCTCCTTGGACAATCCGTGAGCGAGATGGCGTTCCACCATGCCGTCTCCACCCGGTAGTCCACGGGGCGTCCGAATTCCGTTCAGGTTTCTATCGGGGCCGACGCCCGCTAAGCTGGCGCCCGATGCCGACGCCCGAGCCGCTGCCGCGCGAACCACTGCCGCCGTCGGGGCGGATCGTGATCCCGGTGGCCCACGGCGGGCTCGAGGCCGTGCTTCGAGAGCCGCCCCAACCGGTTGCCGCCGCGGTGGTCTGCCACCCCCATCCGCGGGGTGGTGGCACCATGAACAACAACGTCGTCTACCGCGCGGCCAAGGCGTTAGTGGAAGGCGGATTGGCTACCCTCCGGTTCAACTTCCGCGGCGTCGGCGCCTCGACCGGTCGCTACGACGGAGGGGTCGGCGAAGAGGACGACGCGCGCGACGCGCTAGCCTTCCTGCGCGCGCGCCACCCGACGCTGCCGATCTGGATGGCGGGGTTTTCCTTCGGCGCGCGGGTCGGGCTCACCG
>Ga0075522_10001069_pt1 | contig 20778 bp, 14 predicted proteins | sample NGEPerA_FD_74796 | JGI IMG/M metagenome (GOLD analysis project Ga0075522, IMG submission 74796) | Arctic peat soil microbial communities from the Barrow Environmental Observatory site, Barrow, Alaska, USA - NGEE PermafrostL2-A | ecosystem: Environmental > Terrestrial > Soil > Wetlands > Peat ...
GTCGCCGAGAGGAGCCTCTTTTCCCCCTCGGTGCGTGTTGGCAAGCTCAAACTACCCGTACCCACAATTCCCGCGAAGTTCCACCCGCGCGGCGCCGCTCGCACGTTACGCACGGCATAACCCAGCTTCCATTGCCACGCTCCGTATCGCCCTGGCGCGATCCATCCTGCGGCAACTTCCCGGCTGCCCTTTTTGTGGCGCTCTGCGTTTATAACACAGTAGTACTAGAGCTACTGAATGGGTAGCTTGACGGTAGTGCTATCCACGTTGTTGACCGTGACCTTCAGATCCACCAGGCCGGACGGCAGCGTGCCGGTGAGTTTGACTCGCAGCACAACCAGGCCGGCAAAGCCATTCAAGGCGCGCGCAGTGACGGGCGTATAGGTCTGCCCGCCGATCGTCACGGTCACCGGATCCACCAGGTTCCAATCCCCTGTATCGGGAGTGGGGAAACCATCCACCAAAGGATGGTCGTACAAGCCGAAGCCCGTTCCGTAAATGGAAATCGTCTCATTCGGCACCGCCGGGTTGTCGGCGGTGAGTTCGCTGCCATCCTCGCGGGCGGCGGAGACCGTAGGAGCGCCTCCGGCCGCACTCGACTGGAAGAGCCCCGGCGAATCGCGCCGGACGGTGAAGGTTTTGCTGGCGTCCGCGTGGCCGCTGCGATGAACCGTCAGCGTATACTCGCCATCCGGCAAATCGGAGAACAGTTGCGCGTTGATAAACTGGGGCGATATGTAAAGCAACGGCAGGAGCCGGTCATTCAAAGTCACCCAAACATCATCGAGCGCTTGCGACAGTTCGCCGTCAGGAGATGACGTGGTGGTGGCCGAAAGATCGTCGCCGACAATCGCGATGTTGGACCCGGGTCCGACCGTGTTGGCCGGTGTGGGTCCCGCGGCATTCTGGACGCCGGAAACGTAAGGGAAACCGTCGAGGGTCGCCACGGCGAAACGCGGACCGTTCATCACTACGGAGGCCGTCAGGTCCGTTCCGGAGAGATCCCCCGACCAACTCTTGAACGTATACCCATTGTTGGGGAAAGCCGTGACCGAGACCCGCGTTCCACCGGGGAAGAATCCGTCGGAGGAGGGCGGCGGGTTGAACTGGAAGTTCACCAGATTGGCCGGCTGGGACGTGGCGGTGAGTTTGTAAAACGTCTGATACGTCGCCGTGAACACTTGCGTCTGATCGCCAATGGTGATCTGCAAGGAAGTGGCGGTGCTTCCCCCATTCCAGGAACCGAACGTGTATCGGCTGAAAGCGTCCGGCACCACCGATGGGGGTGCAACCACTTGCACCGTCGCTCCGGTGGGTTTGTCGAGCAGAACGCAGGGCGTGACGCAGGGTGCGCCGTCGACCGTGAAGGGCAATCCGGGCGGTACGCTCACCACCTGGAGTTTTCCGGCCGGCACGTAATTCGCCACTAAGCGAACTCCGAGTACGCCTGTTGGAACGGTGTACATTTGATCGGCGGTACCGCCCTGGGACCAGCTCGCGAATTGCCAGGGACGTCCGGTCGCGTCGGTCTGGGTAGGCGGAGCGATCAAATGGTGCGTTTGCCCTTCCCCCCAGAGGAGCTGAGAACCTTTGGAATTATCCAGTCCGTCCACGTTGACGGTCAGACCGGCGGGCGAAGTGATGACCTGGGCCGGCACGGCCGCCACGAAGTTCGCGGTAAACGTATCCACCGTGCCGGTGTTGTAATCGGCCGTGTAGATTGAGTTCTGCCCCAGCCCATTACTGAATCCGGCGAACACCCAGGAATTTCCCACGAAGTCCGATTGCTGAACGGGCGCGCCGAGGACGTGTTGGGATCCCGGCAGGAAGTCGAAGTCGCCCACGCACAGCGGGACGTATCCCACTGGCCAGCTGATCGGCAACTGCGCATAGATTACGGGGCAGTACCGATCTCCGGAATAGGCAGTGGAAGGAATCGCACCGGGCTGAACGATGTGATGGTCCACGAAGAAACTCAGACCGGGCGGATTGGAACGGATACGCACCCGCTTGGCCTTCACAAAAACGGCCGAGACGGTGCTGCCCATGACGATCGGATACTGCGACAGCGTCGGGCCGGCGACGGGGGCGTTGTTGATCAACCAGTTCGTGAAGACGTATCCGGGGAAGGAGGCGACGGCAAAACTATGAAGGCCTTGAGGAACCCAAACTGCCGCCGGAGAACTGTAACAGGTTGAATCGATCATCACGACGCCTTCGCGCGGATCGTTCGGGAGGGCATCCGCGGAACAGACCAGATTCGGATCGGTGAAACCGGTGAAGCTGAGGGATATCTGCACTTCCGTGGTCACTTGACCAATGATATCGGTGAGTCCGGGACCTACGGCGAGGGTCAAAAGCGGCGAACTCCCGGTCAGGGCCTGGCCCGTTACGTTCCAGGACGAGAAAGCGTAGCGAACTCCGGGAAGGGTCGAATACTGGTGATTTCCAACGCTTCCATCCGCTTCCAGAGACTGCACGAAATAGACCTGGTGGGAGCTTCCGACTGCCCATTGGAAGATTTGGGTGGAAGAATAGGGGCTGCCGTCCACGAGGAAAGCCGCGCCGGGCGCGGTCGTGCCAATGTTTACGCCCACGGTTTGTGCCCAGGCGCCTCCACAGGCCAATAACCCGAGTATTGCCAATCGATTCATATTTTTCGAAACACCCACGTCATCCTCCTCGCAGTCCTGCCGTCCCGTGTAGCGATAGAACCTGGAGACACAAAGCCCCAAGGGTTTATCGGCAAGATGTGAGGGAAGCTTTAACGGGCGTCCTTGCCTCGGCTGCCGTATGCCAAACTGGAGGAAAGGCATGCCTTCCGCAACATTTTGGATCGCGATTGTTCTAGCGGCCGGAGCGGGTGTGGCGCTCACGGCAGTCTGGACGCGGGCCCGGAATGCCGCTCAGAGTGCGGCCCAGAATATCGCCAACGACGCGCGCACGGCAGCCGAAGCCGCTCGACCCATGGCCGACGCCCTGGCGCGGATCGAAACGCAGATGCGCGAGATCGAATCGCAACGGCAGCACGCGCTGGGAGGTTTGGAATCGCAACTCAGCACGTTGAGCAAAGAAACAGTGGCGCTATCGCAAGCCCTGCGCGGCCCGAACGCCCGCGGCCGCTGGGGCGAGCTGACCTTGCGCCGAGTGGCCGAGCTGGCCGGCATGGCGCCCTATTGCGACTTCTTCGAACAACAGACCGACGACCGAAAACGTCCGGACATGCTGGTGAAGCTGCCCGGCGGACGGACGCTGGCGGTGGACGCGAAGGCTCCGCTGTCCGCATATCTCGACGCGGAGGAAGCTCCGGATCCCGCGGCACGCGCGGCAGCGCTCGATCGCCATGCGCAGCAGCTCTGGCGCCATGTGATGGATCTTTCGACGCGCGAGTATTGGGCGCAGTTCGATCCCGCACCGGAAATGGTGGTCCTGTTTCTGCCGGGCGAGCACTTCATGAGCGCGGCTTTGGAACGTAATCGCGAACTGCTGGAATCCGCGCTGGCCAAGAAAGTTCTGCTCGCGACGCCGGTGACACTGGTCAGTATTCTCAAGGGAGTATCGTACGGCTGGCGGCAGGAACGGCTGGCGACAAACGCGGAAGAGCTGCGCCGGATCGCAGGCGAATTCCACGAACGCGTGCGCGCCTTCGCCGAATCTTACGCCGATTCGGGCCGCCACTTATCGAAGGCGATTGAAGCCTATAACCGCTCCGTCGGATCGTGGGACGCGCGGCTCCTGCCGTCGCTCAAGCGCATGCGGGAGCTGGGAGTCGGCGGATCGGCGGAGCTTCCGCAGCCCGCGCGGATCGACACGGCAGCGCGCCAGCCGGATTTGCCGGAAGACGCGACGCGAATCCGACCCACATGATGCGAAGTGTATTCCTCTATCTCTCGCGGCGGCCGGCCCTGCGGAGATGGATGGAAGCCTGGCCGCCTTCCCACAAAGTCACGCGTCGATTCGTCGCGGGAGACACGCTCGAAGAAGCGCTCGCGGTGTGCGAGCGGCTCCAAAGCGAAAGCGTTTTCTCCACGCTCGACCATTTGGGAGAGAACGTGCACACGATCGAGGAAGCATCCGCTTCCTGCGACGCCTATGTGAGCGCACTGGAGCAGATCGCGGCCCGACACCTGTCGAGTACCATCGCGATCAAGCTCACGCAATTCGGACTGGATCTTTCCCCAGAGGCGTGTCTGGAAAACGTCCGCCGTCTGGAGGCGAAAGCCAAGACTGCGGGCAGCCGGGTGGAGATCGATATGGAATCGAGCGTCTACACCGAGCGCACGCTGGCCATGGCGATCCAGGCCGGCAGCGAGTGCGGTTGCGTGCGCGTGTGCGTCCAGGCCTATCTGCATCGAAGCGCCGCCGATATCGAGCGTCTGAACAAAGCTGCGGTGCCGGTGCGGCTGGTCAAGGGAGCCTATCGGGAACCGCCTTCGGCGGCCATTCCGCGCAAGCAGGATGTCGATGCCAATTACGTTGCTCTCATGAAGATCTTGCTGGATCACGGCGTCTATCCCGCAATCGCCACGCATGACGAGAAGATCATCCAGACGGCGATCGAGTACGTACAGGCTCGCAACATTCGCCAGGACAGTTTCGAATTCCAGATGCTCTACGGCATCCGCCGCGACTTGCAGCGCAAGCTGATTGAGCAGGGCTACCGGCTGCGGCTGTACGTTCCTTATGGAACGGAGTGGTATCCATACTTCATGCGGCGGCTGGCGGAGCGGCCTGCCAACCTATGGTTCTTGCTCCGGAACTTGCTTAGGTGAAAAAGGGGACAGGTCCTGTTCTGATGGAAGAACCGAGAGTTGGGAACGATAGGGCCTGTCCCCTTTTTCGTTGACGCAAACCTACTCGGCCAGCGGAACCTGGTCGGTGATCCGAATCCCGAATGCATCCAGGCCCGGCAGCTTGCGGACGCGGTTGGTCAAAATGCGGATCGTGGACAGCCCCAGGTCGGCCAGAATCTGCGCGCCGATGCCGAATTCATGCAGGGGCCGGGGAGATCCGTCGGGCATGGGAGTGTGTTTGCGCTCGCCCCATCCGGATTGATGCAGATATACCACGACGCCCGCTCCCTCCTCGGTGATCCGCTGGAGGGAAGCGCGCAGCATCGCGCCGCAATTGCACGCGGTGGAGCCGAACACATCGCCCAGCACGCAGCGGGAATGCATCCGGACGAGAACATTTTCTTTGCCGCGAACCTCGCCGTGGACCAGCGCCAAGTGGGCCTCGTCGTTCACGGTGCTGCCGTAGGTGACGGTCTTGAAGCTGCCGAATTCGGTTTCCAGACAACCCTCGGCGCGCCGCTGGATCAGATTCTCGGTCTGATGGCGATAGCGGATCAGGCTGGCGACCGAGATCATCTTGAGCCCGTGGCGCGCACAATACTGGGTAAGCTCGGGGACGCGCGCCATGCTGCCGTCCTCGTTCATGATTTCGCAGATCACGCCGCCCGGCTGAAGGCCGGCCATGCGAGCCAGATCCACCGCCGCCTCAGTCTGCCCGGCGCGGACCAGCACGCCGCCTTCGCGCGCGCGCAAGGGAAACACGTGACCGGGACGCGCCAGATCCGACGGCTTGGTCCCGGAGCGCATGGCGACGTGGATGGTCTGCGAGCGATCGGCTGCGGAGATGCCAGTGGTGACGCCGTCGGCCGCGTCGATCGATTCGCAGAAAGCGGTTCCGAAGCGCGACGTGTTCATGGGTGAAACCAGAGGGAGATGAAGCTGATCGCAGCGTTCGGGAGAGAGCGCCAGGCAGATCAGCCCGCGACCGTGGACGGCCATGAAGTTGATGGCCTCGGGGGTGACGAACTGAGCGGCCATCGTGAGGTCGCCCTCATTTTCGCGGTCCTCGTCATCGACGACGACCAGCATGCGTCCGGCGCGGATCTCTTCGATCGCCTCGGGGATAGTGGCAAATGCCATGGAGTTCGTCTTCAGGATAGCGTGACGCAGGCGCACGCACGGCAAGCCCCGAAAACGAGCGACCAGACTATTGGATTTGCGTAATCACCAGATGTGCGGACACGGGGCGCGTTCCGCCCGCCAGTGGCGTAATGGTTAGCGCGGTGGAATTACCCGCGGGATTACGAACGGTGAGTATCGAATCGAACAGTGTCGTAGTCACCAGAGCCGTTTCGACAATCTGATCGGTGACAGTTGCGCGCCCAACCACCGTATAAGCCAGGTCAGCATCGTTGAGGGTTAAGATCAGTTGTCCCTCTTCACTAATGCTCACTTGAAACGTGACCTGATAGGTTCCTATCGCGGACAGATTGAAACTCGACGAACCCGTCCGGAAGATGGAACCGCCTGACGTGGGTCCATCTTGCGGGAAAGATACGTCGGTACCGGGTACGACCGTAGCGGCGTTATCGGGAGGCATCAACGCAAAAAAATCGGCGAAAGCCAGGCTGCCGCCCGCGGGTCCAGTGGCTCCCGTTGCACCGGCCGGCCCAGCCGGCCCAACTGCCCCTGTCACACCGATCGGGCCGATGGGTCCGATGGGGCCAACCGCGCCCGTTGCGCCGGCCGGGCCCGTTGCGCCGGCCGCGCCCGTTGCGCCGGCCGCGCCCGTTGCGCCGGTCAGGCCCGTTGCTCCGTTGTACCCCGCTGGACCCTGTGGTCCGGCCGGCCCTTGGATGGTAGTGGCCTGAACATAATAACCGTTCATGTCTATCACCAGGTCGCCGTTATTTGTGGACAGCACTTGGATTCCCCCATCGGCGCCCGCGGCCACGATGGCCGAGTTGTCCACAATGCCACCCTGCAGAGCGTTTAGAACCACCGTCCCTGGAAACGCCACGTCATCCGGCCATGCCGCGATCCAGGCAACCGGCTGTCCGAGAGGAGTGATCGAGACAAAATTCAGCGAATAGGCGACGGCCGCGGGAACGCCGCAGTTTGAGGAGGGAATCGGAACCACGCGCGTCTGACCGGCGACGAGCGAGGGAGGGCCGAACGCGCCCGTCTTCCCCGAGCCGCCTTGGCTGCGCGTATCCATAACACGGCAGGGTGTGATGGAGACGTACACCAAACTGGCTGCGCCACTCGTGCCGGCTGCGATCTGAGTATTCACAGCTTGAGCGCTCGCGGTCCTCACGGGCCAGTTCTTCACCGGTATGGAGTCAGGGCGGACTTGTTGCGCGAAGCTCGCCGGCGCCAAAGCTCCTACTGCCAGCAGCGCCCCGCTCCGCAGCAGCACCGAACTGAGTCGCAAAAACTTGAAATGTGGACACTGAGAGCTCATTACTGCGGTTTCCTTTAGAGCGTGACGCACGCTTGTCTGGATAGTAAGGGAATGCACGAGTGAATGCAACAATAATCTAGTGCTTTCGACGGGACGAGACGAATTCCAAGTTTCAGTTTGGGATTGATTGCGCGAAATTCTACAACCCACTTGGTCTCGCGCTGCTGTTTCCAAATCTCCAGGAACAGTTTCTCCACCTTGTGGGCTAGTTGCGCGCTTCCGCGCCCCGCCTGGGCTCCGTGGGTATGAGCGCCAGGGTCTATGCTAAAAAGATCTCATGATACGGTTTCTTGTTTTTACGGTTTGCGTGGGTGAACTCGTAACCGGCCAACAGCTCCGGGTTCAGTCCGCCAACGCCCGCTCAGTTCAGTTGGAATGGACCGGCGCCAGCGGGCCCGTCACCGTGGAACGGACCAGCGGGATCACCGTGCAAAAGACCCCCGCCACCGATCCATCGAGTTACGAGGACAAGACCATCAACCGCTTTGCCACTTATCGATACCGGGTTTCCGCCGGAGGGAAGTCCTCTAACGAAGTGATCGTGGGACCGCCGCCGGCAGGCGTAACCAATACCGCGCCGTTACCGAAAGGTGCGGACCCCGGCAAGTTCGGGCAGGCCTCCGCGATGGCACTGGATGAGAACGGCGATCCGGTCATCGCCTTCGAATGGGTTGATCCGAATGGAGATGGCGAGTATTCCGACAATGAAGTGCGCGTCGCCCGCTGGAGCCGGACCACCTACCGTTGGCTGCCGTCCGTACGCGTTCTCGTGGTGGGCGATATCTCGAACCAGAATCTGAACCCGATCTCGATTGGTTGCGACCGGAAGACCGGTCTGCTCGCGGTCGTCACGCCGGTGGGGCCGAAGGGTGCCTCGATGGTGGTCTCCAAGGATGGCGGCCTGACCTGGAACGCTACACAAATCCCCGGAATCACCGATCAAGTCCTCGCGACTGCTCTGGCGATCGTGGACGGCAAAGTCCACCTTGCTCTGACCTCCGGGGACGACCAGGCGCGTTATTTTTCAGGACCGGTCGACGATATGTCGCTTTGGAAGACCCAGCCGTTTCCGTCCAGTTCCGGGTGGAAGCAACCGCAGAACGTCGACGTGAGCCTGGTGATCGATCCCACCGGGAAGGCTGTGATCGGCTGGTTCGAGAACCAGGAAGAAGGAGACGGCCATCGCTATGAGGTGTGGCGTGACGGCGGAGGCGCGACCACAGCCCTCGAAACCAAGAGAGGTGCGGATTCCCCGAACCTCGCGCTCACGGCCGGCGGAGGCAAGTTCGGTCTGCTGGTGGCAGCGCCGCTCGATGAGAAGGATGAAGACCACGGCGTGTGGTACCTGCAATCCGCCGACGGAGCCTCCTGGTCGAAACCTTCCAAGCTCCCGGTGGACGGGCCGCGCTCGACCAATCCGCCTTTCGATGTAGCGCTCGATTCGCGGGGCCGCATCGTGGCGGCATTCAGCGCGAACTCGGGAACTGACAGCACCACGTGTAACTATCCGGTCCTCTCCCGCTCGAACGACGGAACCACGTGGAAGACCTGCGGTCCAGGCAAGGCCGAGGGCGGCGACTTCGATGCCCAGCCCTCAACCCTCCATGCCATCGAGGCCGAAAACGACAAGGTCTACGTTCTCTGGCAGCAAACCGGCGAGAATAAATATCGCCAGGGCATGCTGTTATGGCACGAGCATTAACCGGGAAGCTACAACAAGGTTTCCGATCCAGCTCCGCCGTCGCCGGATAAAGATTAGCTCGAATGCAGCCTCCATCAGCCAACACCGTACCTTCGACCCTGCAACATCCAGCCGCGTTGAGGTTTTGGCTGGTGATGCTGGGGACCGGCGCAGTCGCGGGCTTGGGAGCGGCGATCTTAACTCGCCTGTTGGAAGCCGTACAGAAAGCGGTGTGGGGCGGAACAGGAACGGACCTGCTTGCCGCTGCGGAGAAAGTCCCTATCTCCACCCACATCCTTGCGCTTCTCTCGGCGGGCATAATAACCGGACTCGGGCAGTTGATTCTGAAACGGTTGGCCAGCGGAAATGGAATTGACACAACCGCGGCGATCTGGTTCCACGCCGGCCGGCTTCCTGCGTTGCGCACCATCGGCAGCGCGATTCTTTCCGTGATCATTGTCGGCATGGGCGTCTCGCTCGGCCGGGAAGGCGCACCCAAGCAGGTGGCCGCCGTCGGCGCTAATTTCTTCTCGGATCTTGCGCGCCTGTCCGACGAGCAGCGGCGTCTGGTGGTGGCGTGCGGAGCGGGCGCGGGATTGGCCGCCGCATACGGAGTCCCGTTGGGCGGCGCCTTGTTTTCCTTAGAGGTGATCCGCGGAGTGTTGGCGTTGCGATTCGTTCTCCCGGCCTTGTTGGCTTCGGTGGTAGCGACGGCCACCGCCTGGATCGTACTGCCGAACGCACCGACCTACGCGATTCCGTCTTACACGAGCTCCGCGCCCGTGATCGTGTGGGCCTTGTTAGCCGGCCCGATTGCGGGACTGTTTTCCGTAGGGTATGTCCGGCTCATCACGTGGGCGGAGCGGCATAAGCCTGAAAATTGGCGCAGGTTTGTCGTACCCATGGCCGGCCTCGGATTGCTCGGAGTCGTTTCGATCCGCTTCCCGCAAATTTTGGGCAACGGGAGAGATCTATCCCAGATCGCCTTTTCCGGTGAGGTGCCCATACTTCTATTGCTGGCGCTGGTGGTCTTGAAACCGGCAGCCACGGTGGGGAGCGTTCGTTGTGGCGCTCCGGGAGGACTGTTCACTGCTTCTCTCACTGCGGGCGCAATGCTCGGAGGTGTTCTCGGATACGGATGGTCGTGGTTCTGGCCAGGAGTTCCTGCGGGGCTCTTCGCTCTTCTGGGTGCGGGAGCGGTTTTAGCCGCATCGACGCAAGGCCCTATCTCCACGATCGTTCTGATGATGGAGCTGACCGGGCGAGACCGCTCCTTCATTGTGCCCCTGGTGCTGATCGCCATCACCGCCACGCTGGTCGCTCGCTCTATCGAGCCTCGCTCGATCTATGACGCTCGTCTCACGGACGAAGAGATTGCGATTCGGCAAAGGGTTCGCGATTCCGTATCCACCTCATCCCCTTCCTCATCCTCGATTGCATCGGAATGACAGGCGCGTTAGATTTGTTGTTGAGACCGGCGATCTAAGCGCTGGCCTCTTGCTTTTTTCAATTTCGACAAGGAGCAGCTCTTCGTGCCGTACAACATTTTACTCATGGGCGCGTCCTATGGTTCGCTCCTCGCATCCAAAATGCTGTTTGGCGGCCACACGATTCATCTGGTCTGCCTGCCTGCCGAAGCCGATCTGATCAACGCCGAAGGCTTTCGCGTGCGCTTGCCGATACGAGGGCGCAAGGATCCGGTGGTGCTCGATTCGCGTAAGCTGCCCGGCAAGGTGACCGCCGGACCCGCGGCCGGCGTCAATCCGAAGGACTACGATCTCGTCGGCCTGTGCATGCAGGAGCCGCAATATCGCTCGGCGGGTGTGCGCGAATTGCTGGATGCAGTGGCGAAGTCGCGCGTGCCGTGCATGTCGATCATGAACATGCCGCCGCTACCGTACGTGAGGCGCATCCCGGGCCTGGACTACGACGCGCTGAAGCCCGCCTATACCGATCCGGCGGTGTGGGAGACTTTCGATCCCAAATGCATGACGCTCAACAGTCCGGACCCACAGGCGATCCGCCCGCCGGACGAGCAAGTCAACGTGCTGATGGTGACGCTGCCGACCAACTTCAAAGTCGCGAAGTTCGACGACGAGAGAGCCACGGCCATTCTTCGCCAGCTCGAGAAGGACATTGAAGGCGCGCGCTTCGACACACCGGAAGGCAAGATCGAGTTGCCAGTGAAGCTGAAGGTGCACGATTCGATTTTCGTACCTTTGGCCAAATGGGCCATGTTGCTGGCGGGAAACTATCGCTGCATCACCAAAGATGGCATTCGGACCGCGCAGGAAGCCGTACACACCGACCTCGAGACCTCGCGCACCGTCTATAACTTCGTCAACGATTTGTGCGTGAAGCTCGGCGCCAACCCTGGCGACCTCGTGCCGTTCGAGAAATACGCCGCGGCTGCGCAATCGCTGGTTCGTCCGGCTTCGGCGGCGCGCGCTCTCAACAACGGAGCGTTGTATATCGAGCGCCCGGATATGCTGGTGCAGATGATTGGCAAGCAGAAGGGTTTAAGTCACCCGGTGGTCGACGAAATTGTCGCGCTGGTGAACTCGCGCCTGGATGCCAATCGCAAGAAGGCGGCGCAAAGCTAGGCTTACGATCCGGCTAGAGCCCCAGCTTCCGATCCAGTTCCACGATCACCTGCGGCAGCCGGTCGGGATTTCGAAGTAGGTTCCGAACGCCGTCCTCGCCCGAGTCCTGCCACAGCAACTCCACCGCCGCGAGCGATAAAGCATACGCTGCCGCGGCATGGTCGGCGTCCAGACGCGACCAATCCTGCTTGAGATTGCTCAGGCGCGGCAGTTTTCCTTCGTGCACCCAACTGGCGACCTTCTTCATCTGCGCCGGGCTGAGCGAATCGCCGGAAAGCTTCTGCGCGATGCCCTCCTGGAACCACGCGGGCCAGTGACCCAGCATCGTCAGGCAGGCATGGATCGTCTCATGCGCCAGCGAACGGAGCATGGCTGGATCCAGGACCTTCGGGTCGAACACAGGCACGCGGATTTTCCCGTCGAACTGCCCAGCGGACCACTCTGCCGCGTCCGTGGATTTGCGATACGCATCGGGGCTCTGCACAATGGCGATCACGCGCTCCTGGGCGCTGCAGCCGAGCGTCTGCGAAATACGCATGTACTCCTGATCGAGCACCGTGGTCATCTGGCGGGCGGTATCGGTGGGAACAACCGAGCCGTCATAGCGTAGCATCACGCGCAGTCCGTACACACGGTCATTACTCTGGTCGTTCTTCGATTCGCGCTCCACCTGGCGGTACAGCTTTTCCACTTCCGGGCTGGGAGCAATGTCCAGCGAAGCCTTCCAATATTCCAGAGCCAGGCGCGAGTCATCGGAACGCCACGCGGCAATGCCGGCCAAGGCCAGCAGGCCTGGATCGCGATGCGTTTTCAGCTCGGGCTCCAGAAGTTCCAGCGCTGTCTGCGGCTGGCTGGAAGTGATCAAGCCGGAAGCTTTCTGCGCGACGGCCAAAGTTTCTTTGGTTGCGCCCGCGCTTGCGCGCAAAGACGGCAACGCGGCGCTCTCGCGAATCGTATTCACGATCAGGGGTGTATCCATCCAGACAGCCTGGCGTCGAGCCTGGTCGAAATCCTCCGTCTGGCTGACGGCGCTGGCGGGCAGGGAACCCTCCAGGGTCTTGCCATCCACTTCGACCGACACCTTATAGCAGGCCTCTGTGTCGCCGGCGATTGAATACCGAATCGTCACGGGAGCGCCGGAGGGCAGGGAAGCCAGGACTCGCGCGTCCGGCGAGCAACCGGAGCGCAATAGAGTCGGGCCGTCCTTCACCGCGGCCGACAGTAGAAGGACCAGCAGCAGAGCAGGCATAGTTTGAGCTTACGGACGGTTGGGCTGGAATACTCTCGGGTAAATACTGTAGTCGCGGCTCAGGCTTTTTCGCTGGATAACCGCAAGGCCTTCACGAATCAATCGACTGCGGATCGCGTCAGAAAATGGACGCGGCGAGGGAGCAATCGAAGGTCATAGTACTAACGCATTTGCGAGTCCCTCAAAAATCAGTGTCCTGAGGACATTTCAGAGTCCGCATTAGGTGTAATACCGATTCTTTCGGAAGCTTACCGATGATACTTTTGAGTTGCGACAGGGACTGTCGTGCACTCATAGGGAGAGGAGATTGAACGATATGAAGAATTTGCTTCTGCAGCTCAAAGTTTGGAAGGATCAGCACGGCCAGGACCTCATCGAATATGCTCTGATGGCTGGCTTCGTGGCTGTCGCGGCCGGCGCGATTATGCCTGGTGTTGCTAGCAGCATCAGCCAGATCTTTTCGAAGGTTGCCTCGGTTCTCAGTTCCGCGAACAACAGCGGCAGCTAACTTACAACCATTTTGCCCTGCGGGGAGCGGGCGGGCTTGGCTCGTTCGCTCTCCGAAGGTTTTTCCCGCCGGAATCGTCCTTCCCCATCCCCGTCCATTACTTTAATTCCCGCTTTAGCTCCAGGTATTCAGGAAACACAAACGATTGCAGCAGCGGATCGCTATCCGCTCCCGGCAAAGGCCATACTGCGATCAGCTTCCGAGCCTCGTCCTTCTGACCGGCTTTGGCCAGAGCGGCGGCGTAAAGAACGCGCGGAAGGCCGTCCGCGGCCGGCGGAGTGCGTTCATAGGCCTGCTTGAGTGCGGCCGGATCCTGAGGAAGCTTGGAAGGATCCTTCCACACGGCGAGCTGCGCATGCGCGATATTCGCTGCCGGTCCGGTGACATTCGACAGACGTGCGACGGCCGCCTCCGTTCGACCGGTGGAATATTCCCAAACAGCCTGGCGCCAAGGAACCAGAGTGTCTTTCTGCTGGGTGCGGAAGGCAGCATACTGCGAAAACAGTTTATCGGCTCCCGGAAGATCGCCTTCAAGCCACCGCGAATAAGCGGCTTTGAGCAGATCGCCGCCGCCGAGCATCGCGCTGCTCTTGGCGTGGGCGGCTAAAAAGTCTTTTTCCGCATCGGCGAACTTTCCGTTCAGGAACTCCGCTTCTCCCTGGGAATCGAGCGCGTTGGCTGTGTGCGCCGGATCTCGCCCATAGCGCTCGAACGATTGTTTCGCCGGCTCCAAGTCACCCGCGAGAGCCTGAGCATACCCAAGCTGGTTCCAGATCTCAATGTCATCGGGGTTCTCTTGAAGGATGGCCTGGTAGTACCGCGCGGCTTCGGAAAAACGGCGCGTGTTGGTTTCCCGCGTGGCGAGCTGGCCCAGCAGCGTCACATCCTGGGGCATCAGCTTCGCCAAGGCCGTGAGAGCCCGTTCCTGAGCAGGTTCATCCTGGCGCAGCGTGGCCGACAGGAATTCCAGTTGCGCACGATCGACGGGCGACTGCAAAGAGGGCTGCATCAACGCTCGCGTCGCGATCTCGGAAGCCTGTTGCTTGGCTTGCGGGTCGCCAGTGGCAGCGGCGCGGGCCTGCACCCAGCTCAACCAAGCCGCTCCGAAACCCCGGTCGAGCGACACCGCTTTTTCATAGTCGCCCTTGCCCCAGGCCGCCACCGCTTGGGGATTGGTTGACGAGAACGCGTGTGCGGCGGTGTCGATCTTCTTGGCCAGGCTGCCCAGCGACGCCAACGGATCTCCTTCACTCGCCATGGTCTGAAGGGTTTTATGAGTCTGGGCGTCTTCGACCATAAATTCGAAGTGAACACCCTCTTTGGAATGAGAGCCGCGCCGTTTCTCGACGTAACCGTGCACCAGTTGCGTGGCTCCGGAAGCATAGGCATCGCGCAGCGCGGCCACCTGTAGAGGAACCGCGCGTGCGCCTCCGCCCAACAGCTCATCGGTTACGATCTTCGGCCCGGCGGAGGAAATCCAGTCCAGGGCCGCATCGCCGCTGAGGTTTTCAAAAGGCAGGAACGCGACCCGCTGCACCACGGGACGGCTGGAACGGGAACAAGCGGCGCAACCCGCCGCCAGCAACATCAGCGAAAGACGAAGTCGCCGCTTCAGAGGACCTTGTACTCCGCGGCGAGAATCTTTTGGAACTCCATGTTGTCCTGCAATGCGGAGAACTCCGGTTCCGCCTTGAACTTATCCCGGTCCTTAAAGCCGTTTTCCAGGGCCTTGCGAATATATTGCAAGCTCCGGTCGGTCATGCCAGCCTTCGCGCAGGTCTTGGCCAGGATGTAGTAGTAACCGGCTCGTTCCTCGACGCTGCGTTCCTGCACCAGAACGCCCTGGCTGCTGTGCTGGTCGAAGATCCCGGGATCGATGGCGACTGCCTGGGCGTAAGCGTTCATCGCATCCTGATACTGCTTGCGCGCGAAATACGCGGTTCCCAGGTTGCTGAGCATCGAAGCGGAATTGGGCTCGAGGCGCAGCGCCTTCCTATATTGATTCACCGCGCGCCGGTAGGATTTCTTCGCGTAGTACACGGTTCCCAGGTTGTTGACGGCTTCGGGATACTTGGGATTCAGCTTGACCGCGCGCCGGTAATACTTCTCCGCGTTATCCAGGTCCTGCAACTGATGGTAGGCGATGCCAGTTTTGTTCGCCAGAATCGCACTTTTCTCGGCTCCCGGCTTATAGAAATCGATCGCCTCGCGGTACTCCTTGCGGGCCATCATGATATCGCCCCGCAACTCGGGTGTCAGCGCGGAATTGGCCGGGGCGTTCGGACTGGGTGAAACTGTGCGAAACCCGTCCGAGGTTTGCACCGTGGGCGGAGCTTGAAACGCCAAGCCGGCACTCACCACCAACAAGGAGACGAAAGAAATCATAACTGGCCTCCTCCGATCACTTGAAAATGTCCTTCAGCCGCCCGAAGAATCCTTTCTTCTTGGGCTCCGGTTCCGGCTGGACCGGCTGCGGGGTAATCGTGATGCTTCTGGGAGCGGCGCGAGGCCGGTTGGGCTGCGTACTCTGGACCGCTGCGACTTCGGTGCTGCTTTCGGTCGCGGAAGTGGGCGCCGCGGCCGGTGCGCTCTGCTGCTGCACCGGATCCCAACTCGAAACCAGAGTATGGCCGCTGCCGTGGAGGTGGCAGATCTGAAGCGGCTGGCTCCCCGCGATGAACACCTCGCTGTGGACCTTATCGGTGGGACAATTGGGCGCAGCCAGTTCGCCCGTACTCTCGTCGATATCGACCGTGACAATGCCGTCCGGCGGCTGGAAGGAATGCACGTTCTTATATTCCGCGTGCTGATGCGCCCGCTTCATGAACTCCACCCAGATGGGCAGCGCGCTGTGAGCGCCTTCCAGTTTGAAGTCGCGATTGTCATCGAAGCCCACCCACACCACGCAGATGATCTTGGACGTGAATCCGGCGAACCAGCCATCGCGCGACGTGCCGGTTTTTCCGGCCGCGGGAAGAAGGAAACCCATGGAGCGCGCGCGCGCGCCGGTACCGGTGCCACGAAGTACGTCTTCCATCATGCTCTCGACCAGGTACGCGACGCGTGGATCGATGGCCGGCTTCCGCTCCGGCTTGGCTTCAAACAAAGTGGAGCCGTTTCCGTTGCGAATGGCCTTGATGAAGCCCGCTTTGAGGAGGTCGCCGCCATTGGGAAAGACGGTGTACGCGCTGGCGATTTCCAGCGGCGTGACTTCATAGGAGCCCAACGCGATCGAAGGCGTCGGCTGGATATCGTGATTCAATCCCACCGCGCGCGCCACGTCGGCGACCTTGTCGTATCCCACCATCTCGGCCACCTTCACCGCCGGAACGTTTTTGGAATGCGCCAGGGCGTAGCGCAGCGTCATGGGGCCTTCGAACTTGTCGCCAAAGTTGTTGGGCGTGTAGGTCCGCGTGTCGTGTTCGTACCAGAAGGTGGTTTCCTCATCCACCACGGTTGTGGCCGGCGTCAAGATGTTATGGCTGGAAGGATCGAGGGCGCTCATCATCCCGGCCGCATACACGAACGGCTTGAAAGACGATCCAGGCTGGCGCATCGCGATGGCATGATTCAACTGGCTGCTACCGTAGCTGCGCCCGGCGACAACCGCCAGAGGCTCGCCGGTTTCAGCCGACAACGCCACCAGCGCCACCTGCGCCGCGGGAAATTCGCTGGTGCCGTACTTCTTGTTGCGCCGCTTCCATTGCGCGTCCGTCTCGGCGAGGCCGACGCGAACGGCTTCCACGGCATCGTGCTGCAGCTCCAGATCGAGCGTGGTATACACGCGGTTCGAACTGTTGTAGAAATCGCGATTCTGAAAACGGGCCTGCAACTCGTCGTTGACCAAGTCGACGAAATACGGCGCGTCGCTCGATTCCACTTCGCCATGATTGACCTGGAGCGGGGTCACCACCGCCTCCTGGTACTGAGGCTCGGTGATGAAATCGTTTTCGCGCATCTGCTTGAGCACGATGTTGCGGCGGGCCAGCGCCCGGTCCGGATGGGTGAACGGATTGCGTCCGCCGGGACTCTGGATCAAGCCGGCCAGCATCGCCGCTTCGGGCAACGTGATCTTGCTGAGATCCTTGCCCAGGTACACCTGCGAACCTTCGCCGAAGCCATGAATACTGAAGCTGCCCTGATTGCCCAGGTAGATGGAGTTCGCGTAGTACTCGAAGATCTTCTGCTTGGTGAGCTTCTGCTCCAGCTGAATCGTGATCAGCGTTTCGGGAATCTTGCGCCGCCAACCGCGTTCGGTGCCGAGGAACAACGTGCGCGCCAGTTGCTGCGTGAGGGTCGAAGCGCCTTCCAGGCGTTTGTCGTCCAGCAAGTCCCGCCAGGCTGCGCGCGCGATCCCGACAGGATCGAAGCCGGCGTGCTGGAAGAAATGCTTGTCCTCGGCCGCCAGCAGCGCATGCTGCATCACTAAGGGAATATCCGCGAAAGCCACTATCCGGCGCTTCTCGCGCTTCTTGTCGTAGAGATTGCTGATCAGCTCCGGCTCCAGCAGGTACTGGGTGCGCTCGGTGTGATCGCGCAGGGAAATGATGTGCGTGATCTGCCCGCCCGCAATCTTGATCACCGCGCCTTCCGGATCGTACGCGTCCGGTCCGGGGTTGATCTCCACGCCATCCGCGCGAACCAGATACCATCCCATGTGGTTGGTGTTGGAGGAGGAATAACCGGACCGCCGCAAATACGCCGCGATGTCATCTTGCGTGATGTCCTCGCCCACCAGCACAGGGCGGGGAGCCGCGTAAAGCAGCGTCGCGTTCGAAAGTACTCCGGCCCGCAGTTCCGCGTTAATCATGCGGGAGTATTGGAAATAGTAATACGAGAAGACGCCGGCGCCTGTCATCCCGATTAATAGGAACGCGACGATGAAAGCTCGGCCCCAGGGATTCTTCAGAATCCGGAACGCCTTAGAGTTTTTGGAGATGCGCAGTTTTACCGCCATTTTCCAGCTATGACTCCGCCCTGATTCGCCGTCCTTGATGCTCGGCGCTCACTTTTTGGTGTCGTCCAGCGAAACCAGTTCTTTCCACATGTCTTCGTGCGGCTGCCAGTCCGGTCCCCGGTGGCCGGTGATTTGCACTTCTTCCACCTTGAGCGTCCCGTGGCCAAACGGGCAGATATACTCGGTGCGGGGTCGGCTCAGCAGAATATGCGTCCAATCTCCTGTTAAGATCGGCATCCGCAGGCGGCGCAAGCAGGTCCGGCAGCGATAGCGATGGTCCCAGAGGACCACCCAGACGACTCCCACCGCCATCAATGAATACAGCAGCATGATCAGGGTATAGCCCAGATCGAAACCGAACGGCTCCTTCACGGAGAACAGCGGGTCGGGAGGTGGAAGCAGGTAGACAAGGGCCCGCCGGAGGCCATACAGGAACACGCCCGCCACCACCAGCTTGGCGACCAAGTAAGCCCAGTACTTCATATACTCTTGGACACCCGCCCTCGCTATTAGTCTCCCACATTTCACAACATTAAATGAGATCCGCGACGCCGCAAATGTTTCGCGAGCGACCACTCGATCGCTCTCGCGGCTACCGGGCGAAAGTGATCCATTCCCAGCAGGCTGGTGGTTTTCAGCCATGTGGAAAAGATCGGCTGGATCTTGAAGTTCCATAAAATCAGTGGTTTATCGTTTGGCCCGCCACTTGCCAATACAGCCGCGAGACGATGGCCATAATGCGATCCATCACGCGCACCATACTCGCGGTAATGTTCGCCGGAATGGCCTTTCTGCCTGTTTGGGCGCAACAGCAGCCTCCACAACAGCAGGGTGACGATCAGGGCTACGCTCCCGATCACGGCGTGGCGCGCATCAGCCTGCTCGACGGCGACGTTTCCGTCCGGCGCGGCGATTCGGGCGAGCTGAGCGCGGCGGCGCTGAACGGCCCTCTGGTGGTGAACGATCATCTGGTCACCGGTCAGAACGGGCGCTCTGAAATCCAGTTCGACTGGGGCAACATGATCCGCCTGGGTCCGTCTACGGAAGTTCGCATGGGCGAACTCGAAGACCGCCGTTATCTGGTTCAGATCGCCGCCGGCACCACGACGTTCCGCGTGTTGCGCGATAGCGGCGCGGATGTCGAAATCAGCACGCCGACGGTTTCCGTGCGGCCCGCCGAGGAGGGGATCTATCGCGTCACCGTGTTTCCCGATGGCGCCACCGAGATCACCGTGCGATCCGGCCACGCCGAAATTTTCTCGCCGCGCGGCACCGAAGCTCTGAACGCCGGCCGCACCATGGAAGCCCGCGGGACGCCCGACGATCCCGAATACATGATCAACGCGGCCATCCCGCAGGACGAATGGGACCGCTGGAATGCCGATCGCGACCGCGCTCTGGAGAATACCTCGAGTTATCAATACGTGAGTCCGGACGTAGCCGGCGCCGAGGATCTGGATGCCTACGGCCGCTGGACCACCGATCCGCAGTATGGAAGCGTTTGGGTTCCCACCGTGGATGCCAGTTGGGCTCCGTACCGGGTGGGCCGCTGGGATTGGGAAGATTACTACGGCTGGACCTGGGTGAGCGGCGATCCCTGGGGCTGGGCGCCGTATCACTACGGCAACTGGTACATGAGCCCCTTCGGCTGGGCGTGGTATCCGGGGTCCATCTATGGACGCCACTACTGGAGGCCGGCGATGGTCAGCTTCTTCGGCTGGGGCAGTCCGGGCATCGGCGTCGGATTCGGATTTGGATTTGGCAACGTGGGCTGGGTTCCGCTGGCTCCCTTCGAACGATACCGCCCGTGGTATGGGCGCGGCGGGTTCAACAACACGGCCATCGTCAACAACGTGAGGGTGACCAGCAATTTCCGTAATGCGCGTTTCGTCAACGGCCGCAACGGCGTGACCAGCATCAATGCCGGCGATTTCGGCCGGGGACGCGCCATCAATTCGAATAACTTCGTGCGCGCCTCGAATAATGACCTGGCGCGGGCGGGCTCGGTGCAGGGCAGGCTGCCGTTCACCGCTTCGGCCGAAGCGCGGCGCATGTCGGACACGCGAGTGAACACGCAGTCGATGCCGCGCGTGAACGCCAACACCCGCTTCGCCCAGCGCGGCGGCTCGGCGACGCAAGGCCCGGCGACGCAAGGCCAGGCGACGCAAGGAAGACCCGCGCAGACTTTCGGGCGATCCTCGGGGATCCGTGGGAATAACGCTGCACCGTCGCTTGCGCCGCGTGGAGGCCAGCACAGCGGAACTGGCAACGGAGTGGTGAGCAACAATTCGAACAGCGGCGGCTGGCGGACGTTTAATGGCGGCAATAGCGGCGGCAATGCCAGCCGGCAGAACGATCCGGCAGTGGCGCCTCAGTCCCTGCGCCAGGCTGCCCCGAGGCAGAGCGCCCAACAAGCCATCCGCATCAATCCGCCGATCGTTCGCGAGCGCGTGCAGTCCGCACCGCAGGTGAACCGGCCATCGTATGGAGGATTCGGCGCGCCTCGTCCGCAAGGCGGAGGAG
>Ga0075522_10001073_pt1 | contig 20744 bp, 14 predicted proteins | sample NGEPerA_FD_74796 | JGI IMG/M metagenome (GOLD analysis project Ga0075522, IMG submission 74796) | Arctic peat soil microbial communities from the Barrow Environmental Observatory site, Barrow, Alaska, USA - NGEE PermafrostL2-A | ecosystem: Environmental > Terrestrial > Soil > Wetlands > Peat ...
ATTTTTGACTTTACTGGATTCCTGACCTTTATGACTAGATCGGGGAAAGTATGACCAGAATGACCAAATCAAAAATCTGGCCGCTCGGTGCTTACCACCCAGAAACGATTCTTTGATTGACTCGGAATTTCTTGCTTGGCTTGCGTCCAGCTTTGCGCTTGTCGCGGTCGTCGGCTGCGGCTATTTCAAATATGAAGGCGCGGTCGATCAGCGCATCGAGCCCGCCATCCACGCCGGCGACTTTCCCATATTTCCCTCTCAACGGGTGCCACGCATCGCGCACCGTGAAGGTTTGCCACTTGTTTTTTTCGATGATTCTCCACAGATCACGCGCGGCCCCCATGCTCGGATCGGTATACATGAGGCTGAACGCCGACAACGCCTGGTCGATGAGGTATTCCCCGAACACAATGGCCCGCTTCATCGTGTCGGCCTGAATCTCGCGCAGATTTTCCACCGCGCTGAAGTTGTCCGCGCAATGGAGAAGTCCGGCAACGCGTGCGACCTGGCCGGGCAACTTGCTGGCCCAATTCGTGTAATGCTCGAGTTTCCCGCCCTCTCTCATCGTCGGCTCCATTCGCTTTTCAAATTCGCTCCAAAGCTGCTGAGATTCAGGCGAAAAGAACAATTCGTGGCGGATCGTTCCGCGATTGTTGGGGATTTTCGCCAGCGCGTTGACAAGAGAGTGCCAGCCCTCGGTGACAGCCGGCGGGATCGGTGGCCCGTCGAGGGTGCGATACCCAAGTGGGGAAGCGGGCATCATAAACAAGAATCGTCCCAACATTCCCCGTTCAAGAAATACCGGGTTCTCCGCGATTCGCACAAGCTTGTCCCGTTGCGGAGAAACGCCGATGCTCAGCGCGGGATTGTCAAGCCTCACTTCGGGGCGCGATCCGCGATGGACGAGAACCTTCGCCCCGGACTGTGATTGAAGATAGATGTCCAGATTTGCATTCCCGTTGCTGTATCGCCCGGCCATCATGTCGAACATGCCGCCCTCGTCGGAAAGCAGCGTCATGCACTCGTTGTTGTCGGACATCATTGTGCCCAAGTGCTCGGGCGTCACGTCCTGCGTGAACAAGTGCGGCAGACGGGGGATCTCCGGCAGGGTCAATTCAAGGTCGGCGATTTGCTGCGCGATCGGATCGAGGTATCCGGGATTGCCGCCGCCCTTTGTGGCGTCCGACCGCAATTTCAGGATTCGCGCTTCGATGGTTTTGCGGATCGATGTGGCGACGACGATGTCCTGCTGAACCTTGGCGTGACGCCGGCGGTCGATGTCGGAAAGAGGATCGGAAACCTTACCGCAAACCGACGACTTGCGGTTGCCGCTCTGAAGCGGCGCCAGCATCCAGATACAGAGAGGTTCGGAGTGGTCTGGCTTTGTGCGGACGCGAAACTTGTCTTGAACCGTCGCTGCCACAACCGGCAGCGCAAAGCATACGCAGAGTTCTTTGGGGGCTTCGGTGGATGCTGAAACCGCGTCGATCATGTCTCCCATCGCGTGAAGGAACACGCCGTTTGGGAGTTTGGGCGTCAATGGTTGATCCAGTGGAATCGGCGCTGGGTCTGGTTCTGGCGCGGGCGCCGCCGCGCTCGCCGTCGCTGCCGTCGCGGATGATGAGGCCTTTCCGCCGCCGCTGCTTGAACGCCTTCCCGCTTCCTCGTCTGTCGGCGGCTGCTTGTCGCCCTGCAGGTGCTTCCCGATCTGTCCCGACTTTGCACAGACCGCCCATCCCTGATCGATCTTGTAATTCAGCCGACCAGTCGGCCATTTTGGAGAGCATTTTTTTTCGTTGTACCAGTGCATCGCGGCCCACGCTTCGCCGCCGCGGAGTGCGAATCTGGCGATCTCGCACCCTGCCCGGAATAGCGCATGGTCGCCGTCGCTGAAGGCCACGGAATCATCGATATTCCCCAGGTACTTGATGCAGCGCTCGATGATCGGCGTCACTTCACCCGTCCACGGCGCCGCCGAATAATCAACGAGCCCGTCCAGGTTGTCTTTCGATTCATCATGCCGCCGCGCGGCCTCGATCAAAAAATCTGCCCGCTCCTGCTCGACGGTTGGGATGGAATCGACACCCCCAATCATCCAGGCGTAGCGGTTGCCGCTCGGGTGAAGTGAAGGCGGCATGAGAACATACCCGCCCTCGGCTTTCGTCTCGATTAGCGTTTTCTTGTCCTTCTTGCGCGCGAGCTTTTTATTTCGCCCAGGATCGGGACACCGCAGGAAAACCTGATACCCGCCGCCGCCGGATCGCTGGATCGGCAGACCGTCCACCCCCCCCCCACAATGGCCCGCCATGACTCAAAGGCTTCTGCCGCGTCAAAGTCCAGCACCAGCAGACTGCCGGACACCTTCCCGCAAACAACCGCAAAGGCGTTGCGATTCGATGCCCATTGCGTGACAAGCTGCTCGCTGGCGATGATCGACTGATAGACCTTCCATGTCCCCGCCGGCCTCTTTTCTTGGTTGATCGGAATCACGGACAGGCCGGCGGCGCGTGCTTCCAGGGCAGCCGAAAGAATTTCCGATCCGCTGCTTGACTTGGCCGCACTGTTCTGATATGTTTTCATCGGTTCTTGATTCTTGCCCGTCGCTCTTGCTCGGAGCGGCGGGCATTTTTATTGTGAAGTTGCTCAAGTCGCGTGAACGCTCAACTGGCCTTACGTGCCGATCCGATCTTTTGAAGCTCGTCGCTGATCTCTTGAACGGCCTCGGGCGAATAGACCAGCACGCGCCCTGCTTTCGCGTTGGGCTTGATGCCGCGCGAGAGGATCACGTATTCGACTTGGTGCGTGCCGACGCCGCACTGCCGGGCGATCGCGCCAATGGTGGGAAGCTCGCGGAGTGATGATTGCATGTTGCGTCTCCGATAGATGCTGCCAGTCCAACACCGCTTCGCGGTGTAAAGGACGGACCTCAGTCATAGAGTCGAAGCTCGCGGCCCTCGCATGAAACATTTTGGCAAAAATTATTTTTCCCCGCTCAAATTCCTGCCGCCGTGAGCCGCGACTCCGCTGCCTCGATCTCGCGTTGTCGCTGGCGTGGCGTCGGGGCGTTCGGCTGGGCGTCGGGGTCGGTGAGGGCGCGGATAAACCGCTCAACGGCCTGGCGGCTTGTGAGTTGCCCGCCGGGTGTTCGGATTGTTTCCAGCCGCACGCGGTTGCCCTGGAGATCGACCGCGCCATGCAGGGCGAAGCGGTAGATACTGGCCACGTGGGCCCGCTTGCCGGTCTTGCGATTTTTGAACACTGCCAGATTTCCGGCCTCGCGTAGAGTGAGAAGGGTTTCGTTCGTAACGTCGATCATGTTGCACCTCGGTAAAATTGACCGGGGGCATCATGGAAAACGGGCGGTGCGCAAACGGTGCGCAAAGTCGCATCCTTTTTGCGCACTTTTCGCGCACTTTTTCCGTACTTTTCCAGCCTGTGTCTGAAATCTTCCCACTGATGACAGGTGATGCGTTTGATGGTTTGGTCGCTGACATAAAGGCCAACGGCTTGCGGGAGGCTATTTGGCTCCATGAACAAAAGATCATCGACGGCAGGAACCGCTATCTGGCGTGCCGGCAATGCGGTCAAGAGCCTCGATTCCGTGAGTGGGATAAAAGCGGCTCTCTGGTGTCATTCGTAGTGAGCCTCAATCTTCATCGCCGGCAACTTAATGAATCCCAGCGCGCCATTGTGGGGGCGAAGATTGCGAATATGAGCGTTGGTGACAATCAGTACAGGGGCGCGGGTAGGCCCTTGGGCCTACCCGCGATATCCCAACCAATGGCCGCAAATCTCGGGATTGAAACTTCGATTTGAGGCTGGATTTACAGGGGTTTTCGCGTGGTCAGTCGAGTATCAACAGGCCGTTTTTTGTTCGGATCGACCGCGGATGGCCCGCTTGAAGCAGCAGGCCGTTGACGGATCGGACGGCATTTTTGAGCGCCGCCGCGCTCGGGGCATCTCCCCAAACCGCCTGGGCGACGGTCTCGATCTCCCCTGCCTGGCCGGGCGTGTTCCAGAGGTTGTGAAGCAGCCGCCACGGAATCGGCGGCAGTTCGTGGCGCCCGCCGGCCCACAAAAACGAGTTCGGCGGGATTGGGCCGTCGGTGGTTGTGGCGGCGGCGCCGCTGATCCTCAAGCAACCGCTGGCCTGCAAGCAAAGCAATTTTTCGATGGCGTCCAATTTTTGCCCCAGGGCGACGGCCAGCGCTTCCCGCGCAACCAGATTACCCTGGGGCGGCACGAAGTCGGGCGCGGCGATTTCATTGAGTGCGATGAGGCTTTGCAGTCGAGGATGAGGCGCGTAATCGTCGCCGTGGATTTCCCAAAATGTGCGGGCCAGATCGAGCACGTTGGCGGGCTTGTCGGTGGGGTTCACGCCAAGGGTTTTTTGCCGGTGCGCGATCGCCTCGAATCCGAATTTGGAATCGCGCATGTTCCAGCCGATCCAACACCCTCGCGCGTGCGTTTTCACAAACTTGCCGAAATCGGCCAGGGCCCGCTTTTCGCGGCCAAGGGTGCAATCAAAGATGGACTGCTCTCCCGTCGCCATCTGCTTGACGCCGATCCAGAGGATTGCTCGGCTGTAGGTGTAGATATCAAATTCGCGATCGCACTCATAGTGGCAGATTATTGCGTTCTGGAATTGCTCGCGGGCGCGAGCCACGGTGTTGATTGCTGATTCTCGAGGTGTCATAGTTTCACCATCCTTTTGCGGGCGGGTTCGGGCGGCGGGGCCGGATGGTGAATCAACCCGCGCCGCTCCGAACCTTCGGCGGGTAATTAAGCCGCCGTTCCCGATCCTAAATTATACTCGATCATCCGATCTTGGCAATTACCTGCTCGGCCTTCCGCGTGTCGGCCTCGGCGTAAATCTCCGTGATGGCGCTGCCCAGCCGATGCCCGAGGATCGTCTGAGCCACGTCGATGCCGTATTCGGCCCGCAGCCGGGTTGCCGCCGCGTGGCGAACCTGGTGCGGATGAAAACGATGCTCGATGCGCCACTTCACCAGCAATGCCCACTTGGCCGGGCCAAGCCGTGCTTTCCATTCGCCGGGCGTTTCAATGCGGGTTTGATTCTTCCTGCCGGACACGGGCACACGCCGGCGGGCCAATTCATCCGGGGGCGGGAAAGCCACGTCACACGCGCGCTTGATGGCGTTGGCGTAGCTGTTGGCCGTGTATCGTTCGCCGGGCCGGCGATGGGCTTTGTTGCGTCGGTTGCTGCCTGGGGTGTTGCCGCACGATTCGGGGGTCTTTCGCCTCTCGTGGAGCAATTCCCGGCGTTGCACATCCGCCTCAGCCGGCGAAAACAGGAACGCATCGGGATCCATCTTGAGGAACGGTTGCAGGATCGTCTGCCCCTGGGGGCCGAAGCGAATGATGCGCTTCGTGCCGTGGTGTTGGGTCTTATGTTTGCGGGGCTGGTACAGCCACACGTTGCCGGCGCGGTCGATGTCGCTGGTGCGGATGATGCAAAGCTCGCCACCACGGGCGCCGGTAAGGCGTTGCAGCTTCAGCAGCGCCGCCACTTGTGTTGACAGAAACGGCAAAGCCGCATCGACCTGGGCATCGGCCACGGGTCGTACAGCCTTGCTCTCGGGCGCGGCGGTCTTGCCGCGCTTCAATCCGCCGACGGTGGCAAGTGCTTGATGCACGGTGACGGGGACAAGCTCATTCTCCGCCGCCCACTTGAAGACGTGACGGACGGAATTGATTTGAGCGTTGACGTGCTGGCGGCTCCATCGCTTTCGCATCTGGCCCAGTTTCGGGGGCTTGCCCTCGTGCTTCGGATCGGGCCGCGCTTCGATCATGGATTCGCGCACGACCTTCAGTGCCTTGGGGCCGAACGCCGCCGCCTCGGTGCGACCGTACAGGCGTTGCAGGGGGCGCAGTGACGCGACGAACCCCGCGACGGCGGGGCCGGGGTTTCCCTCGGCGTCGATGTAATAGCTGCGGGCGTGAGTGTAGAAGGCGTCGATCAATTCCGTGATCGTCAAGCCGACGGGGGCATCCGGCGTGTGTGCGGGAAGCGCCCGACGGCCCTGGGCGATCCATTCGCCGATGACACGGGCATATTCATCCCGGCTGGCTTGCGTGTTCCATTTGCCGAGATAGACGGCTCTGCCGCCGATCCGCACGAAAGCGCGATCGGTGGGCTTGTGCCGGCAATACTTGGGGTTGAGTGCTTTGGGGCGGGGCATGATGGGAAGCTCCGAAATGGGGGTTAATGTGTCACTGACACAGAAACCGGCTAATTTCGGCCGCTTCCCTTCACGCGAAGGGGTACGCTAAATAGCGTTCGGCAACAGGTTTATCTACAAAGCGGGTGATCGGGGTCGAACCGACGACATTCACGTTGGCAACGTGACGCTCTACCACTGAGCTACACCCGCGTCAATTCGTGCAGGAGTATGGTAGCGAGCGATCTCCAAGCTTGCAAGTGGGCGAAGAGGACCCAATTTCCAAGGGGTGTGGCCGGAATTTGTGGCAGGGGATACCCGCCCGTGGCTTACGCAGCCATTCCATTTCACGCGTGCCCCAGCGGCCCCTCGTTTTCCCGGTCCATCGATTCCTTGAGCGGAACCAGGAACTTCACCAGTTCGCTGAGCACGCGAATCTGCGACAGTGTCGCGTCGATGCGGTGCACGACTTCCTTGGGATACAGATCGAGAACGGGCCGGGTTTCTTTCTCGAAGACGTCCATTCGCCGGTTGATGACCACATCGCTGGCGTCATCAAACCGATTTTCCTTCAAGGCCCGGCGGCGCAGGCGCTCGACCATCTTGGTCTTCTCGGCACGCAGGTAAATGATGGCCGCCACTTCGATGCTGTCCTTGAGAAGCTCGGCTTGTATTTTATTGCGCGGCAGGCCATCGAGTACCAGGAACTGGTTCTCGGGATGGAAAGTGTTGATCATCTCCATGCCCTTGATGTACTGCTTCCAGAGCTTGATGGTGAATTCATCGGGAACCAGTTCGCCGCGACCGGCATATTCCCAGAACTTGCGGCCAATTTCGCTTTGCAGGTCGAGCGAGCGGAAGATGTCGCCGGTGGCGCTGTGGTAGAAGCCGGGGATTTGGCCGATGATCTTGCCTTGGGTGCCCTTGCCGCTGCCAGGCGCGCCGAAGAGCAGGATGGTGCGGTATCGGCGGGCGGTTTGGATCGGGTTGTCGCTCAATTCCGAGAGCCTGCCGTGAAGCTGCGGCGGTGGTAAGATTGCCGTGCCCTCGCCGTCGCCTGAGTTGATCGCCATCGCCTTATTCATCGAAAAACGCTCCAATCATCAAGAGAAATCGGTGTTTCCCGATAGTGTAAGGTACACCAGAAATGCAGTGCGGCCAAGCCCGATAACCACGAATGGGCGTGCGTGAGGATTCTGGAGCTTCTCAAGCCTTCAAGATAGTCGGGCAGACATGCTTGTCTGCGACGAACTTATCCCGCGCGCCTCAGCCGACTTTGCCCATCCGACCCCAGCCAGACCCGCCTGCCATCCTTGCAAACGCCAATCCAATCGTACCAGATCAGATACGCCAGAGCCGCCAAAGTCTTTGTGGCCTCGTCATATGACTTCATCAATTGCTCAACCTCCGCGTGATCCGATGCATTGAGTTTGGCGAGAATCTCCGCGGCTCGAGTTCGGCTGACGCCTTTGAATAATCGCACGCGCGACACGTTTACCGCGGCTTCGAGAACCTGGCGCGGCCCCCAGAGGAATATTTCGACAAGCCCGATCACCTCGCCGCGTGGGTTTTGTACGAAGCGGATCAGGGCATCAATGTCGCTGAACCCCACCGACGCCATCGGCTCATAGTCAAACGACGACGCAATGGCGTCCGTGTAATACGAGCCTTTCGTGCGCCATTCCGACAAAAACAGCAGCGGCAGAAAGATCACGACGCTGGCGGCCAGCGCCCACGACCATGGAATCAGGAATCCCCAGCTCAATCCGACGGCGCCGTAGATCAAAGCCATGATGAACGGGCCAAAAAACATCGCCGGCAATCCAACGAGCAGGAGGAAAATGATCTTGCTCTTCAGCTTTAATTCGCGGGATTTCAGATGATCGAGGATGGGCTGTTGGGCGTCAGTCATCGGCAAAGTCGCAAACGGCAACGTGGGAGAAAAGGAAGTATAGCCAAGTGGTTCCGGGCAAGTCGCGGGGCGCGCGACTTACGTCCGCGCGTTGCCCCCCTCTCCCGACTGGGAGAGGAGAATAAGGAGCCCGCAATGACTGTCACGCACCCCCCTCCGCGCCTCCGCGATTGGAAGGAATACAGGGCTTGACAATCCGTGGGAATCTGTCAGAATCCCCCGCCCTTTTGCGAAAGAAAGTTGGAGACGACATGTACGCGATTATTGAAGACAAGGGCCGGCAGTTCAAAGTGACCACCGGCCAAACCATTCTGCTCGACCGTCCCGGCGAATCAGCCGGTGAAGAGAAGACCCTCACGTTCGATCGCGTGCTGCTGGTCAGCGGCGACGGGAAGCCCAGGATCGGCGTTCCCACCGTGCCGGGCGCCACGGTTACAGCGGACATCGTCGCCGAGGCCAAGGGAAAGAAAGTCCGCACCGTGCGCTACCATCGCCGCAAGGGCTTCCACAAGACCATCGGACATCGCCAGAAATATCTGAGCGTGAAGATCACCGGGATCAACGCCTGAATTTCGATAGGCTTGCAGATCACCTGGCAGATCGTGGGGGCGCAGGGTAATCGCGCATGCCCATATGGCCGCGCCCTATCGCCGGCTTCCCGAATTCACGCCCGCTGTCACGATATTCGCTTGTTGTGGCGTATCGAAGCGAAGATCGATGCCGTCCTTCTGCCCCGCGTCCACCCGGCCATACTGAGCGTAGATTTTCTGAAGATATCCCAGTTTGCGGGCGGTGCTCACCTCGATGAACGGATCCTTGTCGCTTTCCGAAGGGGTGCGGCCCCAGCGCACCTGTGTGCCATACTGCGTCACCAGGACGACGTGCGGCTCGCGCGGATTGCCAAAATGCGACACGTCCACCTTCAGGATTTCCTGCGCATAGGGTTTGTCCGACAGGAGCCAGACCATTTCCAGCCCCGCCGCCAGATCATCACCGATCCATTTTTGGCCGGCCTTCTCGGGCGGGGGTCGGCGGACGCCATCAATGATGCGGATATCGACGCGGCCATTCTCAACCCGCACGATCCGCGGCACCTCCGCCGGCTTGTACAATTCGGGCAATCGATATCCGTTGCGGTCCACCAGCCAATAAAAATCGCCCCATCTCACCAGCGCCACCGGCACACGATATTCGCAGTCGATCTCCAGCGTGTCGCCCGGCTTCTGCCGATAGGCACGGCGCACTTCATACACCTTGCTGATCCACGGATTCTTCTCCAGCGAAGCGCGTGCGTTGACCAGCATGTCATGGTCGAACGCCGAGGAGATCCCCGTGGGCCGCGCGCTGGCCGCGATGCGCTCGGCGAGCAGGTCGCTCATCCACGCCGGCCGATGCTTGATGACGATGGTCGGCGGCTCGCTGGGAATCGCCACCTCGCGATCCACGTATTGCTTCACATAATAAAACCCCGCCCCAAGGCCGCCCACGAACAGGCAGGTCATCAAGCCGTGAGCGAAGACCTTCCTCAACAGCGCCGCCCGCTCGGGGCTGATGTGAATCTCCCGGCGTTCGTTTTTCTTACTGGCTTTTCCCATACCGGCAACACCGCCTCCGCCTCGCGAGAACTCCCGAACCCCACACAGATATTCTCGTTATCGGACGCGGGCGGGGGAAATGTTGAATGGCTGAACCGAAACGATCTTTTCTTCGCACCCCGAAGAGGACTCACCACGGAGGCACGGAAACACGGAGGCGCTTTTGGTTGATCCGGTGCATGTCGACCAAAGATAAAAGCCATTGGTGTTCTTGTCTTTTCGCAAAGCAGCGTGTCGCCTCGAATGCGCCTCCGTGTTTCAGTGCCTCCGTGGTTGTTTTCCCTCAGATCGCGAGTTGCGCGGCGGCTCCTGGCGCTTTGTGCATCGACTCCTTTGTGGTAAATCGTTGATCTCAACGCGCCACCAGCAATGAATCGCCCCCTCACGCTTTCCATCATCGGTCTCATCATCCTTAGCTTCGTGATTTCGTTTTTCGCAACGCTGGCGATGAAACGCCTGGCCCCGAGGATCGGCTTCGTGGATAAGCCCGGCGGCCGCAAGATTCACGCCAACCCCAAGCCATTGGGCGGCGGCGTCGCGATTTTCCTGGGCTTTGCGCTGCCGATGGTCGTGGGGCTGGCGGTGGTGCATTTCATGGGCCCGCCGACGGAGCTGCTGGGCCCTCCCACGGGCCATGATTCGATTATCCCCGCGCTGTGGTCGGGCGCGCGGAATTTGCGAACCAGCGCCGCCATCAGCCTCGTCGCCGCGGCATTGCTGATTCATCTGCTGGGACTCCGCGATGATCGCAACGCCCTGGGTCCCTACCTCAAGCTGGCGGCGCAGCTCGCCATCATTGCCGGCCTTGTTTCGTTCAACGCGGACTTGCGCATTCTGACGTTTCTGGGGCCGGCGGTTTCGATCCTCATCACGATCCTTTGGATCGGCGCGATCACCAACGCCTTCAACTTCCTGGACAATATGGACGGCTTATCCGCGGGCGTGGCGGCGGTCTGCACCATCGCCTTTCTCATCACCACCGTTTCCATCCATCAATGGTTCGTCGCCGCCTCGCTGGCGCTTCTGCTGGGGGCGCTGCTCGGGTTCCTGTGCTTCAACTTCGCGCCCGCCAGCATTTTCATGGGCGACAGCGGCAGCCTGGTGATCGGCTTGTTGCTCGGGACGCTCACCGTGCGCACCACTTTCCTCCCGCCCGGCGAGCATTTTGGCGCCGGCTGGTACGCGGTCTTCGCGCCGGTGATCGTAATGGCGGTGCCGTTGTATGATCTGGTCGTCGTCAGTATCATCCGCCTGCTGCGCGGCAAAAGCCCTTTCGTGGGCGACACCAATCATTTCAGCCATCGCCTGGTGGCGCGCGGCATGTCGCGCCGGACGGCGGTGTTGTGCCTGTACCTGATCAGCGCTGCCACCGCCGTCGCCGCCATCATCCTGGCACACGCCCCTTCAACTTTCGCGGCGGTGCTGGTCTTCGCCCAAACGCTGCTGATCCTGGGCGTTGTCATGCTGCTCGAGCAACACCCGCTGCCGATATCTCCGCAAGCCCGCGCCGCCAACGGAGAAGATCGAAAATAGAATCCCCGCTGCTCACGGTAAGGCATCGGTCTGGCGAACTGGCGGAGTCATCCTGATCGTGACACGAGCGTCCCGCCCGTGCATAGTGCGTTGCTGTTGCCCAGACAACGCTTCCTTGAAGTCCGCGCCGCAGGCACGGGCGGGACGCCCGTGTCACACCGAGCGTACTAACCCTCCATCGAATTGCAGGTACGTGTAATGCCATAATTGAACGATTACGATTACGTCGTGCCACGTCGCGCCGCCGCTCATCGCCCCCACTCCCGCACCGCCCATTCCGCGGCGCAATCTCCCGCCTGGCATTGGCTGACTCGCGCGGCGTTGGTGCTGTCGGCGGGGTTGGTGGCTTGCCGGATGCTGCTCTCGGAATCCACCCGCGGCGCGTTTGATCCCGCGGCCGATGCCCTGAGCGCGCCGCTCACCGCCGGCGCCGGAGCGGGGCTGATGCTTGACGTGCTCCTGTGCCTTCCGGCACTCCTTGTCCTGACCCGCCGCGCGTTCGACAAAGATTACCAACTGATCCGATCCTGGGCGCACCTGCCCATGGCGCTGCTGGCTGCCTGGGCCGCGGTCAGCCCGTTATGGGCAGCCGACAAATTCGCGTCGGTTGTGTCGGCTTCCCACCTCGCCGCGGCGCTCGTCTTGCTTTGGTCGTCTTCCCAACTGATTCGCTCATGGCTGGGGTTGCGGGTGATCGGCGGGGTGTGCCTGGGACTCTTGCTGGCGCTTTGCATCACCGGGTACTACTACCGCCTGACCGATTACCGCGAGCTGAAGCAGGCGTGGCTGCAAAACACCGATGGCCTGCGCGACAAAACCCTCGCGGCCCGGCATCTTGAACCCGGATCATTTGGCGCGAACATGTTCGCCGGACGGGTGCTGGCGGGGCAGCCGATGGGATACAGCAATTCGACCAATACCTACGCCGCCCTTTTGGTGCTGCTGGGCGTGGTATCGGCCGGATCGATTCTCCAGCGCGCCGCCGACCGCGATCATGTCGGCTGGATGATTCTGCCGGCGGCGGCCATTGTCGCCGCCATCCCCTTGATCCATTGGACCCAATGCCGGGCCGCTTATGTGACCCCGATTTTAGCCGGCATCATTCTGCTGGCGGCCTGGGACCTGCGCCGCCAACTCGCCCGCCCGCGCTGGGCGCGCACGGCTTACTTCGCCGGCGTCGCGGCGCTCGCCGCTATAACATTCGCCATCATTCATCACGGCCTGCGCTACCGCACGCTCTGGCATGACAGCCTCAGTTTCCGCTGGAACTACTGGGTCGGCTCCTGGCGCATTCTCACCCACGGGCTGGCGCAATACCCGCGTCGCTATTTCCACTTTCTGGCCGGCGTCGGATGGGAGAATTTCGGGCCGTTCTACCTGGGCCATCGCCTGCCCGCGGCTGCCGAGGAAATCCGCGATCCGCATAATTTCATCGTTCGCGTCTTCGTCGAACTCGGAATGATCGGCGGCCTTCTTCTGCTCGCCTGGATGCTCCGGCTGTGGTGGGAATTGACCCGCCCGATGCTTCCCGGGGGTCTGGCCCCAAATCCGCCTCGCGCGCCGGCCGGTGCGTCCTTCGCCCAGGGCTCCCACGCGCGCAAGACGGCTCTGTGGACGATCTTTTCCATTGCAATCATCGCAATCACAGTCAATATATTCGCTTCCATCGATCTCACGACCGACGGCTGGCTGGTCTTCCTGGAACTGCTCCGCCGCATGCTGTTCGCGTGCGCGCTGGTGATGGGGCTGTCCGCGGCCGCTTTGCGGCTGCCGGTGCCGCGCGGCGAAAAATTGCCCGCGGGAGAACTCGATTTCGAGCTGGATGACCGTCCCGCGCCCTGGGTGCTCTACGCGATGCTGGCGGCCCTGGCGACGTTCCTGATCCATAACCTGATCGAGTTTTCCCTCTTCGAGCCGGGCCCGCTATGCCTGTTCGCGCTCATTACGGGAAGCGCGCTGGGCGTCCGCCGGGCGGGGAAGTCCGTTCTCACGCAAAGGGCTTCCGTAAAGCCAAAGCTCATCGGGCGGACGGCATTGGCGGTGGGGGGGCTGGCTTGGCTGGCCGCGCTGGCACTGATCGCGGCGCCCATCGCGTCGGCCGAGGGATTGGCGCATGACGCCGATGCCGATGCCCGCGCCGCCGCCGCCCTGCGCGAGCCACACGCCCCGCGCGAGCCACGGCCACCGCGCCGCCAGGATCTTCAACGCGCCCAGACCCTGGACTTGCGCGCCGCCCAGGCCATGCGCCAGGCCTTCGCGCGCGTTCCGTATAACGCCCAGTACATTGAACATGCGGCGGAGTTCACGCTGGCCGCCGGCCCGCTGCGCGATCCGGCCCCCGTCAAGGCGATGCTTGACGCCGCCATCGCGGCTGATCCATCGTCGGCTTCCAATTTCCAATCGCGCGCACAGTTCGAGTTGTTCACGCTGCGCGACTACGACGCGGCCCGCCGCGATTATCGGCGGGCGCTGGCGCTGGATCCGAACAACGTGCGTCTTCGCATGCAATTCGCGGGCGCGCTCAAGGAATTGTCCCGCCGGCTTCACCGCCCCGATTACGCCGCCGAAGCCGCGCTGGAGTTTGACCAGGCGCTGAGCATGAATGACCAGTTATCCAGGGAAGAAGTCAAACGTCTCACCCCCACCGAGCTGGCCCAGGTGCGCCAAGCGCTTTCGGAGCTGGGCGAGACCAATCCCAATGGGCCATCAACCACCCGCCCCTCCTCCACTCGCCGGGATCGAATGGGCGCGGATTGATTGGACCTCTACATCGCCGCGATCCCATCGGGCGTCACCAGCAGCAGCCGATCCGTCACCTGGTGCGGCATGCGCAGATAATCCTCCGCCACCTGCTCCTTCACCCGCGCGATGGTTTCCGCGTCATTGCGGAAGCACAACAAAATGTCGCGCGTGGGTATTGCGGCGGCAAACGGGCTTCCCAAATGTTCCTTGAGCCGCTCGTGCAGCGTCGGCAGCAACAGCCGGCTGGCGTCGTAGCCGTCGCCGGTCTGAAACAAAATCAGGCTGACCCGCCCGCTCTCATCCTGCGCCGCCGACGCGACCATTGATTCGCTGCGGCTTACCAGATTGTCAATCGCGTTGGCGTGCAGATCGTCAGCGGTGACGTTCCATTCCTCAAACTGCGACTGCGGGATGTAAGCGATCGTGCGGTCGCTGTCGATCGCATACGCCACCCGCAGCCCCTCCACCAGCGGCTGGCTGAGCGTATCATCATGTGCCCGCCCCGCATCCTCCGGCAGCACCATCGGCAAAATCCGCTCCTTGAGTTGCTCGTAGCTGCCGGTTCGATCCGGCGATCCCTCCGCCGCCCGCAGCAACTCCACGATCCACCGCTCGACGTGCCGCCGCATCTCCTTGGGGTTGAGCACCGCCAGCCGATAAATGTTCTCTAGCGAGACGACGTTGCCGTTGACGCGCAGCGAAAACCGATCATCGCCCCGCGCCAGCTTCACCAGAGGAAACCGGGCCGGAACGACCTGAAGAATCTGCTCGATAAACTGCTCGCGCGTCAACCCGTCCATGCCCTGATTGTAGCCGGTTGCGCAGGCCAGTAAAAGCGGCGTTTCCGCCGCTTTCGTCGCATCGTATGGAACCAGAGTAGCAATGGAAAGATCAGGCTTCCCGCTGCTGGCGCGTGCCCGAAGGCCTATCGGAAACACCCGCCCACATACGCCATCGCCCCGCCTTCATAACACGCCTCGATCGCGCGGATCATTTCCACCGGCTTAATAATCGCCATACATCGGCCCACCGGGCGGGAGAATTGCAACACCGACTGCTCGCACAAGCTGGCGTCCTGCTCGCAGCCATCGTTGAGCCGCACCACGCGCGAGCGCCAGCAGGCTTTGGTCCGACAGCAACTCAGTTTCCCCATCGTGTGCAACGTCGTCTGCAACGGATATTGCACCCAACTCACCGGCTCACGCCCGCCGAGCAGCGCGACGTACGGCTTCTCGAACGCCGCGCATAATTTTCCAGCAGCCGCCGTCGCTGCAGCCACCGGCGCAAATGGAATTGGATGCGCCGGCGAATCGGTTACAAAAGTAACAACTCCAAGGCGCCGAGAAGTGGCCGGCACAAGTATTTGAGGAGTTGAGCCTGGAATCGAGCCGACGCCGCGCCGACAGGTTAAACAGGCATGCCCACCCATGAAAAGCGCGCCTGTCCGGTTTTCCGCGTTCGGGAAATCCGCACGTCCGGTTCGATCAGCGGGACGTGTAAGCGGAGCGCCTAGCACCACCGCGCCACGTCTCGACTCTACCCTTTCCATTGCTATCCCCATTTTCGGTCCCCTCAAGCCAGTAAAGATACTCACGGATGAACTTTCAAGTCATCAATCGTCTTGGCGTCGTTACAATCGCGGGATGCCAGCAGGAAGTAGACCACTCGATCGCATCGTTGATCCGAGCGCGGTTTCTTACGTTTTCTTCAGAATACCGACGGCGTTCGCGATGATAATTCGGTTTGATTCTGAGATTTTATCCCCCGACGCAATCAAAGTTGAAGACAACCCGCCGAATCACCCGGATGACGGTCATGAGGCCATCAATCGCGCCATTTCGAGGCTCAAGAAATGTGGCTGTGCGGTTCAACTGCTTCCCGAAGATGACAAGTCGCTTGTGGCCGAGATCGTAACCTTTGAGCTCACGGGCCGAATAATGGCGCGATCAGTGTAGCGTGCATTGGAAAATCGCGTCGGCTCCTTACCCGTGGACGAAAGGGGGCGAAAGGGCTCGGTGGGGCGAAAGGGGTCAGCGGAACGGAAACAGGGTCGCCGGTCGCAGCGACTTATACGGCTGACTCATCTATAAATCACGAACCACCGCGTCACGGTTTCCCGCCATCCTTCTACGCCGATTCGGGAAGCCTCGCTAAAAAGTGGCGCGCCGCGCGGCGATGAGTGGCTGAGTTTGTCGCCTTGAGTGCAACCAGCAGGGCGGGAGAAAGGAAAGGACAGTCCGGCGCGCTTTTGTTGTGCCTTCGGGCAGTCTGCTCTTCGTCCGCCTATATGGCGTATTCTGGAACCATGTATCTCGCCTTCCGCGTTCGTCCGCCCGCGACGGGGCCGGCGGGGACGCCGCCGTTCCCGAGTGTGCCGCCGGATGGCTTGTATTTTCTCGAAATAATGTTGCGGCCGACAGTTAGACAATCCGCGCGGACCGATCGGCATGATGCGACTTGCCGCCACCCTATGCCACGATCCACGCGGCCGCGCGGTGCTCGTCAGGCCGGAAACGACGGCAGCGGAACTGTGGCGGATACGAAATCTGTCCCCGCATTCTTCCCCCCTCCCACCTCGTGGCGGACGCATCCTGCGGAGCGGACCGGGGTCAAGGTGGATCGCCCGGAGGGAGGGGGCCCCATGTACTCATGGGGAGGGACCTTGACGCCGATCCGCGCAGCGTACAATTAGCTGCGAGGTGGGAGGGGGATAAATTCAACCGCCGCGGTACTCCGCGATTCCTTACTCCGTTGGGTTGCGGCCAAAGGCGGCGCCCGGTTGACTGCCACCATCGAATGCAGTATCCCATGCGTAACTTCCGCGTCCTTCGACCGGGGAGTGCCGCAGGCAAGGATGGTTTTATGCCATCGTCCTCATCAAAACGCACCGTCGGCACGAACTTCGCCGAGACGGACTTCGGCTACGATGCCCTGGAACGGCAAAACCGCGTCGTCGCGCCCGGCGGGACAATCACGCGAAAAGTCTGGACCACGCCGCAGCGCGTGGCGTCGGTGTGGGTCGGCACCAACGACACCGGCGCAACCGATTCCGACCCCACCGGAGGCGGCGCGACCGGCAACAACATGGTGCAAATCACCGCCAACCAGTACGACGGCGGCAGCGCGGGCGGCGATGGAAATCTCACGCAGATTACAAAATACGTCTCGGCCACGACCGGCGATACGCGCGTCACCGCCCAGGGCTTCGACTTCCGCGACCGCCAAACCAGCACCACCGACGCCCTCGGCGGCTATACCGCGTTCACCCTCGACAACCTGGATCGCACCACGCTCACCCAGCACTACGCCAGCCTCGGCGGATATCTCATCGCGCAATCCGGCACCAACTACGACAATCGCCGGCGGGTCTACCAGGAGCTAACCTACGCCGTCGATCCAACCACCGGCACCGTCGGCAACGCCCTCACCACCAACATCTGGCGCGACGCCAGCGGCAACATCGTTCAGCAAATTAACGCCGGCGATGGGAAGGTCTTCAACAAATCCGCGATCAACGGCGTCGGCTGGGTCACCAACACCTATCGCGGCTACAACACGTCCGGCACGAGCTACAGCCAAGCGCAGATCGTGACCAACGACACGATCGTCGAGGAATCCGACTTCACATTCGACGAAGCCGGGAACACCATCGCCACCGCCACCCTCCAGCGCCTCAACGACGCGACGGGGACCGGCGCGCTTTCATCGGGCACGCAACCCAAGGCACGCGTTTCGTACGACGCCACTTGGTTTGACGGCTTAGACCGCAGCTTCGCCAATGCCAATTATGACGCTGCGTCCAGCTTCACCCGGCCCACCACGCCGCCGTTGTCCAGCGCCACGGTGTTGGTGAATTCGATGGGTTACGATGACGCCGGGCGCGTCAATCAGACGACCGACCCGCTACTGATCGTCAATCAGACCGGCTACGACAACGCCTCGCGCAAGACGCAAACGATCGAGGCATCTGGTTCCTCTACTCCCCGCACCACGAATTACGCCTACACGGTCGATGACCAGATTGCGACGATGACCGCCGTCAACGCCACGACCGGCGACCAAACGACGACCTGGGCCTACGGAACGACTTTGAGTACCTCCGGCGTCGCCCGCAACGACCTTCTCGTATCCATAACCTATCCCGATTCCGTGAGCGGATCGGATGTCGTGGCCTACACCTACAATCGCCTATCGGAACAGTTCACTATCACCGATCAGCGCGGCACGGTGCGCATGCTCTACCGGGACAAACTGGGCAGACAAACGCACGATTCGGTGCCAACCGTCGGCGCCGGGACAGACAACGCCGTTCTGCGCATCTCGACAACCTACGAAGTTCGCGGCATGGCCAAAACCATCACGAGTTACAACAACGCCACGCCAGGAAGCGGCACCGCGCTCAATCAGGTGCAACTCGATTACAACACCTTCGCACAGTTGATCACCGAATGGCAGGAGCATTCGGGAACCGTCACTGGTTCCACGCCCAAGGTGCAGTACGCCTTCGACAGCGGCGCATCGAGCAGCAACGAAATCCGCTTGAACGCCCTGACCTATCCGAATGCACGAGTCATCAGCCCCGACTATGGCACCTCCGGCGGCATGAACGACCTCCTGAACCGCGTCGCCGGCTTAAAAGACGGAACGACGACACTGGCGAGCTACACGTTCATCGGGCTGAGCACCGTGATTCGCCGCGATTCACCGGAGCCGCAAATCAGGCTGGATCTGTGGGGCGGCACGTCCGGCGTTTTCGCCGGATTGGATATTTTCAGCCGTATCATCGACCAGCGCTGGCTCAACTACTCCACCAGCACCGATCTGGATCGTTACCAGTACGGCTACGACCAAAGCTCCAACCGGCTATGGAAAGCGAATCTGCTGACCACGGGTCTTGATGAATATTACAGTTATGATCCACTCAGCCGCCTGACCCAGATGCAGCGCGGCGTACTCAACAGCACGAAAACCGGCATCACCGGCACCCCGGCCCGCGAGATGGACTACGGCTTGGATATCACAAGCAACTGGGGCAGCTACCTCACCAAGACCGCGGGCGCGACGGACCTGAATCAGACGCGCACGGGCAACAAGGTCAACGAGATCACCGCGATTAGCGGGACACCCAAATGGACGACACCCGCATACGATCCGGCTGGCAACATGACCACGATGCCGCAGCCGGCGAGCCCCGCAAACTCGTACTCGACGGTCTACGACGCTTGGAACAGAATGGTAAAGATCAGCGCCCCCGGCGGCACTGTCGCGACTTATGCCTTCGATGGCCGCAATCGGCGGATCGTCAAGGTGACAACCTCGCTCGGCGAGACCCGACACTTCTACTTCACCGATGATTGGCAGGATATTGAGGAGCGCATCGGCTCGCCGTCATATGTGGAGCGACAGTATGTATGGGGCATTCGCTACATTGACGAGCTAATCTGCCGCGATGCCACCCCCGGCGGCAGCTCGAGTTCCTCAAGTAGCAGCAGTTCCAGCAGCAGCTCGGGCAGTGGCGCTTTGCAGCGGCTGTACGCGATACAGGATGCGAATTTCCGGTTGACATGCATCTGCGACACAAGCAGTTCCGTTAAAGAGCGTTATGGATACGAGCCGTATGGCACCCGCATGATCTACTCCCCGCTGTGGGTTTTCTTAACCACAACGGCCTTCGACTGGTGGGTCGGTCATCAAGGGTTGTCCTATGATCGTGAAACGCTGTTGGTTGCCAATCGTGATCGGACGATCCACTCGGTGATTGGAGTGTTTCAACAGCGTGATCCGGCGGGCGCGTTATATTCCAGCGCGAGCCTCTATGAGTACGAGAGTGGCCGTCCGACGTCCTTCCTCGATCCGGATGGGCATCAGGAGGTCGTCGATATCAGATTTGGTAATCCCTACGTGAGTAAGCCCAAAGCAGGTACCATGTGCTGCTTGAAGTGGCAGCAGGACTGGGTTCTCATGGGTTATGCGTCCGCGGGGGCTTGCATCAGTGCTCTTTATGCAAAGTACTCCGTGACCGCATTGTCCGGTTATATCGCCGCGGCCACGGGGACCGTTTCCCGTGTTCTCTCCGCAGCAGGGAGTGCGACCAAAGCTTCCGCGCTGACGGCCGCCGGCACCGCCCTGGTAATTCCAGCGGTGGCGGTCGGCTTGTTATCAAACCGGGTTGGGCTTGTCGGTCTCAGTGGAATGTGAATCGGCCGTGTGTGTGTCATGGGGAACCCTGCGCTCGGACGGAAGTTGTAAATGACAAGGAGATGCATTCATTATCGCGCGCTATGAGGAGTAACGATGCGGTCCAGCACTTCAATAAGTATTTCGGGGTTTACGGTATACTGGATATTAACGAACACTATTTTCTGCATTTTTGCGCTTGGGCACCCGGTCGGCTGGTTGGCCACGTACCTAGGTTGGTGCGGAATTACGATCTCTATGCTCGCAAGTATATTTCTGCTCCGAGGGCACCGGAAGGTTAGGACAGCGAAACGGGGGCGCGGCTAGATGGCCGCCGGCGTGACGTGAATGGCGGGCCAGAAGGGCGCGAAGCAAAAGGGATTAAACAACGCGGATGAGGATGTAACGTATCGGCCTAAACAGTCGGCGAAACTCGATCCGAATGATACAATTTACTCTACATCCTTGCCATGATGGGTAAGCAAAAGACTGCCATGTATGAATCGGTGAGTCACGATTAGCGCGTGGACTCTACGCGGCCGTCACGCGACGGCAAAAAAGAGATCGCGATCAGAGGTGAAGCTCGACAGGCTTGTGGAGCCA
>Ga0075522_10001074_pt1 | contig 20730 bp, 18 predicted proteins | sample NGEPerA_FD_74796 | JGI IMG/M metagenome (GOLD analysis project Ga0075522, IMG submission 74796) | Arctic peat soil microbial communities from the Barrow Environmental Observatory site, Barrow, Alaska, USA - NGEE PermafrostL2-A | ecosystem: Environmental > Terrestrial > Soil > Wetlands > Peat ...
CTCCCCCGGAGTACCGGAGGAGGGGCTAGCTCAACCGAACGCGCCTCAGTGCTTCCGTGCCTCCGTGGTGAGATTCTTCACCTGGCGCACCGGCGGCCCATCCTTAAATGCCGGTCGCATCTTCAAGCCAAGGTGATTCAAAAGTTCGCGGTCGGCATCGTAGTCCGGCGACGGGACGGCCTTGGTGAGCATCTGCCGGGTGTCGCTGGAGAAGATCGAGTTGGCCCCCGCCATGAAGCACAATGCCTGATCGCTTGCCGACATTTTCGCGCGGCCCGCCGACAGGCGAACGACGGATGCCGGCAGGAGTATGCGGGCGACCGCGATCATGCGCACCGTCTCGAAGACCGGCACATCCGGCGCATTCTCCATCGGCGTGCCCGCGACTTTCGACAACACGTTCACGGGCACCGACTCTGGATGCGGGTTCAGCGTGGCCAGCGTATGGAGCATGGAGATCCGGTCGGCCTGTGATTCGCCCAGGCCCATGATTCCGCCACTGCAAACGGTGACGCCGGTTTTGCGGACGGCGGCAATCGTGTTCAGGCGGTCGTCGTAGGTGCGGGTGGTGATGATGTTGGCGTAGTGTTGCCGGGAGGTGTCGAGGTTGTGGTTGTAGGCGTACAAGCCGGCTTCCTCGAGCCGGGTGGCCTGCGCTTCGGTGAGCATGCCCAGCGTGCAGCAGACCTCCACTCCCATCGCGTTCACGTCGCGCACCATCTCGAGGACGCGGTCGAACTGCGTGTTGTCGCGCACCTCGCGCCACGCCGCCCCCATGCAGACGCGGCTCACGCCCGCGGCCTTGGCCTTGGCGGCGATGGCCAGCACCTCGTCTTTTTCCATTAGGGCCGATGGCCTCACCTCGGTTTTGTAGCGGGAAGATTGCGAGCAGTAGCTGCAATCCTCCGGGCAGCCGCCGGTCTTGATGGAGATCAGTTTGCAGACCTGCACCTCGGCGGGGTCATGGAATCGGCGATGAACGCCGGCCGCCTGGAAGACTAATTCCATGAGCGGCATATCAAACAGCGCGTGGATCTCTTCCAATGACCAGTCATGGCGCAATGTGCCAGGCGAGTCTAGTTCAACATGAGCCATTGTTGGGGGAGCTCTCTACGGAAGCGGAGGATGGGGTTTCGTATCACGGGCGTCTCGCCCGTGCTGGTGGCGCGGCGTTCGAAAGCCGCGATTCCGGCAAGTCCTGACGCAGCCCGCACGGGCGGGACGCCCGTGATACAGCGAAGTCATCGAGAAACTCGCACTCCATAGCCGCCAGCGCGCCGCAGTTTTGCAATCCGCGTCGCGCGGGTATGAGCGCTTCATGGCGTCGTCTGGAATCCAACTTGGGCCGTCCGCCTGCGCCGCGCCTTACGGGCGCCGGATTCCGCCCTGGGCATTGAGAATCTTGGCAAACGCATTCTGCACCGGCAGAACCTGCTTTTCGACCAAGGCGCGACGATTGGGGTCGAAGATGAAAACGGCCATCAGTCCGGTCTGCTTGTCGGTGACGTACAGCGCCTCGCCACCCTGCAGCGCCTTGCCGGTCACCAATGCGTAATCATTGGTTTGAATTGTTTCCGAAGCGGTCACCGGCCTTGGGGCCAGAATGTTGGCAACCAAAAGGATCACCGCCGAAAGCGACAAGAGGCCGATGTAGAAGGACTTTTTATCCAGCATGGGAATCACCCGTAACTTCATTGCGAAAATTCAAAGAAAAAACCGTGACACAACGCGGACCGCACCAACCTTCCAGCCCTCATCGGATGGGCGCCGCGCCCGCGCCGCCGCCGACGCGGAAGATGCGGGCCAGGTCAATCGCGGGCATATCCACCATTTTCGTGCCGTCGAAAGATCGCGCGGTGAGCAGGGCGTTGCGCGTGTCCACGATATAAACCAAGCCGGAATTCACGCCTTGGGCGTCGCCGGAGATCATCAGGTAATCAGAGGCGCGCATGTTCGCGCCCGCCGGGATCGCATGGGCGCTGCGAGTGAAGACGTTGTGGAAGCACAGGCTGGCGAGCAACAGCACATTAAGTATGACTAGCGCCACGATCGGCTTGGATCGCATATTGGCCTCCGCAAAAAAAGGGGGGATGAAACAAGGCTGTACACATCCGGCAGCGCCCGATCGCGGGCGGCCGCGCAATGGCAAAACAACCGCGCCGTCAATCAAGGTGCGTGCGCTTGGCGCTTTTGAACATCACTGAAAGCCCGACCACGCCCAGTGCGAACAGGAGCATATAACTTGGCGCGCTGCCGGCGTCGAGCACCACATGCTTTCCCTCGTATCCCACAAGCCGGGCGTCGTCGCTCAGGTCATCGTCCGTGGCCCGTGCCGTGCCGGCTGTTGCGACGATCGGGCCGATGAGGGTACACAAGGTCAAGCAGGCTCGGATGAAACGGTGTTTGGTGCGCGATTTCATATGGATCATCATAGCCAGCTTTCGATGGGACGTGCAAGGGAGCGGAAGTGTTCGGCGGGCAACGATACGGTTTCCCATTTCACGGAACGCCGTCGCATGTGATTGCGGTATTCGGTCAGGTCGATCCCCATCATCAGATACCAACGGCCCTTGTGCTGATACATGCCCGCCTCGGGCGCCAGCGGCGCGTCGATCCAATAGATGAACGTAAGCACGGCCTTGTATCCCTCGCCGAAGACCTGTTCCCATTGCATGAGGTCCGTGACGTCCTGCTCGGTGGTCCAGGTTTCGTAGGAGCCCGCTGAGCGGTTGCGCATCTGCCGGCCTTTCACGTCCACCAGCAAATTGGGGCCCTTCTGGCTGTAAACCACAAAGTCGAAGCTCTTGAGCTTCGCGTTGGCGAACAGCGCCTTCTTGGCTTCATCCACCGCGACGCAGGGAATCCCCCGCTCGCGCAGGAACGCTTCGAAGGCGGCTTCATAATGGAGGCTTCGGTCGGCCATTTTAGGGGAAACGATGAATGATAAATGATAAATGATGAACGTGGAAATGGCCATAACCCAAGCGACGGATCACGCCGGGAGTGGTCTTCAGTTGAGGTGAGTCATGGATGACCTGCCTCGGTTTTGTTGCAGAACCCGCGGTGTCGGGAGCATGGCAAGCGAGGATTGGGTGTCAGTCGCGGGTGAACGACGTCTGGCGTCGGATGGAGGGGCGATTGCCCCGCCTGGTGACAACCGATGAATATCCGTCGTATGCGGTGGCGATCCACCGGACGTGCGGTCATTTCCCGGTTCTTCCCGCGATTTCCGGCTTTCGCAGCATGCCGGGCACCCGAAATGGGGTCTGGCAGTGCTGGCACTTCACCAGCTTCCCGCGCACCTCCTCCGGCACCGAAAGAAACTTGCGGCAACGAAGATTCGGACAGATAAGCTGAACGGCCATACAGGATCTCCCAAATCATTATCGGCGCATGCCCCGGAGGGCTTGAGTGGATCGTGAATTAGTGGGGGTGTAACTCGTGTTTGTGGCGACTTGGTGGGGCAGACATTCCTGTCTGCCCATTAGCGGCAGGGACATTCTTGTCCCTTCCTTATTTCTTCGGGCCCGCTCGGCGGGGTGAGTACACCCCGCACTCGCGGACCCGAGGCAGACAAGAATGTCCGCCCCACCGGGGAGACCGCCACAATCAGGCGCTACACCCAATTAGTGGTGGGGCGCGCCGTGGGCGACTTGACGCTGGAGGCAAGTTGCGGTTATCCTTGCTGTTCTTTTGTTCGCGGATCGAGTTGAAGGCCGCGAAGGACGGCGGCGTCGTGGAAAGGAGCGAAGGTTGCTCGTGGCGAAAAGGAAACCTGTGAAACGCTCCCCGGCCGGCGGCAAATCCGGCCGGCGCGCCGCGACGAAGAAGCCGGCGGCGACGAAGCCGTCGCGCCCGGTTAAAGTTGCCGGGGCCAGGAAAGCGTCGTCGGTCGTCGCCAGGAAAAGTGCGCCTGCCAGGAAAGTCGCATCCGCCCGAAAAGTTGCGGCTGGCAGGAACAAGATGCCTGTCAGGAAAGCTGCGCCGACCGGAAAAACGGCATCCGCCGCGACAACGGTGTCCACCGGGAAAACGCCGTCCGCCAGGAAACCCGTGCCTGCCGGAAAATCGGGGCCCGCCAGGAAATCCACGTCTGCCCCGAAAATTGCGATTGCCGACCGAGGGTCGAAATCCGATCGCAAGAGTCACAAGAGCAATTCAAACAAGAGCAATTCAAAGGCCGTAAAAATCGCCGCGACCGTGACAGGCGGTGGCAACGCCAAGAAGCCGGGGAAGCCGCAATCTGTCCCCGCCCGCGCGGCCAAGCCCGCAATCAATCCGCCGCGCCCCGCGGCATCGGCGGCGCGCCCAAATTTATCCGCCAGGCCGGGCAGCACTGGCACGTCCAATGCTGCTTGGGCCTCGCATATGACTCCCGAAAACGGCAAACCCCGCAAGAACCAGTTCTCCACGCGGGAACTCGAGCATTTCCGCGACTTGCTCCTGGCCAAACGCCGGGAACTGATCGGCGATATGAGCTCCATGGAACGCGAAGCCCTGCGCACCAGCGGCGCGACGAATTTGTCCAATCTCCCGCTCCACATGGCCGACATGGGCACCGACAATTACGAGCAGGAGTTCACCCTCGGCCTGGTCCAAAAAGACCGCGACCTGCTCAAGGAAATCAACATGGCCCTGGCTAAAATCCAAAACGGCAGCTACGGCGTGTGCGAAGCCACCAGCCTGCCCATCAACAAGGAACGCCTGGAATTTCAGCCTTGGGTCCGCTTCTCCGTCGAACACCAACGCAAAATGGAACGCCACGGAAGATAGAAATCCTGGAGGAAAGACCCCGCTGATTTAAGGAACGTCGCGGCGACGGCGGCTAAAAATCCGAAATCCGAAGCACGAAATCCGAAACAAATCCAAAAGAACAAAGGGGAAATTTTCGAAACGAACGCGCATTGCGATTTGTGTTCATTCGTGCCCATTCGTGGCGTCCCCTTTTTTCGGCTTTTCCATTGGCCCCGTTGTTCCTCGGGCCCGTTTCCCTACAATCCCGACATGCCTGTTAGCCGCTTTTTTGCGTTGCGTTCGCCGATCGCGCTGATTTTATTTTTGGCGACGACCGTCGGCGGTTTGGCTGTGGATCAATGGGCCAAGTCGGCGGCGTTCAGCCGGCTCTGCGACGGCGTGGTCATCACCGACGATGGGCACGCTCAGGTTTTGAACCCGTCAACCGAGCGCTTCATTCCCGGCTGGCTGCACTTCACCGCCGTCGCCAACCAGGGCGCGGTCTTTGGGATTGGCCAAGGCCATCGGCTGCTGTTCATCGCGGTTTCGATAGCCGCCATCATTTTTATCGGCTACCTGTTTTCCATCAGCGGCCGCCAGCGGTTCTACCAGGTGGTGCTGGGCATGCTTATGGCCGGGGTGTTGGGCAACCTCTACGACCGCGTCACGCGCGGCTACGTGCGCGACATGGTTCATGCCTTGCCGCACAAATTTATCTTTGGCTATCCCGCGTTCCCCTGGATATTCAACGTCGCCGACTCGCTGCTGTGCGCGGGAGTGGCGCTGATGCTCCTGCATAGCTTTTTCACGCCAACCCACGCTCCCGGCGCCGATGCCAAAGCGGTACGACGTTAGTCTTGCGACGCAGCGAGAATTTGCGCAGAGTTACAAAGGCGCAAAGCCGCGAAGACACTCAGAGTGGGCGAGCCCGCAACCGAAAGAAAGGGGGAAACCACGAATGGGCACGATTGCACACGAATGAAGACAACCACGGAGGCACTGGGCCACGGAGGCGCATTGGACGCGACGTGACGCGACGCGCCACTTTGCAATCAATGAAAGAAAAACCAAATGTTCGTTTTTTGCATGGCTTCAATGAAATGCGCGGCTTGAGCCGAAAGCGCCTCCTTGCCTCCGTGGTGAAATTCTTCTCCGCGGAACTTACAAAGAATTTGGTCGCTCCACTGAAATCATCGAATTGCCTCTGCGTCTTAGCGTCTCCCATTCTCTGCGCAAATTTGCATCAGGTTATACCCCCATGGCCTCCCCCCTTTCAGATCTTGATCGTCGAATGCTCGCCCGCGCCGCCCGCCTGGCGATGAACGGGCGAGGGCAGGTCGAGCCCAATCCGATGGTCGGCTGCGTTGTCGTGCGGGACGGGCAAATCATTGGCGAAGGTTTCCACGAGCGTTGTGGCGGGCCACATGCCGAGCCCAATGCCCTTGCCGCCTGCGGGCAGCCGCCGCGCGGCGCGACGGCTTACGTCACGCTGGAACCCTGCTGCCACGAAAACAAAAGAACGCCGCCCTGCGTGCCGGCCCTCATCGCCGCCGGCCTGGCGCGAGTGGTCGTCGGATGCACCGATCCAAACCCGCAAGTCAACGGCCGGGGCGTCGCCCAACTCCGGGCGGCGGGGATCCAAATAGACGAAGCGGATGATCCGGCGTGCAAGCAATTGCTCGCCCCGTTCATCGCCGGCGTTGTGCATCGCCGGCCCTATGTCACGCTCAAATGGGCCCAAAGCGCCGACCGCAAAGTCGCCGGCCCCGCCGGCAAGCTCCAGCGGATCAGCAATCAACGCTCGCATAACATGGTCCATGATCTGCGCAGCCGCTGCGACGCGATCCTCGTCGGCATCGGCACGGTGATGGCCGATGATTGCCTGCTCACCGCCCGCGATGTTCCGCCGCTACGTCCGCTGCTACGCATCGTGCTTGACAGCCATCTACGGCTGCCGATGGATAGCCAACTGGTTCGCACAACCGATACCGGCCGCGTGATCATTATCTGTTCAAAAGAAGCCGCCGATCAATCCGGCACGCGCGTGCCGCTCGCCGCCGCCGGCGTGGAGATTTTTCCCGTCTCCTGTGCCGCCCCTGGCCGGCTCGATCTGCGCAGCGCGATAGAAGTGATCAGCGAACTGGGCGTCACCCACCTCCTGGTTGAGCCGGGACCAACCCTGGCGCAAAGCTTTCTGGAAGATGATATCTGGGACCGGGCCTGGGTGTTTGAGTCGCCGATGAACATTGGCGACGCCGCCGCCCCCACCGCTCCGAAAACCCCGCCCAACCCCGTCGCGTCCATGGCGCTCGACGGCGACGTGCTGACCGAATTCCTGAACCCGGCGGGCGTCTATTTCGGATTGTTCCCCTCGGCCGATTTCGTGCGGGCCACGGCCGGCGTCGTATAGGTGCTGGGGCAGGCACATCGGCGGAGGTCGTCGGCGCGCGCGGTCTGGCGTCCCATCATCCTTCACGATCACGGATAATCTTTGCCCTGAATCGCGAGCGCGCGCATTTCATCCTCTGTCATCGTATCCGCGGCATCACCGGCTCATCTCCAAATCGTGTGTCTTCGCCAAACCTTCCGCGTCGCCGCGATTGACGGCGACCACTGCCGTCCAACGCGCGGGCACGGATAGTGTTATGTGATCCGGCGTGGACGTTTTTATCTTACATCCCGTGACCGCGGCGAACCTGGCCGTCTTGATTCCAAGGGATTCGCGGTTGAGCGTGAGCGTGAGGTCCACGGCTGGGCCGGGATTGCGAATGGCGAAGAAGTATCCGCGATGGGCGCTGCCGAAGCGCTCGCACCATGGAGCGGTTTCACCCTTTACGGCGGGCAGTTGCGCCGTCACATGCGCGTACGGCACCGGCTCCCACCCCGCCGCCCCCAGCGCGTTGTAGATCGGAATGTAGGCGCGCTACAGATGCCGCTGCGATTTGAGTTGCGCGACGATAATCCATCTTCCCCAGCAGCTTGTCGCCGATCATATCGACGACGTAAAACCCGCCGGGTGAGCCGTTGAGCTTGAGCGCGGCGCCGTCCATGCTGACGGCTGCCACGGAAGCGTCGGCTTCTTTGAACTTCAATGACAGGCCGTCTTCGGTTGAAACCGTCGCCGCGGAACTCAAGGCGACGAAGAAAACGAGGGCTGAGGCGAAGGCGAATATGGAACGCATTGGATCAGAATCCTTGTTTTCGGCATATCCTCGCGGGCGAGGCTCTTGATTGCCATTCAATTCCAAGTACAATGTCTTCCCTCTGGCGTGGTTCATCACTTTCCTACCGAGCAACCCGGGCCGGCCACCAAATCGACGAACACCGTCCCGAAAACCCGGACGAAGTTGGAACCCGCGATATGATGCCTATCCACAATCCCTTTCGTCGCTTTGCTTTCTGGGACAATCCTCGGATCGCGCTGTTTGCGCTTTGGGGCGGTGCGCTTGTGGTGCTTTCGGTTGTGTCCGGGTGTAGACATCACAACGCGGCGCGTCCATCCCCATCCCCCGCACCGCCTGCGCAATCCGCATCGCCGGCGCGACCGGCGACAAAGCCATACGGCCTTTCCAGCCGCGCGATCTGGACGGCTTCCAAAGTGCATGGCACGCCCGAGTCGCCCGATCCATTTCTCGCCGAGCGGCTCTTTCCGAAAATCAAGTTCTATCAGCCGCTCGATATTGAATTCGCCCCCGGCGGCAATCGCGTCTTTGTGGTGGAGCAGACGGGGAAAATCTACTCGTTTCCCAATGTGCCTGATTCGGAAAAGGCCGACCTGCTAGTGGACATTTCAAAGGCCAACGGGCTGGACAAAATCAAGAAACTCACCGGCATCAATGTGTATGGCCTGGCCTTCGATCCGGACTTTCAGAAAAACCATTACTGCTACATCTGCTATGCCCTGGCTTTCCCATCCGCCCCGGCGCGCGAGGCGGTGGCGATTAACCGTAATGGGTCGCGGCTGTCGCGCTTCATGGTGAGCGATGCCGATCCGCCCACCATTGATCTGGCCAGCGAAACCAGCCTGCTTCAATGGGAAGGCGGCGGGCATAACGGCGGCTGCGTGAAGTTCGGGCCCGACGGTGATCTGTACCTGTCCACCGGAGATAATGGCGACCCCAATCCGCCGGATCCATTCAACATCGGCCAGAACGTCGGCGATCTGCGCTCCAAGATTCTGCGGATCGACGTGCGCCATTCATCCGCGGACCAGCCCTACGTTATCCCCGCCGACAACCCGTTCGTGAATATGCCCGGCGCGCGCGGCGAAGTGTTTTGCTACGGCCTGCGCAATCCCTGGCGCATGAACTTTGACCGCGCGACCGGCAACCTGTGGGTCGGCGACGTGGGCTGGGAATTGTGGGAATCGGTGGTTTGCGCCCAGTCGGGCGGCAACTACGGTTGGAGCATCTTGGAAGGCCCCAACCCGGTTCACCCCACCGGCCCGCGCGGGCCCACGCCGATCACGCCGCCGCTGATCGCCCTGCCGCACACGGAATCCGATTCGCTCACCGGCGGGATCGTCTACCACGGCAAGCGCCTGCCGGCGTTGCAAAATCAGTACATCTTCGGCGATTGGGAAACCCGCCGGGTGTGGGGCGCACCGTGCAAGGGCAAGACGCTGGGCAAATATGGCGTGCTTGCGCAAACGCAGTTGCGCGTGGTCGCGTTTGGCGAGGATGCCGATGGCGAAATGTACATCGTCGATTACGAAGGCGGCGGCATCTGGCGCCTCGCCCCCAACCCGGCATCGGGCAGACAAAGCGACTTCCCGCGCAAACTCAGCGAGACGGGGCTGTTCAAAAGCGTCCTCGGGCAAGTCCCCAACACCGGGGTTATTCCCTTCGCAATCAACTCGCCGCAGTGGGTGGATGGCGCGGTCGGCGAACATTTCGTGGCGCTGGCCTCCGCGGAAAACATCTCCGACGACTACAAGGAAAACAAACGCATTTTCCCCAAGGGCATGGTGCTGGCGCGCACGCTGTCACTGGAGTTGGCGCCCGGCAACGCCGCCACGCGAAAAAAGCTCGAGACGCAGCTTCTGCATTTCGACGGGCGGCAATGGCACGGATATTCCTACGCATGGAACGACGAGCAATCCGATGCCGCCTTGGTGGATGGAGGCGGCCTGGATAAGCCGTTGCACCTCAACGATCCCGCCGCGCCCGGCGGCAAACGCCTGCAAACCTGGCACTATCCATCGCGCGCCCAGTGCATGACCTGCCATACCAGTTGGACGGGATACGCGCTGGCGTTTAATGAGGCGCAGATCGATCGCGATGCGCGATTCGCGGCTGCCGATGGGCACGCGGGTGCAAAGACGGGCGCGGGCGGTGCTAGCGGCGCGAATACTTCGGCAAATGCGGGCACGATTGTTGATGGGCAGCTTCGTGCATTTCGCCATGTGGGCCTGCTCCCGTATCCAAAGCCGCCGGAACCGCCCAAGCCTGGCGAGCCTCCGCCTGCCCCCGAAGTTCCGATCGTCCTGGCCGATCCGTACAACGCGAAAAGCAGTCTCGACTCCCGCGCCCGCTCCTATCTGCACGTCAATTGCTCGGTCTGCCATCGCTTCGGCGGCGGCGGGGCCGCGCTGATCGATCTGCGCGAGAACATCACGCTCGATGAAACTAAGCTGCTCACCGCGCCGATGCTCGGCGCCTTCGAGATTCTCCAGCCGCGTATTGTCTGCGCGGGGGATGAAAGCCGGTCGGTGCTTTATTACCGGATGGCCAAGAGCGGCGCCGGCCATATGCCGCACATGGGCGCGACGCTGACCGATGAGCGCGGGCTGGAATTGATTCGGCAATGGATCGATTTGCAAAAGGCGGCGGAAGTGGAACACCCGGACGCCGGTGGCGCTCCCCCCGCCGCCGAGCAGGCCGTCGCGCTACAGGCGCTGAAGTCGGGCGCGGACAGCGCCGCCGCGATGCGGGTGATCGATGCGTTGCTGGCCACGACGAATGGCGCGCTCAAGCTGGTCGCTCTGTTGGACTCCGGCAAAATCGCCGTCGCGCTGCGCGATCAAATCATCCATCGCGGCTTGGCCGCGCCGCGGGACTCGGTGCGTGATCTGTTTATTCGCTATGTGCCGCCCGATCCCAACCAGGCCCCGAAATTGGGCGCAAATCCCAACATTGAAAAACTGCTGGCCCTGCCCGGCGACATCGAGCGCGGCAAAAATGTCTTCTTCCAGACCGCCGGCGGATTGTGCTCCAAGTGCCACATCGTCAATCACGAAGGCCTGGATTTTGGCCCCGATCTGACAAAGATCGGCATGAAGTACGCCAAAGCCGACCTCCTCGATAACATCATGCATCCGTCCAAAACCATCGCCGCGGGTTATCAGACCTACGCGGTGCAAAAGAAGGACGGCGAAATTATCTCCGGCTTCATGGTGTCGCAGACGGATGATGAAATGGTGATCAAGGATGCACAGCGAAAGCTGATTCACATCGCCAAAGCAGACGTGTCCAAATCCAAGCCGCTGGCGGTTTCCGCAATGCCCGAAGGGCTGTTGGCCGACCTGGACGCGCGCCAGGCCGCCGATCTGCTGGCGTTTTTGGCGTCGCTGAAATAGACACCACGCCATTCGTGGATTCAGATCCTTTAATGTGACATGGGGCGCCCCGCCCGTGCCGACGGCTGTAGAGTAGGGAAATCGATGGATCCTGAGTTCCATGCAACACGCACGGGCGGGACGCCCGTGTCACAATTGAGGTGCATTTCCCGGCCTGACACCCTCTGGTTTATGCCACAGATGAATAGCGCGTAGGGTTCGCTTCAGCGAACGCGGCCCGCTTCCGTGGTTTGGGCGACGGCGTTCGCTGAAGCGAACCCCACGCGCGATGCCGGGCGTTTTCACATCCTTATCGGACCCGTCATCTTCCTGGGTCGTTTCCGTAATAGCCCAATCGCTCTGAATACCGATAGCCTTGTCACGGGAACCGACGATACGTTGAAACGCGCAAGGTTGAGCAGCAGGTAATGCCCGATCCGATCACGATATTATTTGCCGGCGGCGGGACCGGGGGGCACTTGTATCCGGGCATCGCGGTGGCACAGGCGCTGCGCGAGCTGATGCCCGAGGCGCGGCCGTTGTTTCTATGCACCGAGCGGGAGATCGACCGGGTGATCCTCGAGCCGGGCGGATATGACTTCATCCCCCAGCCCATCGTCCCACCGGCGATCAGCGTCAGCGGCTTGCTGCGGTTCTGGAAGAGCTGGCGCGAAACGCGCGATCTGGTGCGCAGGGTGTTGCGGGAGCGCCGCCCCGCCGCCGCCCTGGGATTGGGCGGGTATGCGGCGGGCGTGGCCATCCGCGAGTCGGCGGCGCGAAAAATCCCGTGTGCTCTGCTGAATCCAGATGTCGTGCCCGGCAAAGCCAACCAATTTCTGATGAAAAAGGCGCAGGCCGTCTGCTGTCAGTTTGATGCGACGGCGGATCACGTATCCGTGGCCGACCAGGCGAAGCTCAAAGTGACCGGCTGCCCCATCCGCGCCGACATCCGCCGGCTTCCCCCGCGCGAGGAGGCCGCCGCCCGGCTGAGCCTCGACCCGCGGCTGCTCACGCTGGTGATCACCGGAGCGTCCCTTGGCGCGAAAACGGTGAATGAAGCCGTGCTGACCATGCTCGGCGGCATTGAGCTGCGCGGCTGGCAGGTGCTGCACCTCTCGGGCCGCGAGCAGGCCGATGCGGTGCGGGCCGGATATCGCGCCCTGGCCGACGCGGGAACCCAAATCGGCGCCCGCATCATCGACTTCACCCCCGCCATGGCGGATGTTTGGGCGATCGCGGACCTGGCCATCAGCCGCTCGGGCGCCAGCAGTTGCGCCGAGCTAACGGCCAGCGGCGTGCCGTCGCTGCTTATGCCCTACCCGTATCACAAGGACATGCACCAGCGCGTCAATGCCGAAGTCTTGGCAAACGCCGGCGCCGCCCTGCTCGTGGAAGACGAGAAGGATGCGCGAAAAAACGCGGACAAGCTGCGGCCCATGGTCGAAACGCTTCTGTACGACGCCGGCAAGCGCAGCGCGATGTCCCAGGCCGCAAAGAAACTCGGCAAGCCGGACGCGGCTGCCAACGTGGCGCATGTGGTGGTCGAACTGACGCGGGATAAACAGTGACCCGATGTGGTTGTGTCAGGATGGGCGAGGCGCCAAAAATCCGAAATCCGAAGCACGAAATCCGAAACAAGCTCAAAATTCAAATGAAGAAATCTCAAAAGAGCCCGGCGGATACACCTTTGAATTTTCCGCCTTTTCTGTTTTTGAAATTGTTTCGGATTTCGTGCTTCGGATTTCGGATTTTGAACCTCTACTCGGGTTGACCTCCGGCTGATTCGCACGACCCTTCCCCTTGTATCCACGAGGTTGTATCATGTCATCCATCATGCACAACGCTGTCAGCGAGTTGCGAACGGAATCGCGCTCCGCCGGCTCCAGGAGCCGGTTTACAGGGCGGCGCGTCCATTTCATTGGCATCGGGGGAAGCGGCATGAGCGGCTTGGCGCGCATGCTGCTCGACAGCGGGGCCGCCGTCAGCGGGTCGGAACCCAAGCCCAACCAGCAAACCTTTGATCTCATGCGGCGCGGCGTAAAAATCAGCCGCACGCAAAGCGGGGAACTGCTTTCGCGCGATATCGATCTGGTGGTCCGCACCGCCGCGGTGCCGGAGACTAATGGCGAATATCTCACCGCCCGCGCCATGCACTTGCCGCAGATGAAGTACGCGGAATTGCTGGGGCAGGTGATGGCGGAGCGGCTGGGGGTGGCGATCGCCGGCACACATGGCAAATCCACCACGACCGCCATGACCGCCTTTGCCCTTCTCGCATGCGGGGCCGATCCAAGCTTCGTGGTCGGCGGCACCGTTGCGCAGTTGGGCGGCGGCAGCCATTCGGGCGCGGGGGCATCGTTTATTGCCGAGGCCTGCGAGTACGACCGCAGTTTCCACAATCTGCGCCCCACCATCGCCTGCATCACGAACATCGAAGCCGATCATTTGGACTGCTATCGCAATTTGCAGGAGATCATCGAGAGCTTCCGCACCTTCGCGCAGTTAGTGCCGGCGGATGGGCTGGTGCTGGCCAACGGCGCCGACGCCAACGTGCATGAAGCCCTGCGCGGGATCAAGGCGACGATCCAAACCATCGCGATCGACGGCCCGGCCACCTGGTCCACGCGAATCGTCGGCGAGGAAGCCGGCTGTTATCGCGGGGAAGTGCTCTACGACCGCAAGCCGGTCGCGCGGCTTTCGCTGAGCGTCGCGGGCCTGCACAATTTGTTTAACGCGACGCTGGCGATTGCCGCCTGCAACGCCTGCGGCGTTGATCCGGCGGCAGCGGCAGCGGCCGTCGGGCGCTTCACCGGCGTCGATCGGCGCATGACCGAAATGGGCCGATTCAACGGCGCTATCGTCGTCGATGACTACGGGCATCATCCCACCGAAATTCGCGCCACCCTCGCCGCCCTTCGCGGCAAGTATCGCCCGCAACGGCTGATCTGCGTCTTCCAGCCCCACCAGGCCAGCCGGACCCGGCTGCTGCTCGAGGATTTTGGCAAAGCGTTTACAGATGCCGATGAAACCGTGATGCCTGATATTTACTATGTGCGCGACAGCGACGCCGAGCGGGCCCGCACCAGCACGCCGGATTTGGTCGAGCGCATCACCGCCAACGGACAGCGCGCCCGGCATCTGCCGAAATTCGAGCAGATCACCGAGTATCTTCGCGGTGAAGGACGCGATGGAGATCTGATCGTGACGATGGGCGCGGGGAATGTTTGGGAGATTGGACGGGATTTGGTGCAATGACCACGATGCGAATCGCAACCGCCAATCCATTCGCCGGCCTTGAGGAGGTCGTGACGGAAAACGTCCCGCTGGCGCCGCGCACCTGGTACCGGATCGGCGGGCCGGCCCGCTGGTACGTGCAGCCGCGAAATCCCGAGGAGCTGCGCGACGCGGCCATTCGTTGCGTCGAGAACGACATCACCATCCATGTGCTTGGGCTGGGCGCGAACCTGCTGGTCGGCGACGCCGGCGTCAGCGGCGCGGTCTTCCGGCTCGATGCCGAGTATTGGCGGCGGGTGAAATTCGAGGGCACGCGCGTCGAAGTCGGCGCGGGCGCCGACATGCAAAAGCTCATCCTGCGCACGGTGCGCCAGGGGTTGGAGGGAATCGAATGCCTGGCCGGTATCCCCGGCACGCTGGGCGGCGGAATCCGCATGAATGCCGGCGGAAAGTTCGGGGACCTGGGAGCGGTCGTCACCAAGGTGCAGGTCATGGACGCGCACGGCGTACTGTTCGACCGCAACAAGGACGACCTGGTCTTCGAGTACCGAAACACCAACATCATGTCCCCCTTCATCCTGGGCGCCACCCTCGAACTTCAGGAGGAAGACCCCGACCGCATCATGCAGCGCACCAAGGAAATCTGGATATACAAGCGCAACAGCCAGCCGCTCAACACCAAAAACTGCGGCTGCATCTTCAAAAACCCGCGCGGCATGAGCGCCGGCGCCCTGATCGACCAGGCGGGCCTCAAGGGCATGCGCGTGGGCGGGGCCGAAGTCAGCGCCAAGCACGCCAACTTCATCATCGCCCACCCCGGCTGCCGCGCCGAGGACTTGATGAAACTTGTCAAAATCATCCGGGAAAAAGTGTATGAGAAGAATCAGGTGGTGCTCGAGAGCGAAGTGAAAATCTGGGCCTGAAGCACGCAAGGCGGCAAGCGCCTCGACTCTGAAGAGAAGACAACCACTGAGACACCGAGGCACGGAGGCGCGCTCTGCACGACACGCCATCTTCCCAAAAATGTTGAATGGATTTTAGTTGACGATGGATGTTCTTATGAAAGTAACCGTTCTTTTCGGCGGCCCCAGCGCCGAGCGCGAGGTGAGCCTGGTTAGCGGGCAGTCGGTGATCGATGGGCTGCGATCCATGGGACACGAGGTGTTTGGCAGCGACGTTTCGCCGACCAATCTTTCGGGGCTGGATCAGCCGGCAGACGTGATCTTTCCCGTTTTGCATGGGCAGTTTGGCGAAAGCGGGGAACTCCAGGAAATTCTCGAACAGCGCGGATTGCCGTTCGTCGGCAGCAGCGCGGCGGCGTCGCGGCTGGGAATGGATAAGGTGGCGACCAAGCGGGCGTGGGAAGTCGCGGGGCTGCCGACGCCGGCTTACAAGGTTATTACTTCCACCGACGCCGCGCCATCCTTGATTAACCAACCATGCGTCGTGAAGGCGATCAGCAGCGGCAGCAGCATTGATGTCTTCGTCTGCAAGGAACCGGCAACATGCGCCGCCGAGGCAACGCAGGCCATCGAGTCGGTCCTCGCCCGGCACGATCGCGCGCTCATCGAGCGGTTCATCGACGGAATCGAGTTGACCGTCGGCTTGCTCGAAGAACAACCGCTGGCGCCCATCCGCATCGTGCCCAAGGGCAAGTTCTTTGACTTCAAGGCCAAGTACAACGCCGCCGATACCGAGCACCGATTCGATCTGGGTATTCCACCGGGCATCGCGGAAAACGTCCGCGAGCTGGCGAAGACGGCGAACGCGGTGGTCGGCGGGCGCGACTTGGCGCGCATAGACGTGATGCTCGACGAGCGGCACAGTCCATTCCTGCTGGAGATCAACACGCTGCCCGGCTTCACGCCAAAAAGCCTCCTCCCCGAGGCCGCCAAGCATGCGGGAATTGAATTCGGGCCGCTGGTGGATCGGCTGGTCCGCCGGGCGTACGCCCGGCATCGGGCGGCGGCGTGAATCATGGCCAGGGTTCGCAAAGCGGTCATCCCGACAGCCGGATGGGGCACGCGCCACTACCCGGCTTCCGCCGCTGTTCCCAAGGAATTTTTCCCGCTGGTTGATCGCGACGGAATCACCCGCCCGGTGATTCAGAACATTATTCAGGAGGCGGTCGATTCAGGGATCGAGCAAATCTGCATTGTCATCGCGCCCGGCCAGGAAAAAGTTTACCGCCAATATTTCGGCCCGCCCGATCCTCACCGAATACGCGCATTGGCCGGCAAGGATTGGGCGATCCGCGAATCACAAAACATTGCGGAATTGGGCGAGCGATTGGTCTTTGTCGAGCAGGCAACGCCAGAGGGATTTGGCCATGCCGTCTATCAGGCACGCAAATTTGTCGGCGATAATCCGTTCCTGCTGATGCTCGGCGATCATGTGTACATCAGCGACGCAAAAGAGCGTTGCGCCAGGCAGATCATCGAAGTCTACGAACAGCACACGCCGGCCGCAGTCACCGGCGTGCAACTGACGCCCGCATCCGAACTGCATTTATTCGGCGTCATCGCCGGCGAACCCATCGACCCCGCCGCCGGCGTATACCGCGCGCGGTGCATCATCGAAAAACCATCGGCCCAGCAAGCCCGCCAATCGCTGGTGACGCCCGGCTTGGCCGACGGCCAATATCTGGCCCACTTCGGCCTGCACGTCTTCTCACCGGAAATCTTCGATTCCCTGAAATACCTGATCGCCAACAACCAGCGCGAGCGCGGCGAAGTGCAACTGACCACTGCACAGGAACACCTTCGCCGCCAGACCGGGAATTATTTGTGCAAAATTGTTGAGGGCCGGCGCTTTGACACCGGCAATCCACTAGGCCTGTTAAAGACACAAATTGCCCATGCGCTCCAAGGAATCCACCGCGACGAATCGCGCGCGGCATTTGCCGCCGACGAATAAGCGCAAAAAATGAGCCTGTGGCACCGTCGTGCGCTTTGTGGAAGAAGCCGTTACCGTATCACGCGCGTCTCGCCCGTGCGACTGGCGCGGTAGTCGAGAAATTACGGCATTTCAATTTTGAAATCACCCTGCACGGGCGGGACGCCCGTGTCACGACGAGGGCAAGTAATTACCGGCTCCAAATACCAAGCTATAGACTTTGTTCTGCATGAAAAGGGGCGGAAGTCGAATGCGCCTCCGTGCCTCCGTGGTGATTCCTTCGCGTGGCAGTCGCGAATTGTCAGGTCACCGCGTCGCCTGGTCGTAATAACCGACGAAGTAGAGGAAGCGGTTTTGGTCGAGGATGGGGACGCCCAGTTCGATCGCCTTTGATTGCACGCTCATGTAATTGCTGAGGTCCGCCTGCTCTTTCTCGCGGCGGGCAGTGTCGGTGGGGCTGGGGTTGCTGTCTGGCAGATTGTGAACCTGGGGCTCGCGGCCCATCACCAGGAAATCGGTATTGACGGTCACGTTGGTGCTCAACCGGCCGCCCCATTGCTCGACGAGCCGTTCCATTACGCGGGCATCGCCGGGGCTGGGCTGGTTCAGGTTGGCCAGGTCAAAATCGCCGTACACCACGAACTCAAACTTGGTGTGCGGGTTGTAGACCAAATTCATTATGATGTCGCCTTCGATGATGTGTTCACCAGTGGCGACGCGGATGATGCGGCATTCGCTGCCGCCAGGCAGCACGCGGATCACCTCAATGGATGCCTTGCCCGCGGGCAGCTCTTCGCCCTGGCGGCCGTTGGCGGGTTTCAGCGGAGGCAGGCCTTTGTGCTTGTCGTAGACCTCGAAGGTGAGGCCCGCCGGCACCTGCTGGCCCTGGCCCTGGCTGATGTAAACCGTATTGTCACCCGGCACGCGCGTGATCGTGCCGGACGCGTGCCGCAATGAGATGGACGGATCGATTCGATAGTTATTCAATTTTACGATCAGGCCGGTCACCCTTGTTTGAAGCGTCTTGATCGTCGCCTGTAGCTTGGAAATCTCCGTGGCGGCGGTGGCCGCCTGCTGTTGCGAGGCTTTCACCGAGACATCCGCGCTGCTTTGAATCTGGCTGACGTTCTGCGTGATGCCCGCTTCCCGGGCGGCGAGCTTGGCGTCGGCGTCGCTCGCCAGCTTCACGGCCGCGGCGATCTGCTGATCCTTGGCCGCCAGCAACGCCTCGCGCTCCTTGGTCACTTGCGTGATCTTCTCGTTGGCGGCTTTCAGATCGCCTTGCAATGAAACCACGTTGGCGTTGAGCGCGATGATCTGCTGCGTGAGGCGGCTCAATGACCCAAGCAAGTTATCGGAGCCCAGAGGCGCCGCCGGGCTGGAGATGCCCGCCAGGTCCTTGTTCATCGCCTGCAGGGCGCGGGCGGTGTTGGCGGCGACGGCATCGGGGTTGGTCGCGGCGCCGGTGATCAGCCTGGCCTCGGCGCCGCGCTGCTGAACCGCAAGCTCGATAGCATCCTGCGTCGAATGGGCCGGCCCTTGCGTGAGCGCCTGCACGTCGGGGTTGCTGAAATCTTTCTCGGTGACATACGTCGCGTATTTGTTGATGTCCGCGACATGGTGCTGCGATTCAGCCTGCCATTGCGTGCCGTAGTAAATGGCAAAGATCGCCGAAGCGACGAAGAGGATGACGAAAACCACCAGCGCGGTGATAAGCCCGGCACGGGAACCTTGCGGGTTGGGAGCGATGCGTGTCATGGGAGAGTCTCCAGGGTGCGGTATGCTGCATCCGGCCGCGGCGGGCGTTCCGCCGACTCCGGGGCGGGCGACACTCTACATCTTTTGCATAGGCCCGGTCAAGCAAAACGGCCGATGCGCTTCCTACGCATCGGCCGTTTGGAGCCTGCGAATCCTTTCGCACTCTTCCCTGATTGTTTTGCACGGGATCGGTCGTTGCGGACCGTGCCTGCCGCCCGGTGGAGATCAAAATCCGAAATCCGAAATCCGAAATCCGAAACAAGCTCAAAATTCAAAGAAGAAAGCTCAAAAGAAAACTACGCGGACGCGACATTTGAATTTTCTGCTTCTCCTACATTTGGATTTGTTTCGGATTTCGTGCTTCGGATTTCGGATTTTTCTCCTTGGATTGGCACTACCACATGTCCCTCGACCAGTTCTTCCAGAAATTGAGCCAGTCCTTCGTCGGCATTGCCCCCGATCACTCGTTTGGCGACGGCTTGCACTTCCGGGCGGGCGTTGCCCCTTTGCGACGCCCAGGCCCGCATTGCGGATCATGGGGATGTCGTTGACGTCATCGCCGATGGCGACAATCTGCGCCGGCTCGACGCCATGCCGACGGGCGACGTGAAGCACGCCTTCCCATTTGTTCACCGCCGGGTCGAAGACTTCCAGCACTTCCATGCCGGTGGACGGCACCCGCAGATTCTGGGCGATGATGCGCTCGCCGAAGCACTCATCGAGAAGCCGCTTCACCTCGCCGATCTGGTTCGATGCCGCACAAATTCCCACGCGAAGGGTGTGCTCGTGCGGATAGTTGCCGAGCCTGGCGATTTTGCGCACCTTGGAATCGGTGACCTTCATCCACTGTTGCGTGGCGGCGTTGAGCGGCAGATCGCCGGTCATCAGGTAATCGACGCCGGCGGTTCCGGTATCCTGTAGCACTAAGACGGCATGACCCTGGGTTTCCAGAAAGTCGCAAACCGAGGCCGCCAACGCCGGCTCCATCATCGTGCGATGCAGGGTGACGCGCTGGTGCGTGTCGATCACCATGGCCCCGCCGACAAATACCGCCGTCGGCCAATGCCCGACCGTGTCGAGAATGGCCCGGCTCTCGGTCCAATTCCGGCCCGTCGCGAAGCAAACCAGCAATCCCGCCGCCAGGCACTTTTGAACCGCCTGCCTGGCGCGAGGCGTCACCTCGCCGCGCGGGGAAAGGAGCGTTCCGTCCAAATCGATTGCGATCATCCGATACTGAGGCATCCGGGCTGCAACTCGCTACATGTTTCACACGACGGCAGGCAGTCTATCGACGCCGCGAGCCAATGCAAGAAAATTCTGATCTATCAACAGGCGATTCCACCATTCGTCGGGGATGCGGGTTCCACCTGCCGCTACTGGCAGTATTGAGACTGCGGATTCGGGGTACTGGTTTCGAGCCGTTGAATGGGTTGATCGTATCACGGGCGTCTCGCCTCATCTTTCGTCACATTTTTTCCAGTCCAGCCGCCCGCGCGCCCATGACCATCAGGTGAAGGTCATTCCATCCGCGCCAGAGGGTGAGCCAGCCGGGT
>Ga0075522_10001083_pt1 | contig 20679 bp, 18 predicted proteins | sample NGEPerA_FD_74796 | JGI IMG/M metagenome (GOLD analysis project Ga0075522, IMG submission 74796) | Arctic peat soil microbial communities from the Barrow Environmental Observatory site, Barrow, Alaska, USA - NGEE PermafrostL2-A | ecosystem: Environmental > Terrestrial > Soil > Wetlands > Peat ...
CGTCGTACCGTGCTTTCGTGAAAGAGCTTGGCGAGAAGTACAGGCCGAGTGGCATGACTGCGTCCTCCGTGGGTCGCTCTTGCGGTCGGAGCGAACCTGCCCGGCCGGCCTTGATGGCGGATGGATCCTAACAAGTCCCCAGCAGCGCCAGAGCGGTAGGCGAACGCCTGCCGAACCCCAAAGTTGTGAGCGGAGAAACCAGGCTCAGGCCTGGGCTTCCGCCTCGATCTCCACCTTCCAGCGCGGGTCGAGCAGTGCCTTGACCACGACCATCGTCGCCGCCGGTCGCGTGTCGCCGAAGACCTCGCCGTGGGCGCGGCCGACAGCGTCGGCATCCCCCGCATCGGTCAGGAACATGCGCGTGCGAACGACCTGCGCGAGTGTCGCGCCAGCCTCAGCGAGGGCGCTCGCGATGATCTCGAAGCACCGTCTCGCCTGCGTGTGGGCATCCTCGTCGCAACTCCCATCCGGCCACACCGGCGCGGTGCCGGAGACGAGCACGCGGCCGTCGACGGCGATGGCGCGGCTGAAGCCGATGCGTCCCTCGTACGGCGACCCGGAGGTGATCTTCCTGCGCTGGCTGTGCTCGCCCACTACGGCACGAACCCCTCGGGCGGGCGCGCCGTCTCGCGCATCTTGGCGCGGTGCTCGGTCAGGGCTGTGGCGACGGCCTCGTCGCTGAGAGCGATGATCTGCGCAGCGAGGTGACCGGCGTTGCGCGCGCCCATGTCGCCGACGGCGACGGTCGCGACGGGGATGCCGGGGGGCATCTGCACGATGCTCAACAGCGCGTCGAAGCCGCTCAGCGGTGTGGCGGCGAGCGGGACGCCGATCACGGGGAGCGTGGTCAGCGAGGCCAGCACACCGGGCAGATGCGCGGCCGCGCCGGCACCGGCGACGAGGACGCGCAGGCCGCGTTGTCTCGCCTGTTGCGCGTAGCTGCGCACGATGTCGCCGGCACGGTGCGCCGACATCACCCCGATCTCCCAGCCGATGCCGTAGCTGTCGAGCACCTCGCCGCATTTCGACATCACCGCGAGGTCGGACTCGCTGCCGACCACGATCCCCACCGTCAGCGTGCCGCTCATCTCTCTCCCGCCTGGGCCATTCCGATGTCGTTGCGGTACTGCATGCCCTCGAAGTAGATCCCCTGCAGAGCCGTGTACGCCTGCTCTGTGGCCGCCTCGAGAGAGTCGCCGCGGGCGACAAGTGTGAGCACCCTGCCCCCGTCGGTGCGCAGCGCCCCGGCGCCGCCGGCGGCTTCGCGGGTGAGGCCCGGATCGCGGCTGCTCGGGTCGCGTCGCGTCGCGGCATGGAAGGCCAGGATCGACGGGTCGAGCCGGTCCAGGCCGCTGATGACGTCCCCACGACGTGGAGTGCCCGGGTACCCGGCGGCGGCCAGCACCACGCCGACGGCGCAGCTCTGCATGGCGCGGCGTGCAATCCCGGGGGACACGGTGCCCGCCGCGGACGCGATCAACAGCTCGAGGAAGTCCTCGTCGAGGATCGGGAGGACGACCTGCGTCTCCGGGTCGCCGAACCTGGCATTGAACTCGAGCACGCGCATGCCGTCGGGCGTGAGCATGATCCCGGCGTAGAGGCAGCCGGAAAAGGGCGTGCCCAAGGCGGCGAGCGCGTCGATGCAGGGGCGCAGCACCTCGGCCTCGACACGCTTCAGCAGGGCGTCATCCGCCCCGGGTGGCGGGGTCATGGCCCCCATGCCGCCGGTGTTGGGTCCGCTGTCGCCGTCGCCGATGCGCTTGTAGTCGCGCGCCGGTGGCAGGAGGCGGAGGTTGCGCGAGTCCGTGACCGCGAGCACGCTCAGCTCCGGTCCCTCGAGGCGCTCCTCGACGATGACGCGGTCGCCGGCTCTACCGAAGAGGCGGCCGTCGAGGCAGGCGCCCACCGCCTGGCGTGCGGCGTCGAGGTCCGAGCAGACGGTGACGCCCTTGCCGAGCGCCAGGCCATCGGCCTTGACCACGCAGCGGCCGTCGAGCTCGTTCACCAGCGCCATCAGCGCGCCGCGGTCTGAGGCGGTCCCCGTGCTCCAGCGCGCGTTGGGAATGCCGGCTGTGTCCATGAGGCCCTTGGCGAAGCTCTTCGAGCTCTCGATGCGCGCCGCGGCCATGCTCGGACCGAACACCGCGATGCCCGCCGCCCGGCACGCATCGGCGACGCCGGCCGCCAGGGCCGCGTCGGGGCCGACAACGACCAGTGTGGCGTTGCAGTCGCGTGCCGCAGCGACCACTCCCGCCGGGTCGTCGGCGGCGACCGCGACGTTGGTCGCAAAGGCAGCTGTGCCCCCGTTGCCGGGCGCGCAGACGATCTCGACATCCGGGTGGCCGCGCATGCATGCCCACGCAAGAGCATGCTCGCGGCCCCCCGAGCCGGCGATGAGCACCCGCGTCGTGGGGCTGCCTACTCCCACTCGATCGTCGAGGGCGGCTTGCTGGAGATGTCGTAGACGACGCGATTGACGCCGGCGACCTCGTTGACGATGCGCCTGCTCATGGTGGCGAGCACGTCGTAGGGGATCTTGGCCCAGTCCGCGGTCATGCCGTCGTCGGACTCGACGATGCGGATGGCCACGACGTTGGCATAGGTACGGTTGTCACCCATCACCCCCACCGACGAGATCGGCGTGAGGATGGCGAAGCTCTGCCACACCTTGCGGTAGAGGCCGCTGCGCTTGATCTCATCGATGACCACCCAGTCGGCGGCGCGCAGCGTGTCGAGGCGCTCCGCGGTGACCTCGCCGATGACGCGGATGGCGAGCCCCGGTCCCGGGAACGGCTGCCGCCACACCAGGTCCTCAGGCAGGCCGAGGGCCAGACCGACCTGGCGCACCTCGTCCTTGAAGAGGTAGCGAAGCGGCTCCACCAGCTTGAAGCGCAGGTCCTCGGGGAGGCCGCCGACGTTGTGGTGCGTCTTGATCTTCTGCGCGTTGTGGGTGTCGTGCGACGTCGACTCGATGACGTCAGGGTACAGAGTGCCCTGGGCGAGGAAGTCGATGTCGCCGAGCCGGCGCGCCTCGGCGTCGAACACCTCGATGAAGGTGCGACCGATGGCGCGGCGCTTCTCTTCCGGGTCGACCACTCCCGTCAGCGCGGTGAGGAACCGATCGGTGGCGTCGACGTGGACAAGGTCGATGTGGCGCTGGTGGCTCATCACCTCGACGACGCGCTCGCCCTCGGCACGGCGGAGCAGGCCGTTGTCGACGAAGACGCAGGTGAGCTGGTCACCGATTGCCTGGTGTACCAGCGTGGCGGCCACGGCGGAGTCCACGCCACCGCTGAGCGCGCAGAGAACGCGTGCCGAGCCGACGCGGGTGCGGATGGCGTTGACGGCCATCTCGATGAACGATGACGGCTCCCAGGTGCCCGCGCAGCCGCAGACGTCGATCAGGAAGTTGCGCAGGATGTCGCGGCCCAGCGGCGTGTGCACGACCTCGGGGTGGAACTGGATGCCATAACGTCCCTTGGGGCCGCTGATCGCCGCGTACGGTGAGTTCAGCGAGTGCGCCACCGAGTGGAAGCCCGGGGGCACCCGTGTGATCACGTCGCCGTGCGACATCCACACGTCGATCTCCGGCGGCAGCCTGTCGAAGATGCCGGTGCGCTCGTCGACGCTGATCGACGCGTGGCCGTACTCGCGGCGCTCGGCGGGGAGCACCTCGCCACCGAGCTGGTGGGCGAGAAGCTGCATGCCGTAGCAGACGCCGAGGATGGGCAGGTCGAGGTCGTAGATGCCGGGATCAGGCAGCGGTGCTCCGGGGTCGTACACCGACGCGGGGCCGCCGCTGAAGATCAGGCCGCGGGGGGCGCGACGGCGGATCTCGGCGGCGCTGATGGTGCCGGGGACCAGCTCGCAGTACACGCGCGCCTCGCGGACGCGGCGGGCGATGAGCTGCGAGTACTGGGAGCCGAAATCGAGAACCAGGACGGTGTCCTGGGCGACGGTGGGGTCGGCGGGCGCGATCGGACCGCGCTTGGGGATGACGGCCATCCCGCGGCTCACTCGGTCGTCCGGAGCACGGTGTGGATCACACCCCCATCCCGACGCGCTGCTCACGCTGCTGCACCTTGCCCTCGGTCTTGATCGAGGGGGCGATGACCATCTCGGTGCGCTGGAAGTCCTGGATGTTGCGCGCGCCGCACACGCCCATCGAGCTCTTCAGCGCGCCGACCAGGTTCATGCTGCCGTCGTCGACGTGGGCGGGGCCGAAGAGGATCTCCTCGAGCTTGCCCTTGACGCCCGTGCGGATGCGCGTTCCGCGCGGCAGGTTGGGGTCTGGCGTGGCCATGCCCCAGTGGTTGCCGCCGCCGGCAGCCTCGGTTGCGGACGCGAAGATGGAGCCGATCATGACCGCGTCGGCGCCACTCGCGAAGGCCTTGGCGACGTCGCCACCGAGGCGCATGCCCCCATCGGTGATGATGGCGACGCGCTCGCCGCTGCGGCGCTGGTGGTCGTCGCGCGCGGCAGCGCAGTCGGCGGTAGCGGTCACCTGGGGAACGCCGACACCGAGCACGCCACGCGTGGTGCAGGCCGCTCCCGGGCCGACGCCGACGAGAAGGCCCTTGACGCCTGTGTCCATCAACTCGAGCGCGGTCGCGTAGTCGACACAGTTGCCGGCGACGACGGGGATGTCGAGCGAAGAGGTCAGCTCCTTGAAGTTGAGGTGCTTGTAGCTCTTGCTGACGTGGCGCGCGGTGAGGACTGTGCCCTGCACCACGAACACGTCAGCACCTGCCTCCTGCACGATGGGCGCGCGCCGCTCCGCACCCGCCGGCGTGGTGGAGACGGCGCAGGGGCCGCCGGCCGCCTTGATCTCCTCGATGCGCAGGCCGATGAGGCCGTCCTGCACGGGAGCTGTGTAGATCTTCTGGAGGAGCACGTTGATGTCCTGCGGCGTCGACTCGGCGATGTCGTGAAGGACGTCGCTGGGATCCTCGTAGCGCGTCTGCACGCCGTCGAGGTTGAGCACGGCGAGACCGCCGAGGCGTCCCATCTCCTGGGCGAAGCCGACATCGACGACGCCGTCCATGGCCGCCGCCAGGAACGGGATCGCGAACGTCGTTCCGTTGAGGGCGAAGCTCAGATCAATCTCGTCGGGATTGATGGTCACCCGTCCGGGCACCAGCGCCACCTCGTCGAAGCCGTAGGCGCGCCGCGCCATCTTTCCCCTACCGAGCTCGATCTCCATACGGCCTCCCGATCGCGGTCCGAAGACAGAAACACCCAGCGCCGCACAGTGCTGGCTGGGTGATGGACAGAGCGGGCAGCGACAACCCCACCATCAAGGCAGTGTAGCAGAGGCACAATACCGTCCGACTCGATGCAGCGCAGCATCTTGTGCCTCGCTTGGGCTGCCACCCCATATGTGGTGTGCCGCCAAAGGCCGGCGCGGAGTCGCGCCGAGGAGTGGGGTGAGGATCTGCCTCGCCCCGACTGTCAAGTGGGGCGAGCGTGGACGACGTGCGAGCGTCGACCGCGCTCAGGGGGCGAGGATCTGCCTCGCCCCGACTGTCAAGGGTAGATGCCCCTCACCTCGCTCGCCTCGGCCACTCTTCTGACGGCGATCTGGTACGCCGCTTCGCGCAGTGACAGGTGGTCCGCCTGGGCCTTGGTGCGCACCGCGTCGTAGCCGCGTGCCATCACCTCGCGCAACCGCGCGTTGACCTCGCCGCGCGCCCAGAAGAACGCCTCGAGGTTCTGCACCCACTCGAAATAGGACACGACAACGCCCCCGGCGTTGGCGAGGATGTCGGGGACGATGAGCACATCGTTCTCCGTGAGGACGGCCTCGGCCTCGGGGTCGACGGCGGCGTTGGCACCCTCAGCGATGACTCGTGCGCGCACGCGAGTGGCGTTGGCCGCGGTGATCTGCGCCTCCAGCGCGCAGGGCACGAGCAGGTCGACCTCGAGGGTGAGCAGCTCGTCGTTGGTGAGCGCCTGCGCAGCTCCGTAGTCGGCGATCGCGCCCCCCTCCTCCTTGAGAGCGGTGAGCGCGTCGACGTCGAGCCCGCCGCCGCTGTGCACGCCACCGCCACTGTCCGACACCGCCACCACGCGCATGCCGGCGGCGGCGAGCAACTGCGCCGTGGACGAGCCCACCTGTCCGAAGCCCTGCACCGCCGCCGTCGCGCCGGTGGGGTCGATGCCCGAGTCGCGCAGCGCCTGGGCGGCGACGGTCGCGATGCCACGCCCGGTGGCGGCGTTGCGACCCTCGGAACCGCCGATGGCGACCGGCTTACCGGTGACCGACGCCGGCACCGAGTAACCCGCGTGCATGGACAGCGTGTCCATCATCCACGCCATCTCCTGCGGACCGGTGCCGATGTCGGGGGCCGGGATGTCGCGGTCGGGTCCGATGAGCAGCGAGATCTCCGTCGTGAAGCGGCGCGTGAGACGTTCGCGCTCGGTGATGCTGAGCGCCTTGGGATCGACGACCACGCCCCCCTTGGCACCGCCGAACGGCAGCCCCACCACCGCCGCCTTCCAGGTCATGAACATGGCCAGCGCGCGCGTCGGCGAGCGTCATGGCGGGGTGGAAGCGCATGCCGCCCTTGGCGGGGCCGCGCGCGATGTTGTGCTGCACCCGGAACCCGGTGAAGACGCGGAAGCTGCCGTCGTCCATCTCCACGGGGAAGTGGACGATGAGCTCGCGCTTGATCTGCCGAAGGACCAGCACGAGCGCCGGGGCGAGATCGAGCTGCCGGGCCGCGACGTCGAAATGGTGCTGAGCGATCCCCAGCGTTGCGCTTCCCTGTACCGGTGCCGTCATCGGCAACAGGGTATCTCGCACGCGCCGGCACCGTGGGGATTTGGGGCGATTCTCGACGCCTGCGGGGTGGTGCGATGGGAGTGTTGTGGCACGTGGCCGGGCGGCCGGGATCACGGATCACCGGGTGACGGCGCGCCGTGGTGGGAATGCGTCAACGCGTCACACAATGCGTGGCGTCGCGTGGCCATGCGTCGGGGCCACGAGGGCGCGTGCGCATGTCGTGCGACGGCCGCGGAATGGGCTGCATTGACACCTCGTGGAGCTGACGCCGCAACGCTGCGGCGTGCGTGTTGTGGTCGCGCGGCGGCGCTCACGCGGTGACGTCGCCACTGGGCCCGTGGAAAACACCGCGTGACGCACCGTCTCACACCATCTGAATCACGACACACATGTCACAAAGATGCCGACACATTGACAACAGTGTGTATAGGCACCATGCTATGTCCGACCCGGCGGGGGGTTTTGACCACCTCCTGTCACAAACAGTCGTCGTGATGATCCGCGCAGACGCGGTCGTCAGCAAGGAGGCCCGTACCAATATGGCCAGGACCAAAGGCAGGAGAGGCGGAATCGACAAAGCTGTCGGCCGCACTGTCAAACGCGTGAGCCGCACAGCTCGTCGCCGCGCCAACACCGGCGGTGGTGACCTTCTCAAGGCGGTCCAGGGACTCGTCAAGGCGTTGCCCGTGAACGAGTTGGAGAAGCGGCTCGTCGGGCTCGAGAAGAGCGTCTCGCGTCTCGAAGGCGAAATTCGCAAGGCCGCACGTCGCGTTGTTGGCGGCACCGCCAAGCGCGCGACCACAGCCAAGCGCAGAACCGTTCGCAGGGCGACGACCGCCAAGCGGACCACCACACCTCGCAAGGCCGCTGCCAAGCGCACCACCACCGCGCGCAAGACCACAGCGAAGCGCGCCACCACCCGCGTCGGCGCCGCCAAGCGCGCCGGCACGCGCAAGCCGACGACAGCCAAGCGCGCCACGACCCGCAAGGCCACGACACGCAAGGCGACGACGGCGCGCAAGTCGACTGCCAAGCGGGCCACCACCGCCAAGCGGACCGCCACGCGCAAGGCCACGCTGGCACGCAAGACCGCCGTCAAGCGTGCCCCCGGGCGCAGGGGCGCAGCCAAGCGGGCCACGACTGCCCGCAAGGCAACCGTCAAGCGCACCACCGCGCGCAAGGCGCCCGCGAAGCGCGCAACCACGGCGCGCAAGACCACCGCAAAGCGTGCCACCACCGCGCGCAAGACGACGGCGAAGCGGGCTGCACCCGCCAAGAAGGCGACGGGTCGCGTCGGCGCTCGTCGCGGCGCGCGCAAGGCTGCAACGCCGGCAGTGGCGGCACCGGCCGCATCGGCGACGCCCGCCTCCAGCTGACCGGCTCTCGCTCAGAAAGCCCCGCCACCCGCGGCGGGGCTTTCTTTGTGCCCGGGCGCGGCCCGCCGTTGGGCTAACCGACCGCCGTTGCCGACCAGTCGTGCAGGACAGCGCTGAGGGTGTGCGCGGCGTGCTCGACGGCGGCGCGGTCGACGTCGCGATGGGTGACACAGCGCAGACGGTGGTCATCGACGGCGCCGATGAGCACGCCGCGATCAGCCGCCGCAGCGATCACGTCTCGCGCCGGACGCACCGAGTCGAACATCACCATGTTGGTGGGCCGCGGCACCTCGTACACGGTCACACCGTCGGTGTCGCGCAGCACGCCGGCGAGGAGCGCGGCGTTGGCATGGTCGTCGGCCAGGCGGTCCACATTGTTGTGCAGGGCGTGCAGGCCGGCCGCGGCGAGGATGCCCGCCTGGCGCATCCCGCCGCCCAGGCGCAGGCGCCAGAGCCGCACCTCGGTGATGCACGCGGCGTCGCCACTCACCACCGACCCCACCGGCGCCCCCAGCCCCTTGCTGACACACACTGACACGGTGTCGCAGTCGCGCACCAGCCGGGCCACGTCGACGCCCAGGGCCACCGCCGCGTTGAAGAGGCGGGCGCCGTCGCAGTGCACGCGCATGCCCGCACCGTGCGCCACCGCTGCCGCTGCGTCCATCGCCTCGACGGTGACGGCGGTGGCGGCGCGACCCCCGTTGGTGTTCTCGAGCCAGAGCAGCCGCGGGATGGGCCGGTGAGGATCCGGGGGACGAAACGCCGCCGCGACCTGGGCGGGAGTGGGCGCCCCATCGACGGCGTCAACCGTTCGCAGGATCACGCCGGCCACGGCGCCGGCACCGCCGGCCTCGTCGATGACCACGTGCGACACCGAGTCGACGATCACCACGTCGCCCGGCCGCGTCTGTGCGGCCAGCGATGCGAGGTTGCCCATCGTGCCGCTGGGCACGAACACGGCTGCCTCCTTGCCGAGGCGCGCCGCCATCTCCTCTTCGAGGCGATGCACTGAGGGGTCCTCGCCCCACACGTCGTCGCCGACCTCAGCCCCCGCCATCACCCGGCGCATCTCCGCGTCGGGAGTGGTGAAGGTGTCACTTCGCAGATCGACGGGGACGGACCACACTCGTGACATTGCTGGGAGCCTCCAGGGCGTCGTCGTCACCGGCCATGCACACGCGATTGCGGCCACCGTGCTTGGCATCGTAGAGAGCCGAGTCCGCAATCGCCAGCAGCTCGGCGGGGCTGACGGTGTCCTCCGGGTAGGCGGCACCGCCGACGCTGACGGTGATGGACGCCGATCGGTCCGCGTCGATGGGCACCGTCATCGCCTCGGCGGCGGCACGGATCTTCTCGGCGACACGGCGCGCGTCCACAGCGTTGGTGTTGGCCATGATCACGATGAACTCCTCGCCCCCGTAGCGCGCGGCGAGGTCAGCGCGACGGATGCTCTTGGTGAGCGTCGACGCGAAGGCGCTCAGCACGCTGTCGCCGACGGGGTGACCGAACGTGTCGTTGACCCTCTTGAACTGGTCGAGGTCGATGACCAGCAGCGCGAGCGGGGTGTTGAGCCGCTCCGCCAGCGCCACCTGCCGGCCGAGGTGATCGATGAGGAAGCGGTGGTTGTGGAGGCCGGTGAGGTCGTCGATGCTGGCCTGACGCTGCACCAGGGCGATGAAGCGCTGCCGTTCGAGGGCGAGCGTCACCTGCTCGGCCGACGTCGACACCAGAGAGACATCGCCGGCGGTGAAGCCTCCGTCGGCGCGGGTGAGGCCGAGCACGCCGAGCACGTCGGAGCCCATGCGCAGCGGGGCGACGCAGACGTCGCGCCAGCCGGCGCGCCCCTCGGTGCTCTGCGGCGCGGCACCGAGGACGAGCGCGTCGGGACCGCGGTGGCGATGGGCTGTACCGAGCGGGCCCTCCTCGCGGAGCACCGCGGCGGCGTCGACGTCGAGGCGCGACCCCGCGCTGACGACGAAGCTCTCCATCACGTCCGAGGCCTCCACCACGATGAAGGCGCTATCGGCGTCGGAGGACGCCTGCAACTGGGTACAGACCTCGCGCAGCGCGGCGGGGAGTTGCTGCGGTGAGTTGAGCTCGGTGGCGATGGCCGCCCGCGCGCGCGTCGCTCTGATGGTGGCACGGAGCTGGCGGCGCATCTCCTCGAAGCTCGAGGCGAGACGGCCGATCTCGTCGTTGGCGACGCGCGGCACTGGGATGTCGTATTCCTCTCGGGGCAGGGCGGCGACCGCACGATCGAGGCGGCGCAGCGGTCGCTGCAGGTCCGTCTGCACCACCAAGACGATGAGTGCCATGGCAACGACGATGAGGCCGAGGAGGATGACCAGTGGCTGCCACAGCGTGCTCACCTCCGACACCGGGGTGCTCACCAGGACGGCGAAGCCCGAGCCCAGCGATCGCACGTCGACGCCCGCCTCGCGACCACCGACGTCAACGACCGCAGCCGACCCGTCGGCTGCGGGCACGGCGCTCACCGCGACGCTGACGCCGGTCCCGATCGCCAGGCTCTGGTCGAGGATGGCGCTGCCCGCCGCAACGATCGTGTCGCCGCGCAGCACAGCGATGCGGGCGGGGTCCGCGGTGGTTGCGATGGTGCCGTCGAGGGCGCGAAGAAAGGCGCCGTCGACGGGCCGGGCGATGAAGGCCCTCTCGTCGGTCCCGGCGACCGTGGCCACGGCGAGCAGCCAGAGGGTGTGGGCAGAGCCCTCGACCACCCCGGCGCGCCCGCCCAGGTCGCCGCTCAGCGCGACGACGAGTGGGTCGTTGGCGGCCACCACCGAGGCGCCCCGCGCGGCAACGGCGGCGAGCGGGCCAGTGACACCGACCACGTCGGATGCGCTGTTCACCTGCGAGTAGCGCACCAGCGTCGCCTTCAGGGTGGTGTCGTCGGCGGCACTCAGCGGGGCGGCCAGCTCCTCCGACATCCCCTGTGCGAACGACCCCAGCGACGCCTGCTGACCGGCGATGAGGTTGGCGACGATGCCCGCCTTGTCGGCGGCGCGCAGGGTCGACTGGATGCGGTTGTCACGGCTGGCCAGCGACAGGGGGATAATCGCGATCAGGACGCCGGCCACGGCGATGATGGCGGCGAGCTTGACCGAGAAGCCGAGGCGGCTCCAGGCCAGCGGAATCCGCCGGAGACGCGCACTGCGGCGCCATGGGGTCGTCGCCGGGGTGCTGGAGAAGCTGCGCATCAGGCTGCCGCCGATCGTACGTTGCCGCTGTGAACCACCCCGGTGATGGTTCCGTCACGAGGAAGCGCCGTTGCGCTCCAAGCTGCCGTACCCTGCGGGGATGCCTGCGGTCGTGATCAGTTTTGTCGACGGCGAGGTGCTCCACGCCGAGATCCCCGAGCTGACCTTCGACATGCCGGTGATCGAGGCTGAGATCCGGGGGGTGGAGCCCAACAACCAGCGCGCCATCCTTCCGCTCACCGCGATCACACAGATCGTGGTGGGCAAGCCGGAGGCGCCCCCGGCTGAGAACGTCGTGGAGGGGTGGGACAGGGCGGTGTTCCACTTCCTCGACGGCCAGGTGCTGCGCGCATCGATCGCCCCGGACGCGCTTCTCGGTCGCCACGGGGGCATCTGGAAGGTGCTCCCGATCGGCGGCGACGAGGTGACCACGCTGGCCATCCCCTATTGCGCGCTCAAGGGCGTGTTCCACGTGCGCCAGTGGGACAGCAGGCCTCTGGCCGACCGCGGTGACAGCGATCGCATCGACACCGTGACGCGCGTTCTTGCCGAACGCGAACGGCACCTCGAGGAGCTGTCCACGCCTGAGCAGCGGCGCCCGCTCATGAGCCGCATCGGCCGGCGGCGCGGTGCCTGACGGCTGTGACCGCCACCTCATGACGAGGGCACTGTCCAGGAACCGATGGTACCGTTGACCCCCGTGTCGCCAAGCCCCGCAGTGATGGACCCGGCGGTGGAGCCCGGCGGCATGATGCCCCCGGCCCGCATCTTCACGCGCCGCACCGTGCTCTCATTGATGGCGGTCGCCGTCATCCTTGCGCTGGCGCTGTGGCGCGCCCCGATCGACTGGGGCGACGCCTGGTCGCGCATCCGCCACGCCAATCCCGGCCTCTACCTGGCCGCCATCGTCGTGTACTACTCCTCGTTCCTGGTGCGCACCTGGCGATGGAAGCTCCTGCTTCGCAATGCCGGCGAGGACCGCGCCACCATGGCCCTGCTGCCCATCCTCATGGTGTCCTTCTTCGTGAACTGCGTGGTTCCGGCCAAGATGGGCGACATCTACCGCGCCTACCTGGCGCGTCTGCGCCAGCGGGTGGTCGCGGCGCTGGCGCTGGGCACCATCATCGCGGAGCGCCTTCTCGACCTCGTGGTGCTCATGACCCTGCTCCTCGTCGCCGGCGCGGCCGTCTTCCACGATCGGGCGCCGTCGGTGCTGATCCCCTACGTCGTCGTCGGAGTGGCCATCTGCGCGGCCGGGATCGGCGCCATCGCGGTGATGCGTGCGGGCCGCGGGCAGCGCCTTCTGCGGCTCCTCCCCGAGGCGGTGTTCCATCGCTACGAGAGCTTCAGGATGGGGACGGTCGATTCCTTCACGAACCTCAAGGTGCTGCTGCCGCTCACCGTCCTGGTGTGGGCGATGGAGGGCGGACGTCTCGGGCTGGTCGTATACGCGCTCGGCGACGGCTCGTCGCTGGGCGTGGCCCAGCTGCTGCTGATCGCCCTGGTCGCGGCGCTGCTCACGACCGTGCCATTCCTTCCCGGCGGCCTCGGGCTTGTCGAAGCGGGGATGGTCGGCGTGCTGGTGAGCGTGGGGGGGCTCGGGCGCAGTGCGGCGTTGTCCATCGCCCTTCTCGACCGCAGCATCAGCTATGGCACCGTCGTGGCCGTCGGCGCCATTGTGTTCGCCGTCCTCCACGTGCGTGTGCCGCGGGCGGCCGACGGGATGGTCAGCGGGGTGGCACGGTGAGGGCGCTGGTCACCGGGGGAGCAGGGTTCATCGGCTCGACGCTGGTTGACGCCCTGGTCGCCGGCGGCAACGAGGTCAGCGTCGTCGACGACCTCTCCCGCGGACGCCGCGAGAACCTCAACGCCGGGGCCGACTTTCACCAGCTGGACATCGTCGACGAGCGCCTCACCGACCTCATCGCCTCGATCGCCCCGGACGTCGTCTTCCATGAGGCGGCGCAGATCGACGTGCGCCGATCCGTCGCCGAGCCACTGCTCGACGCACGCATCAACGTGCTCGGCACGGTCAACGTCCTCGACGCATGTGCCCGCGCCGAGGTGCGCCGCGTCGTCTTCGCTTCGAGCGGGGGCACGCTCTACGGCGACGCCGACATCCTGCCCACACCGGAGACGTACCCGTGCACGCCGGCCTCCGGCTACGGCGCCGCCAAGCTCGCGGCCGAGACGTACGGGAGCGTGTTCCAACAGGTGCACGGACTGGAATTCGTCGCGCTCCGCTACGGCAACGTGTTCGGGCCGCGCCAGGATCCTCACGGTGAGGCCGGGGTGGTGGCCATCTTCGCCCAGCGCCTCCTCGGCGGCGGCGAGGCCGTCATCAACGGGAGCGGCACCCAGACGCGGGACTACATCTACGTCGACGACGTGGTCGACGCCAACATGCGCGCCGCCCACAGCGAAGCCCTCGGCGCGTTCAACATCGGGACCGGCCGCCAGTGCGACGTCAACGAGCTGTACACGCACATCGCGCGGGCCGCGGGCGTGGACCGCGAGGCAAGACACGGCGACGCCAAGCGCGGCGAGCAGCGCACGTCCTGCCTGGATGCATCCCGCGCCGCCGAGCTCCTCGGCTGGACTCCGCGCACCGCCCTCGAGGAGGGCATCTCACGAACCGTGCAGTGGTTCTCCAACCGGGACGGAGCCAAGTAGTTCCAGCGCCTCGTCGCAGCACTTCGAGGCGTGGCCGGCCAGGGCGGCCACCGCAGCGGTGATGCCCGGGTTGGCGCCGTCGGCCTGCAACATCCGCCACGCCCAACCGATGTCCTCGGCGGCCGCGCCAAGAAGCGCGCGGGTGGCGGCGTCGTCGTCGTCGAGCTCGCCGGGAGGAGGCAGCCGATCGAGCGTCTGCTGCACCGATGCGCTCACACGCCGGGCCCCGCGAGCGTCGTCCGAATCGGCGACCTCCGCGCTGCCCACGGAGGCCAGGGCTGTGCCGAGGTCGTCGACGGATGCGCGCAACAACGCGTGCAGGGACCTCAGCAACACCCCGGGATCGGCGGCCTGCAGCGGAGCACCGCCGAGCGAACGGTAGGCTCCGAAGAGGAGCAGGACCACAACCACGATCGCGATGACGTAGACCGCGATGTCAGGCTCACTTGTAGCGGAACGTGATCCGCCCGCGCGTCAAATCGTAGGGGCTCAGCTCGACGCGCACTTTGTCGCCGATGAGGATGCGGATGTAGAATTTGCGCATCTTGCCGGCGGTGTAGGCGAGAACCTCTTGGCCGGTGAGCAGCTTCACCTTGAACATCGCGTTGGGCAGCGGCTCGACAACCGTGGCATCCATCTCGATCGTCTCCTCCTTGGCCGCTGCTGCGACAGCGGCGGCGGCCGGGTCGCGGCGGCGTGCGGGACCGCGACGGCGTGCGCCGCCGGGACGAGGTGGACGTCGTGCCAAGAGGATCTCCCTGAGATGGTGCGGATCGAGCCGCACTCACTGCCCAGCGTAGCACGGCCACCTTCGACCTCGCGGCTGACAGAAACGAAATCGCCGGTAGAATCACGCGAAGTCAAGGAGAGGGAATGTCCCAACAGCGGGCAGTGCAACGTCGATCATTTCTCGGAGCGCTCAGTCAGCGCGTCCTCGTTTTCGACGGCGGCCTCGGCACCAGCCTGCAGTCATTGGAACCCACCACAGCCGATTTCGGGGGCACACCACTGGTGGGCTGGATGGACGGCCTGGTGCTGCATGCCCCGCACCTCGTCGAGACGGTCCATCGCTCGTTCCTCGACGTCGGCTGCGACGTGGTCGAGACCGGCACCTTCCAGGCGACGCGACTGCGTCTCGCCGAGTGGGGACAGCCCGAGCGCACCCTCGAGCTGAACCGCGCCGGGGCTGCCCTGGCGCGCAGGCTGTGCGACGAGTACAGCACTGACGAGCAGCCGCGCTTCGTGGCCGGGAGCATGGGACCCACCGGCTACCTGCCCTCGTCGAGCGATCCCACCCTCTCGAACATCACGTTTGCGGAGCTGGTGGAGACGTTCGCCGAGCAGGCGCAGGGCCTCATCGAGGGCGGCAGTGACCTGCTCATCATCGAGACGGCGCAGGACATCCTCGAGGTGAAGGCGGCGATCTTCGGCTCGCGCGAGGCGTTCGCGCGCACCGGCGTGACGCTGCCACTGCACGCGTCGGTGAGCCTCCTCGACAGCAGCGGCACGATGCTCCTGGGAACGCAGGCGGGCGCGGTCGTGACCATCCTCGACTCGCTCGGCGTCGACGTCATCGGCCTCAACTGCTCGACCGGGCCTGAATTGATGCGCGACCCCATCCGCGTGGTCACCGAACGCAGCACCGTCCCGGTCGCGTGCATTCCCAACGCGGGAATCCCGGCGAATGTCGGCGGCAGAGCGCACTACCCGCTCGGGGCCGTCGACATGGGCATGCAACTGGAGGATTTCGTGCGCCGTCTCGGTGTCGCCGCGGTGGGAGGCTGCTGCGGGTCGACGCCGGAGCACATCGCCGAACTGGTCCGCCGGGTCGGCGCGCTGGCCGCGCCCGACCGCCATGGTGACGGCGTCCCCCGCCTGGCCAGTGCCATGAGCGACATCAACCTCCGCCAGGTTCCGGCGCCGATGCTCATCGGCGAGCGCGTCAACGCGCAGGGGTCGCGCGCGGTCAAGCGCCTGCTCCTCGCCGAGGACTACGAGGGCATCGTGGCCATCGGGCGCGGCCAGGCTGAGGGTGGCGCCCACGCCCTTGACGTGTGCGTCGCGGTCACCGAGCGCAACGACGAGTCCGAACAGATGCGCGAGGTGGTGCGGGGCCTCGAGATGTCGGTGGACGCGCCGCTGATCATCGACAGCACCGACGCGGCCGTGATCCGCGCCGCGCTGGAGGCTTACCCCGGGCGTGCCGTGGTCAACAGCGTCAACCTGGAGAACGGGCGCACCCGCTGCGACAACGTGCTTCCGCTGGTGCGCGACCATGGCGCGTGCGTGGTCGCCCTGACGATCGACGAGGTGGGGATGGCCAACACCGCCGAGCGCAAGCTCGCCGTGGCGACGCGCATCCGCGATCTCGCCTGCACCGAATTCGCTCTGCAGCCGCATCAGCTGCTCTTCGATGCGCTCACCTTCACGCTGGCCACGGGCGAGGCCGAGTACATCGACTCCGCACACCAGACGATCGAGGGCATTCGTCGCATCAAGGCGGCCCTGCCCGGGGTGCTCACCGTCCTGGGTGTGTCCAACGTGTCGTTCGGCCTGTCGCCGGCCAGCCGTCCGCCTCTCAACAGCGTCTTCCTCTACCACTGTGTGCAGGCCGGCCTCGATGCGGCCATCGTCAACCCCGCCCACATCACGCCGTACGCTGAGGTCGGCCTCACCGAGCGTGGGCTTGCCGAGGACCTCATCTTCAACCGCCGTGAGGACGCCCTGGCACGGTACATCCAGCACTTCGACAGCAGCGGCGCTGACGAGGCCGTGGACGTCACCGTCGACCCCTTCGCCGGGATGGACCCGGCGGAGCGCATCCACGCGCAGATCCTGCAGCGCCGCCGCGACGGTATCGAGGAGCAGGTCGACCTCGCCGTCGCCGGCCGTGACCCCGTCGAGGTGCTCAACCAGGTGCTGCTCCCCGCCATGAAGGAGGTGGGCGACCGCTTCGGCGCCGGCGAGTTGATCCTTCCCTTCGTGCTGCAGAGCGCCGAGGTGATGAAGCGCGCCGTCTCACAGCTCGAGAAGTACCTCGACCGCGTCGAGGGAACCTCGAAGGGCACGGTGGTTCTTGCCACGGTGTTCGGCGACGTGCACGACATCGGCAAGAACCTCGTCAACACCATCCTCAGCAACAACGGCTACACCGTCCACGACCTCGGCAAGCAGGTGCCGCTGACGACGATCATCGACAGGGCTGTCGAGGTCGACGCCGACGTCATCGGGCTGAGCGCTCTGCTGGTCAGCACCAGCAAGCAGATGCCGCTCTGCCTGCACGAGCTCGACGCCCGCGCCCTCACCTTCCCGGTGATCATCGGCGGCGCCGCTATCAACCGCGGCTTCGGGCGGCGCATCCTCACCCTCGACGACGGGCGCACGTACGAGCCCGGCGTCTTCTACTGCAAGGACGCGTTCGAGGGTCTCGATACCGTCGAGCAGCTCATCGACGAGCCCCGCCGCCTCGCCCTGGTGGACCGCGCCCGGGCCGAAGCGGTGCAGCAGGTCGAACGCGACCTCGAGCGCGATGTGCGCCGCCACGCGGCCGCGGCCGCACAGGCCGATGGAGCGGAGGTGCGCAGTCGCAGCGACACGCGCACCGACGTGGCCATCCCCGTGCCGCCGTTCTGGGGGGCGCGGTGCCTGCCGGACATCGACCTCGACGCTGTGGTCCCCTGCATCGACCGCAACTCGCTCTTCAAGATGAGCTGGCAGTTCCGCGGCGTGCGCGATCCCGAGGTGTGGGCGCGCCTGCTCGAGGATGAGCTCGAGCCGCGCCTGGCGCGCTCCATCGAGGAGGCGCGCGGTGGCGGCTGGCTGCGCCTCCAGGCCGTCCACGGGTACTGGCCGGCGCTCGCCGACGGCGACTCGGTGATCATCTACGACCCCGAGGACCACGACAGGGAGATCGCCCGCTTCGCCTTCCCCAGGCAGAGGGCCCAGCACCGTCTCTGCCTCGCCGACTACGTGCGCCCGCACAGCCAGGCCCGCGCTGGTGAGCGCGACGTGGTCGCGTTCCAGGTGGTGACCACCGGGCCGGGCGCGTCGGAGCTGAGTGCCGCCCTGCAGCGGGACGGCGAATACGACGACATGCTCCGCGTCCACGGCTTCGCGACCCAGATGGCCGAGGCGACGGCGGAGTGGGTGCATGCCCGGGTGCGCGATGAGCTGCGCCTGGAGCCCGACCGCGGCCGGCGCTACTCGTGGGGATACCCGTCCTGTCCCGACCTCGAGGACCATCGGACCCTGTTCGGGATCATGCCCACCGACCTGATCGGCGTCGAGCTGACCGAGGGCTTCCAGCTGGTCCCCGAGCAGTCGACGGCTGCGATCGTGCTCCACCATCCCGAAGCGCACTACTTCGCCGTTTACGGTGGTGGCGAGGGTGAGGGCCCGGGGTCGCCCGAGGCCAGGCGCCCGGTGGCGGGGGCTCAGTCCCGGTAGCGATCGATGAGGTGGCTCTCCTCGGCCCATTTGCGCTGGTAGAAGCTGCACGTCGTCGGGTCGCTGATGCAGGGGGGCACCGGGTGCCGCCCCGTGAAATGGTGGGTCCGGTGGTCGACGTGGCAGTCCGCCTTGTAACGGGTCAGCAGGCCCAGGCCGGTACGGTCGCGGAGGATCTGCTCGAGGTATGGGCAGCGCTGCACCGGGATGGCGCGGCGCGGCGGCCGGAACGACGGATCATCGTCGTCGCGCCAGGGTGGGGGCGGCTGGGAGCGCATCCAAACCCTGCTTTCAGGCAGCCAGCATGGACTGGATGCGCGACGCGAGCTCCTTGATCTTGAAGGGCTTGGCAAGCGTCTGGACGTTGCCGTAAGCCTCGAGCTTGGGCGTCGTTGTGGCGTTGACGAGCGCGCTCACCACGAGGATCTTGGCGCCCTCGCCGTGGTCGGCCCGGATGCGTTCCAGCACCTGGGTCCCGCTCAGCTCACCGGGGAGCATGAGATCGAGCAACACCAGGTCCGGCTTGAAATCGTTGAAAACCGTGAGGCCTTCGTCGCCGCTCTTGGCGACGCGCACCTCGTATCCCTCCATGGTGCACAACAGGGACTCAATGTCGGCGAGGGCGTAGTAGTCCTCGATGATGAGAACCCGTTTCACAGCGATGGCAGGCCCGTGACGCAGAGGGTGGGCTGCACAGCCGAACGAGCATAACAAGCGCCCCGCAACCTCCGACCCGGGTGCGACAGAAGCGTGACCGTGCTGGTCACGTGCGTTCAGCGGTCACGCGTGATGATCGTGGCAGTGCCCAAACCGCCGCCACAGCACATGGTTTCGAGGCCAGTGTGCACCTCACGACGTTCCATTTCATGGAGCAGCGTGGTCATCAGCCGCACGCCTGACGCGCCGAGTGGATGGCCGAGGGCGATGGCGCCGCCGTTGACGTTGACGCGGCTCATGTCCGCGTGATGCTCCTGTTCCCAGGCCAGGACGACCGGCGCGAATGCTTCGTTGACCTCGAACAGGTCGATGTCGTCGATGGACAACCCGGACAGCTCGAGGACGCGCTCAGTGGCAACGATCGGCCCGGTGAGCATGGTCACCGGATCGACGCCCACCAGGGCCTGGGCCCGGACTGTGGCCCGCGCGCTGAGGCCGAGCTCGCGCGCCCGTTGGGCGGACATCAGCAGGACGGCGGCCGCCCCGTCGGTGAGCTGCGAGGAGTTCCCGGCGTGGAGGATGCCGTCGGCGCGGAAGGAGAGCCGCAGGTCGGCGAGCGCCGCAACCGTGGTGCCCGGACGGATCCCCTGGTCCTGGGACACGACACGCGCCTCGCCGTTCTCGCCCACGACGATGGGAGCGATCTCGCGGTCGAACCGCCCCGCGGCCTGGGCGGCGGCGGCACGGCGATGGGACTCGGCGGCAAAGGCGTCGGCACGCTCGCGGGAGATGCCCCATTGGTCGGCGATCATCTCGGCCGCCAGACCCTGGTTGACGAGGTCGTACAGCTCGAGCAGTTCCGGGGGATACGGCGTTCCCGGTCCCTGGAGGATGGCGCTGCCCATGGGGACGCGGCTCATGCTCTCGACCCCGGCCGCGACGGTGATGTCGCAGACACCGGCCTGGATGAGGTTGGCGGCGTAGTGCAGCGCCTGCTGTGATGAGCCACATTGAGCGTCCACCGTGGTCGCGGCGACCTTGATGGGAAAACCCGCGAGCAGCACTGCCTGGCGGGCGATGTTGATGGACTGCTCCCCTGTCTGACCGACGCACCCCATCACCACCTGGTCGATGAGCGCGGGGTCCAAGCCCGGCCGTGCCACCAGCTCGCGCAACACGTGGGCGGCAAGCTTGAGCGGATGAACGTCGCGAAGATCTCCGTTCTTGCTGTTTCCGCGGCCGAGCGGGGTGCGCACCGCCTCGACGATCACCACCTCGCGCATCGGTTCACTGTACAGGAGCGGTCCTTGAGCACCGGACGGGGCGACGCCGCGGCGACGCGGTGTGTCGCATTCAGCGCAGCCGGTACACCACGATGGTGATGTAGCTCGGTGGCGGTTCCCCGAACGAGGACGTCGCCGGCGGGCTCTGTTCGTCGAAGATCTCCTGCGCACCGCTCGGGATTGGGTCGCCCGCGCCGAGGACCACGACGGCGCCCGGTCGCGCCGGCGGGGCATTGGGATCGAAG
>Ga0075522_10001084_pt1 | contig 20667 bp, 14 predicted proteins | sample NGEPerA_FD_74796 | JGI IMG/M metagenome (GOLD analysis project Ga0075522, IMG submission 74796) | Arctic peat soil microbial communities from the Barrow Environmental Observatory site, Barrow, Alaska, USA - NGEE PermafrostL2-A | ecosystem: Environmental > Terrestrial > Soil > Wetlands > Peat ...
CCCGCCCGCCGAGACCGCGGACAAGAAGGCGCCGCCCCAGTTGCTCTCCGACGAAGACTTCGCGGTCGCCGGCCGCATCGTGGCCTTCCGCGGGTTCGGCAGCATGGCCTTCGTCAAGCTCCTCGACCGCAGCGGGCAGATCCAGATCCAGATCCGCAAGGATCTAATCGGAGACGCGGCCTTCGCGATCTGGAAGAAGATGGAGCGCGGCGACTTCATCGGCGCGGTCGGCAGCCCGGCCATCATGCGGACCGGCGAGCTCACCATCATCGCCGAGAACGTGGTGGTGCTGACCAAGGCGACCCGGTCGCTCCCCGAGAAGTTTCACGGGCTGTCCGATCAGGAGATCCGCTACCGCCAGCGCTACGTCGATCTGGTCGTGAACCCCGAGGTGCGCGAGGTGTTCCGCAAGCGGAGCGCCATCGTGCGTCGCATCCGCAGCTTCCTCGATGCGCGCGGCTTCCTCGAGGTCGAGACGCCGATGATGCATTCCATCGTGGGGGGAGCCGCGGCGCGCCCGTTCAAGACCCATCACAACGCCCTCGATCTCGACCTCAACCTGCGGATCGCGCCCGAGCTGCACCTCAAGCGGCTGGTGGTCGGCAGCCTGGAACGGGTCTACGAGATCGGCCGCAACTTCCGCAACGAGGGGCTCTCACGCCAGCACAACCCCGAGTTCACGATGCTCGAATTTTATCAGGCCTACGCCACCTACGAAGACCTGATGCGTCTCACCGAAACGCTGTTTCAGGAGCTGGCCCGTGAGGTTTCCGGGGGCGAGACGATCAGCTATCAGGGGCAAGCGCTGAGCCTGGCGTCGCCCTGGCCGCGCATCCCGATGAAGGACGCCGTCGTCGAGGCCTCGCGCCGCGGGTTGATCCCCGCCGGCCTCGAACGCGGTGTGCTCGACGACGCCGGCGCGCTGGCCCATTGGATCGAAGCCAGCGGCGTGGCCGGCCGGGGCGACGAGCTGGGCGCCGTTTTGCGCAAGGCCGACACCCACGGCGAGCGGGTCGGCGCGCTGTTCGACCACGCGGGCGAAAAGGCGCTCCCCGTCGATCGCCCGACCTTCGTGACCGAGTACCCGGCCGAGACTTCACCGCTGTCGCGGCGCAACGACGGCGATCCGACGCGGGTCGATCGGTTCGAGCTGTTCATCGTGGGCCGCGAGCATGCCAACGCGTTTTCCGAGCTGAACGATCCGGCCGACCAGCGGGCCCGGTTTGCCCGCCAGGTCGCCGCCAAGGACGCGGGCCGCGACGAGACCATGGACTACGACGAGGACTATTGCCGCGCGCTCGAGTACGGCTTGCCGCCGACGGCTGGGGAGGGGATCGGCATCGATCGCTTGACCATGCTGCTCACCGACCAACCCTCGATCCGCGACGTGATCTTGTTTCCGCTCATGCGGCCGGAGCAGTAGGCGAGGCCGCATGCTGGCCCCTGGGTTCGAATGGTTCGTGGCCTGGCGACACCTGCGCGATCCGGAGCGCCGCTCGCGCCGGACGTTGCTGGTCGGTCTGGCCGCGCTGGCGGTCGGTGGCCTCTGCCTGGTCGCGGCCGCGCTGGTGCCGCACCTGGCCGGGATGCACGCCCGCGCGCCCAGCGAGTGGATGGAGACGCAGCCGCCAGTGATTGTCGATAGGCTCAGGACCGCGGGCGCCATCGCCATCGCCGCGGGGCTCTTGCTGTCGCTGCTCGGCGCGCTGTTCGCGCTCTTCACCGTCTTCACGGCGGTCTCGATCTTCGGCGTTTTTCTGGGCACCAGCGCTCCGATCCTGGCGCTCTCGGTCATGTCGGGCTTCGAGGCCGATCTGAAAGGGAAGATTCGCGCCACCAAGGCCGACGTCGCGATCGGGACGACGGACGATCGCCCATTCACGGATTGGCGGGCGGTCGATCAGAAGATCGCCGGGATTCCCGGGGTGGTCGGCTCGATGGCCTACATCGAGACCGAGGTCATCATCAAGCACATCACCAACCCGGCCGGGATGGGGATCATCCTGCGTGGCATCGAGCCCGATCGGGCGCCGCGCGTGTTGGGCCTCGCGCGCACCATGCGGGAGGGACAGATCGCCTATCTCGATCACCCGGACCGCATCCCCGCCGAAGCCGGCGACGACCTGGCGCCGCCCGACCTCTCGGTCAAGGATTCCACCAAGGACGCGACCAAGGACGCGGTGAAGGACGCGAAGGACATTCCGCTCGAGGGTCTCGCCAAGGGTCCGGTCCAGCCGATACCGCCGCCGCCCACCTTGCCGGGCATCCTGCTCGGCGACGAGCTCTACCAGCACACGCTGCGGGTGTTCGTGGGGAGCGAGGTCGACATCGCCTGCCCGCTGTGCGGGATCGGGCCCATGGGCCCGATGCCCAAGCTCAAGTCGTTCCGCGTGGCGGGGCATTTTTACACCGGCATGTACGAGTTCGATTCGAAGCTGGCCTACGTGGCGCTGTCGGAAGCGCAGAAGTTTCTCAACATGCCCGGAGAGGTCACGGGCGTCGAGGTGCGCACCACGACGCCGGAGGCCGCCCGCGCGGTGGCCGACGAGATCGCGCGCCGGCTCGGCCCCGGCTACGAAGTTCGCACCTGGGAAGAGCTGAACCGTGGCCTGTTTGCCGCGCTCAAGCTCGAGAAGGTGGCGATGTTCGTGGTGCTGACCTTCATCGCGCTGGTGGCGTCGTTCTCGATCGTCTCGAACTTGATCATGCTGGTGACCGAGAAGGCCAAGGAGGTCGCCATCCTGAAGTCGATGGGCGCGCGCGACGGCGCCATCTTGCGGGTCTTCTTCGCCGAGGGGCTCTACATCGGCCTCCTGGGCCTGGCGCTCGGGCTGGCGCTGGGGATCGGCGGCTGCCTGTTGCTCGGGCATTACGGGCTGCCGCTCGACCCGGACGTCTACTACATTCAGAAGCTGCCGGTGGTCATGCGGGTCAGCGAGATCGCGGCGGTCAGCCTGGCCGCCCTGGGCCTGTGCTGCCTGGCGACCCTCTATCCCGCCATGCTGGCCTCCCGCATGCGCCCCGTCGACGGCCTGAGATACGAATAATCCGGCGGGGACCCCGGAAGCAAAGCTGGAACGCACACAGTCGATACGGGTCCAGGCAACCTGCGGCCAAGTGTGCGGAGTCTCAGGAATTGCAGGCAATGGCGTCGTTGACACCCGCGGGGGCGGCGACTAATTTGGCGCACCCCATGACGACCCCCAACTCGCCGGCCGCCATTTTGCCGGCTGTGCGGCAGGGCGAGGCGCGTGGGGGCGCCCGGGTCACGGTACGCGGACTGGTGAAGGCCTTCGAGCACGGCGGCCGCCTGATCGAGGTCCTGCGGGGCCTCGACTTCGAGCTCGGGCCCGGCGAGATTGCCTCGGTGGTGGGCGCCTCGGGCGTCGGCAAGTCGACGCTCCTGCAGGTGCTGGGGACGCTGGACGCCCCCAGCGCGGGCAGCATCACCTTCGACGGCGTCGACGTGACTACGCTGGGCGCCACGCGCCTGGCCGAGTTTCGCAACCGCGAGATCGGCTTCGTCTTCCAGTTCCACCACCTGCTGCCGGAGTTCACGGCGCTCGAGAACGCCATGATGCCGGGCCTCATCCTGCGGATGCCGCGCCGCCTGGTGGCGGAGCGGGCCGCCGCCATGCTGGCCCGGCTCGGCCTGGGCGATCGCCTGTCGCACCGACCCGGCGAGCTGTCGGGCGGCGAGCAGCAGCGGGTGGCGCTGGCGCGCGCTCTCATCTTGCGTCCGCGGTTGCTGCTGGCGGACGAGCCGACCGGCAACCTCGACACCAAGACCGGTCGCCAGATGCACGACCTCTTCTTCGAGCTCAATCGTGAGCTGGGAACGACGATCCTGATCGTCACGCACAACGACGAGCTGGCCGGTAAGACGCCCCGGCGCTTGCGCATGGCGGACGGCCTGATCGTCGAGCGGGAATAGCGGGCCGCCCGCCATGAGCCGCCGCGTTTTCGCCGTCGCCGCCGCGATCTTCCTGGGGCTCCCTGGATCGGTGCCGCGGGCCTGGGCGGGGGTCGAGGCGGACGATGCCGACGCGGCTGCCGACGCGGCACCGGCGCCGAAGCCCGCCAAGCCGGCCGCCCCCGCCCCCAACCTGAAGGTGATCAAGCTGCAGTTCCGCGGCAACCGGAAGGTCGAGGACGACGCCATCAAGGTGAACCTCAAGACCGCTCCCGGCGTCACGCTCTCGCAGGAGACCGTGCGCGACGACGTGCGCGCCATATGGAAGATGGGCTACTTCGAAGACGTGCAGGTCGAGGTCAGCGAGGGCAAGGGGGGCAGCGTCGTCACCTTCGTGCTGCGCGAGAAGCCCGCCATCGCCAAGATCTACGTGGCCGGCAACGACGAGCTGTCGCTGTCGAAGATCAACGAGGTACTCGACATCAAGAAGGACCAGATCCTCGACCTGGCCAAGATCAAGAAGAACGTCGAGAAGATCAAGGACGCCTACGTCGAGAAGGGCTTCTACATGGCGGAGGTCTCCTACGAGATCAAACGCGACAGCTCCGCCACCGTCGACGTCTGGTTCCACATCCGCGAGAACGCCAAGGTCGAGGTCAGGCGGGTCAACTTCGTCGGCAACCATGCCATCTCCGACGCCGAGCTGCGCGGCGTGATCTCGACGCAGGAGGGGAACATCCTCTCGGTGCTCACCTCCGCCGGCACCTACCGCGAGGACGTCTTCCAGCGCGACCTGCTGCTCATCCAGGCGCACTACTGGGACCACGGCTACGTGCAGGTGAAGGTCGGAAGTCCCCTGGTCGAGCTGTCGCCCGACAAGCAGTCGATGTACATCACGATCTCGATCGACGAGGGGCCCCAATACCACCTGGGCAAGGTCGACGTGACGGGCGATCTCCTGATGCCCAAGGAGTTCTTTCTGAGCCGGGTCTCGGTCAAGCCGGGCGAGATCTTCAACCGCTCGAAGCTGTCGGACGACCTGCAGAAGCTGACCGACTACTACAAAGACCGCGGCTACGCCTACGTCAACGCCACACCCACCACGCCGGTCAACGAGAAGACCAAGATCGTCGACGTCTTCTTCGAGATCCAAAAAGGCGAGCTGGTCACCATCAACCGGATCAACATCCGCGGCAACACCAAGACCCGCGACAAGGTGATGCGCCGCGAGATGCGCATCGTCGAGGGCGACACCTACAACCAGGCGCTGCTCGACTACTCGAAGAAGCGGGTCAACGCGCTCGGGTACTTCGAGAAGGTCGACATGTCGACCAAGCGCGCCGAGACCGACGACAAGATGGACGTCAACTTCGAGGTCGCCGAGCGCCCGACCGGCACCTTCCAGATCGGCGCCGGCTTCTCGTCGGTCGAGAACTTCATCGCGCAGGCGCAGGTCTCGCAGAACAACCTGTTCGGCCGCGGCCAGCTCCTGACGCTGCAACTGCAGTACTCCGGCCTTCGGCAGCTCTACCTGCTGCAGTTCCAGGACCTGTATTTCCTCGACACCCCCTGGACCTTCGGCTTCAACCTGTTCCGGCAGGATCAGTTCCTGTTCTCGTTCGTGCGCAATTCGAAGGGCGGCAGCCTGACCTGGGGCTACCTGCTGGCCGAGGACACGCGCCTGCTGCTCACCTACACGCTCGAGGACGTGGGCGTCTCGACCAGCGGCTTTTCGAGCCTGTTCTCCACCTCGGTGATCCAACCGACGCAGGTGGGCTCGATCGCCAACCTGCTGCGCTCGGGGATCACGTCGTCGGGCAAGGCCCTGCTGTCGTACGACTCGCGCGACAACCGCCTGTTCCCGACCCGCGGTTGGTACAACACCGTCTCCGCCGAGGTGGCCGACCCCTACACGCTGTCGGAGAACGTCTTCACCCGCTACGAGGCGACGGCGCGCGCCTTTTACCCGATCTGGGGGCCGTTCGTGCTGCGGCTCAAGGGGAACGTGGGGCTCATCGGCAGCCGCGACGATCGCGGCGTCCCCATCTTCGAGCGCTACTTCGTGGGCGGCATCTACGACATCCGCGGGTTTTCGCCCCGATCGCTGGGGCCGGTCATCCGCGCCGAGAGCACGCAGGCGCCCGACGGCTCGCTCAGCAATTTCCTCATCGGTGGCAACATGGAGGTGATCGGCAACGCCGAGGTCGAGTTCCCGATCTTCGACAAGGTCGGCATCCGCGGCGTCGTCTTCACCGACGTGGGTAACGCCTTCAACCTGGAAGACCAGTACTGCAAGCTGCGGCCGTTCAACGTCGACGTGTCCAAGGACCCCTGCAAGAGCCCGCTCAACATCGGCGCCTACCGCGCCAGCTGGGGCTTCGGGTTCCGCTGGCAGTCGCCCATCGGCCCGCTGCGCTTCGAATGGGGCGTCCCGTTCTGGACCATCCCCGGCGAACAGCCCATCGTCTTCGAGTTCACCATCGGTAATTTTTTCTAAACGTGCTAAGCAACCGGGCGGTGAAGGAGATGAACATGTCACGCGCATCACGATTTCTGATTCTGGGGGTGTTCCTGCTGAGCGCCACCTCGGCCTTTGCGGAGGACTTCAAACTCGGTTTCGTCGACATGCAGCGCGCGCTGAATGAGACCGACGACGGCAAGAAGGCCAAGGCGGCGCTCAAAAAGGTGTTCGAGCAGAAGCAGAAGGAGCTGGACGAGCAGCAAGCCGCGCTCAAGAAGGACATCGACGACCTCGACAAGAAGCGGACGCTGTTGCCGCCGGATCAGGTGCGCGAGAAGGAAGGCGAGCTGCAGCAGCGGATGCAGAAGGTGCAGCAGTCCTACCTGCGGCATCAGCAAGATCTCTCCGGCAAGGAGCAAGAGGCCACCTCCAAGATCTACGAGCGCATGAACAAGATCATCGCCAAGATCGCGGCTTCCGAGAACTTCTCGATGATCGTCGACAAGTCGGCGTTGGTGTTCGCCAAGCCGCACCTGGATCTGACCTCCGAGCTCATTCGCCGCTACAACAGCGGCGAAGGCGGTGACGCGTCCGCCAAACCGGCGCCTTCCGCCAAGAAGTAGGCGGATGCTCGATATCCGCGCGATCGAGCGGATCCTCCCGCACCGCTATCCGTTCCTGCTGGTCGATCGCGTCGACGAGCTGGGGCCGGAGCGGATCGTGGCCCGCAAGCTGGTCACCCGAAACGAGCCCCACTTTAGCGGGCACTTCCCGGGGCACCCGGTCATGCCGGGCGTGCTCATCATCGAAGCCATGGCGCAAGCCGGGGCGCTGCTGGCCGCCAGCCTGGTCTCCTTCGATCCCGCCAAGCAGGTCATCTACTTCCTGGGGATCGACAAGGCCCGCTTCCGCAAGCCGGTGACCCCCGGGGATCTGCTGGTGCTGGAGGTGGTGCCGCTCCGCAAAGGGGGCGCCATCTGGAAGCTGCGCGGCGAGGCCAAGGTGGACGGCCTGCTCGTCGCCGAGGCCGAGCTCATGGCGACGATTCAGAACGTCTGAACGGGAGCGTGCCTCGCTGCTGCGCGCATCTCCTCGGTCCGCCTTCCCCGCGCGCGTGGAGGCTGCGCGCCGTGCGCTGCGCTGCGCGACCGCCGTCCTGTGGCTGTCCGCCGGCCTCTTGTCCGCCTGTCACCGACCGAGCATGCCGCCACGCCCGGACGGCGCCGCGGTGGTGGTATCGCCCGAGGTGGTCGACGACGGGCTGCAGGCGGTGCCCGAGACGGAGCCGAACGACACGTTGACCACGGCGCAGCGGCTGGTGATCGCGATGGGGACGCCGGCGGCCCTCACCGGCAGCCTGGCGAAGGCCGCCGGTACCAAGCGCGACGTCGACCTCTTCCGGATCGATCTGCCGGCGAACGACGCAGGCGCGCCGACGCCGAAAGCCGATGGGGCCGTCGCGGCGCTGTCGCGCTCTCTGTTGCGCCTCGACCTCAGGCCCGAGGCTGGGTGGGCGGCGACGCTCGACGCGCTCGATGGGGCGGGGCATCTCCTGGTGTCGGCCACGGGACAGCCCGGTGAGGCGATCGCCATTCCGAACTTGGCGGTGACCGCGGGCACGACCTATCTGCGCGTGCGGTCCGCGGGCACCGAGCCGCCGCCGGGCGGCTACCGGCTGGTCGCACACCTGGCACCCTTCGATTTGGGCGCCGAGGTGGAGCCCAACGGGAGCGCGGCGCTGGCGACCGAGCTGCTGCCCGGCGCCGAGGCGGTCGGCTATCTGGGTTGGCGCCACGACCAGGACTGGTATCGGTTGCCGACGGCCGGGCTGGCCGAAGGCAGCGTGTTGTCGGTCGACCTCGATCCGGTGCCGGGCGTCGCGGCCTCCTTGCAGCTCTGCGGCGCCGACGCGCACAAGCTGACCGAGGCCCGCGGCCGCAGAGGCGAGCGGGTCGTCTTGCGCGACGTGCGCTTTCCGCCCGGCGACGCGCAGGTCTATCTGGTCGTGCGCGCCGACGCAGACTGGAGCGCCGACGCGCGCTACAACGTTCGGCCGCGCGCCGATCTCCCGAAGGCCGGCTCGGAGGCGGAGCCCAACGACGACACCGACCACGCGCAGACGGTCACGGGCGGCAGCGTGGTGGGCTACCTCGGACGCGGCGACGTGGACGTCTTTCGGTACGTGACCGACGCCCCGGCGGCGCTCGACGTCGAGCTCATCGCCCCCGAGCGAACCAGCGTCAAGCTGGAGATCTTACGCGCGGACGGCACGCTGCTCAGTCGGAGCGAAGGCGGTCGCCACGGACCGATCCGGATCGCCCACCTGGCGATTCCAGGCGGCCCGGTCTTCATCCGTCTGGCGGGCAGCCACGGCTCGGCCAACCCCGACGATCCATATCACCTCACCGTCTCCAGCCACCCGCCGGACACGAACCCGGGCGCGCCCGGAGAGCCGCCGGCCAAGATCGAATGACCGCTCCGCGAGGGATGCTGCTGGCCGGCGTGTTTGCGGGCGCCCTGGGGTGCTGCGCGCATCGGGCGGTGGGGCCGGGCGCCACCGTGGCGACCTTCGGGAACGCCCTGGCGCGCGGCGATCTGGCGGCCGCCTACGCGCTCACTTCGGCCGACTTCCGGCGGCGGATGCCGTTCGAAGCCTTCGCCGCGGAATTTCGAGCCGGTGGTCGCGAGCCGGCGGCGCTCGGACAGCGGATGGCCGCCGAGGCACCCGCGATCGCGCCGCGGGTCGACCTCGAGCTGTCGCTCGGCGAGCAGGTGCCACTGGTCTTGGAGGGCGGGCAATGGCGGATCGATGGCCCGGTCTTCGAGGCCTGGGGGCAGGGGACCGCGCGCGCGGCGCTGCGGACGTTCGTTCGGGCCCTCGAGGCTCGGCGCTATGACATCGTGCTGCGCCTGGTCCCGAGCCGCTACCGCGCCGGCCTGACGGCCGAACGGCTGCGGGTCTATTGGGAGGGCGATGACGCGAAAGACCACGCCGCGATGCTGGCCGAGCTGCGCGCGGCGTTGGTCGCACCCATCTCCGAAACGGGCGACGAGGCGCGCTTTTCGTACCCGCCCGGACGCGAAGCCCGGCTGGTGCGCGAGGCAGGACAATGGAAAATTGAGGATCCCGATCAAAACCACGTCGTAACGACAAGCGAACACTGAGCTTTTCGGCGTCTCACGTTTGTGTGCCGAATTGCCGAACTTGACTAATAGGTAGAGATATTGCAGGCATCTAGGTAGGGGTTCTCACGTGCTCGAGCCGTGGATCATCGAACAGATCCGCCGTCGCGAAGAGGAAGAGCGGCGGCGTCAGGAACGTCCGAGACTAGAAGTCCCGGAGCGCGACGAGCGTTGGAAGCCCGAGAGCGAGGAAGAACGGCGTCGGCAAGAGCAAGATGAAGAGGAGTCGAACGACCGCGACCGGCCGCAGCGAGGCGTGGTGATCATCGAGATGTAACCGCGCCTTATTGGACGCGGCCCTCGGTCGAGGCTACACAGAGGGCATGCGTAGTAAGGCGGCGGCGTGGGTTGGGAGGCAGGCGGAGCTGGCTGAGCTCGAGGCGGCATTTTCGCGTGCCACCACGCTCAAAGCGCCGCAGACCGTGACCCTGATCGGTGCGGCGGGTGCCGGCAAGACGCGCCTCGTCGACAGGTGGTTGGAGTCCAAGCGATCACTGGATCTGGGCATCGTGCGCGCCTCGGCCGGCGCGGGAGAGCCCGGATGGGGGGTCGGCGGACCGGCGCCGGGGGCGCTGCTGGCGCACCTGCTGCGGGTGCGATTCGCGCTGGGCGATCTGGCGCCGGGCCCAGCGCTGGCGCGCTTCCGCGCCGGGCTACAGGAGACCTTCGGCGATCGCCGCGTCTCCGAGATGGCGATCTTGCTGGGGAGCTTTCTGGGTTTCGAGATGGAAGACAGTCCGCTGGCGCTGGCGCTGGAGCGACGGCCCGGGCAGGAGAGGGAATTGGCGCGCGCCGTCCTGGGACGGTTCTTCGAGCAGGATGCCGCGACCAGGCCGCTCGTGATCGTGGGCGAGGATCTGCACGACGCCGACGACGACTCGCTGGACGAGCTGCAAGCGCTCTCGGCAGAGTTGGCGGATGCGCCCATCCTGATCGTGGCCACCGCGCGCCCCGATCTGCTGGTCCGCCGTCCGGGGTGGGGCTACGGCGGCGACCACCAGCGGCGGATCGATCTGTCGCCGCTCTCCAGGTCCGAGCTGGAGGCATTGGTTCGTTCGATGTTGGTCACGGCCAGCCTTCCGCACGGCTTGGCCGAGCATCTGGAGCAAGAGTCGCTGGGCAATCCGGCCGACCTGCTCGAGCTGGTGGGTGCCTACCGAGAGTCGGGGATCCTGAGCGCCGAGACCGCAGAGGGCTGGCGCTTCGATGCGGCGCGGGTCGCGCGGCAGCGGCCGGCGGCGACCCGACAGGAGGCCGCGTCCGGGCACCTGATGTCTCTCACGCCGGCCGAGCGCGAGGTTCTGGCGCGGGGGGCCGTGTTCGGCGAGCGGTTCTGGACCGGCGGCGTGGTGGCGCTGGGCCGCCTGGACGCCGACCCGCCCGACGAGACGGCGGTTTTCGCGCCGGATCCGACCATCACCGAGATTCAAAAGATCCTGGAGAGCCTGTCCGGCCGCGGCTTTCTGGAGACGAGCGCGGACGCGTCCGTCCCCGAGGAGACCGCCTGGACGTTTCGCCGCCCGCTCGAGCTCCAGCTCCTCGACAAGAGCGTCGAGCCCGAGCTGCGGCGCCGGCGCAAGGCCTTCGCGGCCCAGTGGCTGGAGAGCCGGGGTGGGGCCGAGCGCGAGCAGCGCCTCGAAGCGCTGGCCCGTCTTTACGAAGAAGCCGGCGATCGGCGGCGGGCGGCCTATTGCTTCGTGACGGCGGCGACGATCGCGCGGGGTCACCTCTTGCCCGATCGGGCGCTGCCGCTTTATCTGGCGGCAATCCGGCTCTTCGATCTCGAAGACGCGGTGGCCAAGATGGATGCGCTGTATGCGGCCGGCGACGTCGCCGCGCGCTTGGGGCGCACCCGCGAGGCGGTGGGCCTCTTTCAGGAGATGTTGCGACTGGCCTGGCGCCTGGACCTGCCGAGCAAAGGGGGCGCGGCGCATGGACGGATCGGCCGCCTCTGCAGCATGCTGGGCGACAACCCGCGCGCGCTCGCGCACCTCGAGCTGGCGCACAAGCTCTACGAGGTCGCCGGCGACTGGCCCGGCGTGGCCGCCGCGCTCGACGACGTGGGGCGGATCCACTTCTTGATGGGCCAGCCGGATCGCTCGCTCGAGTGCCATCGGGCGGCGCTCGCGGTGCGCGAGCAACTGGGCGACGATCGGGGGCGCTCGCTCACGCTGTCGCGGCTCGGGCAGGTTTTGCAGAAGACCGGCGGTCTGGTCACGGCCGGCGAGCACTTCCGCGCCGCGCTCGAGCTGCGGCGCCGGATCGGGGATCGCGCTGGGGTGGTGGCCTCGCTGCTCGATCTCGGCGCGCTCGAGCGGGATCTCGGACGCCGGCCGGAGGCGCTCGCGCTGTTGTCCGAAGGGCGCGAGCTGGCCCGGGCCAGCGGGGAGCGCCTCTACGAGTGCAGCCTCTCGATCGAGATGGGCGATTGCCACCTGGCCGACGGTCAGCCCCGGGTGGCGCTGGCCGAGTTTCAGGCGGCGCGCGAGATCGCACGTCAGTTCGGAGCCCGTACGCTGCTCTCCGAGGCGACGCGGGGGATGGCCGAGGCGCAGCTCGCGTTCGGGGACGCGACCCGCGCGCGCGACGAAGCCCGCGCCGCGTTCGAGATCGCGGAGCGGGCGGGGGCGCCGCCTCTGGTCGGCGCGGCTTTGCGGGTGGTCGCCTCGGCGGTGGGCGCCGGCGCGCCCGGCGAGGCCGACCTGGGTGGGGCGCGCGAGATGTTCGACCGGGCGGTCGAGGTGTTGACCGGGGCCGGTGCCGAGCTGGAGTTGGCGCGTACGCTTTCCGCCTACGCCGAGTTCGAAGATCGTTCCGGGCGTGAAGAGACCGCCGCCGAGCTGCGGCGCCAGGCCAGCCTGATCGCGGCCCAGATGCAGCGCGTGCGGGGCGGATTGGCCGGCGGCGCGGCGCAGCCTGTTTAGTCGAGCGCGTATTGCTTAGTCGCGCGTATTAGGGGAGAGGACCCTCGGAAGGTCCTTTAGATCCCCCCGCGAACGAGCGCCTACTTCCTGGTGGACTTCGAAGCGACCACCGGCTTGCCGGGGGGCGTCTTCGCGGCGGCCGCCGCCGGCTCGAGATCGTCGGGTTTGATCAGGATACGATCGATCGCCCATTTCGGCGCGGTGTAGACGTCGGCCGATTTGGCGCTGGCCACGTAGTAGTTGATCTTGTCCTTGGTCTCGTCGCCGATGCGGACCTGGCAGGCCGGCGCGCTCGACTTGCTGCCGGCCTTGGCGGAGATGACCGCCTTGGGCTTGGCGAGGCCGTTGTCCTTGAGGGACTGATCCTCCGCGAAACCGTTCCCCTTCCAGTCTTTGAAGGCGGCCACGATTGGGCTGACCTTCGAGCTATCGACCTCCAGCTTGGCGGGCTTGGTGGCCTTCCAGTCGGCGCCGCTCTTGGACAAGGTGTAGGACCTGTCTCCCGCGCTCACGGCGATCTCGGTCAGCTCGGCGCCGGTCAGATCGCACAGCGTCTTGTCGCGGAACTCCATCGGTCGCTTGTCGATCCGTTCGAGGTTGTACTTCTTGACCAGGAAGACCTGCGGTGCGTCGGCCTTCTTGACGTAGAATTCGTCGTCGCCCTTCTTGCCGCCGATGAGGACGGTGACGCTCTTGTCGTCCTTGGCGCCCGTCTTCGAGTCTGTCCCCGAGCTCAGGGTCACGGTCAGCTCGGGCGGCGTCAGTCCGGCGTCGGCCAGGGAGACGCCGTCGGCGAAGTCGTTGGCCTTCCAGGACGCCATCGCCGACACGATCCCGGCCGGCACCGAGGTGTCCAGTTTGTCGATCTTCACGGACGACTGGGTGACTTCCCACTGGGCGTCCTTCGGGCCCTTATTCGGTTCCTTGCCAGCCGCTTTCTGGAGCACGATCTTGGCACCATCCTTGGCGGTGATCTCCAGGCGGCCCACATCGGCCGCCGGAAAGGTCACGATGCTCTTGTCGCGCCAGTCGCCGGGGCCCTTGTCGAACAGGTAGTGGCTGATGCCGGTGGCCCGCCAGATGTCGTCCTGGCCGCTCGGGCGGACCATGGTACCGCCGCCGACGCTCTTGCCGACGATCAGATCGGCCAGCACCTTGCCGTCGTGCTTGGCGACGACACGGATGCCCGACTTGTCGTCGACGTCGAACTCGGTCTGCTTGGTCTTCTGTTCGGTCACCAGATCCGAGACGTCCATCTTGCCGAGCCCCTCGAAGGCGGCCTTGGCGGAGGCCTGGTCGGCCGCGTAGGCAACCGGCGCGGTGACCCGGTACTTGCCCGCGTCGTTCTTGATGATGGTCGTCGCGCCGTTGCGGGTGACCTCCAAGGTGGTGATCTGCGCTGGGTCGAGCTGGGGGACCGGGTGGGGATGGTCGGCGGCCCGCTCGCCCTTTTCGGGCTGCCGGAGCGCGAAGAGGGCCAGCGCCCCCAGGACCACGAACACGCCGAGCGCGGTGAGTGTCTTGCGATTCATAGTTTTTGACCTTGGCGACGGGAGCGCCGGATCCGCCAGCGCAAGAGCCCGAAGGAAATGAAGAGCGCCGGGACGCCCGCGATGTTGACGATCTTGACGGCGCTGACGGTGCCGTCCGAGGCGATCTCGATCGGGCGGGCGCTGACCGTCTTGCTGCGCACCGGCGTGAGCGTCTCATCCTCCATGGTCCAGCTGATGGCGTTGAACAGCATCTGCGCGCCGCCCTGATAGAAGGGGAGATAGCGCGAGAGCTGTAGGTACTCGTCGGACGCGAAGTCCGAATCGCCGACCACCACCAACCGAACCGGCTTCTTCGATTCGGTGGGCGGCGCGTCTTTGGGCTCGGGCATCGACATCCCGGGCGGCGCGGCCGGCGCGTAGGCGCTCTTGAGCGTCCCCTGATAGGCGTAGGCTAGGCCGTAGGTGCCGTGCTCCTTGGCCTCTTCGACCGGGACCATCGGGGTGAAGGCGAAGAACCCGGTCTGCTTCCAGGCGTCGGGCGACGAGCGGGCCAGCGTCCAGAGGCGAGCGTTCGATCCGGCCGGCGGCTTACCGTCCGCCAGCGGGCCCACCAGCGTGACCGAGCTGGCGAACGGGAAGACCACCACGTTGACGCCGGACATGACCGACATGTCCTTGTCGGTGGAATCGGTCTTCACGCCCACGAACTCGGGCAGGTTCTTGAGCATCCGCTGCCCGCCGACCTCGATCAGGCCGGGGACGTTGAGCTTGTCGAACACGAAGTCGTCGCCGACCTTGAACCCGTACTTCTCGATGAGCTCGTTCAGGCCGGTCTGATTGGGTTGAGCGGTCTTCATCTGCGCCAGTTGGGGCGGCATGCCGCCCTGCGCGCGCGGCGACGAGAGCACCATGCCGTCGACGAGGAAGATCGCGCCGTGACCTTTCATCAAGAAGGCATCGATCGCCCGACGGCCCTTGTCGTCGAACGGCTGCTTGGGTCCGCCGACCACCAGCGCGTCGACGTCGTCGCCGATCGGCGTGGTCGACGGGTTGACCGTCGTCGAGTCGAACTCCTGGTCGACGAAGTGCTTGATGAGCGTGAAGCCCTGCGACAGGTCCAGCTCGCCGTGACCGGTCGTGAAGGCCACCTTGCGCTTCTTCTGCGTCATCCGCTTGATGAGCGACGAGATCTGGTACTCCAGCCCCTCGGTCTGGGCGATCTCGGGGATGGCCTCATCGGTCCCCTGGTACTGGAAGCAGAGGCCGAGGTAATAGGTGCCGACCTCGAACTTCTCGTCGCGCATCACCTGGATTTGCACCTTCTGGACCTTGCAGGCGTTGGCGTCGTCCTCGTACTTCTTGTCGGCCGCCGGATCGAACGACTCGAAGCGCAGCTTGCCCTTCGAATAGGTGCGATAGTCGTCGAGCAGATCCCGCAGGTAGCGGCTCACGTTGGCCAGCTCGGGCGGCAGATCCTTGGAGATGTAGGCCTTGACCGTCAGGTAGTCGGGCATCGAGGCCACGATCTGCTTGGAGGCGGGCGACAGCGTGTAGACGTGGTTCTCGGTCAGATCGAGCCGCCAGAAAAGGCGGGTCGAGATGAGGTTGATGGCCACCACGGCGCCGATCGTGAGCAGCACGTAGGCCGTGGCGTTGGACGCCGACGAGCGCTTGCGGCGATCCATCTTGCTGCGAGGGGTTTCGGGGGTCTGGTCCGCGGGCGACATGGGCTACCTCCACCGTCGGGATTCGAGCGACAGCGTGGCCACCAGCAGGCTCACGCCGATTACCGAGAAGTAGTAGACGAGATCGCGGGTATCGATCACGCCGCGGCCGATGTTCTCGAAGTGGCCGTCGATGCTGAGGAAGGCCACCAGCGACTGCCAGGCCTGCGGCAAGAACTGCGTGAGCCGGCCGAACAGGTAGAGGCCGAACGAGATCGCGAACGCGACGATGAACGAGACGATAGAGTTGCGCGTGAACGACGAGGCCATCACACCGATCGCGACGTAGGCGCCGCCCATGAGCACCAGGCCCAGGTAACCGCCGATGGCCGGGCCGCGGTCGAGCGGCCCCAGCGACCTCACGGTGATCGCGAAGATCACGGTCAGGCCCAGCGCCGTGCAGAGCAGCGCCATGGCGGCCAGGAACTTGCCGACCACCACCTCCCAGTCGCGGACCGGCAGCGTGATGAGCAGCTCCAGCGTCCCGCTCGACTGCTCGTCGGCCAGCAGGCGCATCGTGATGGCCGGGACCATGAACATGAACAGCAGCGGCATGATGTTGAAGAAGGCCCGCATGTCGGCCTGCTTCTCGACGAAGAGCTGGGTGAAGAACAGGTAGCCGGTCAGGATCGTGAAGACCGTCACCACGATGTACGCGACCGGCGAGTTGAAGTAGGTGCGGATCTCGCGCCGCGAGATCACCAACGCGGGGCTCATGATTTGCCTTTCTCGATGGACGATTCGGCGGTGGGGGCGGCGAGAGGATCGCCGGTGGTCAGGTTGCGGAACACGTCCTCCAGGCTGGCCGACTCGCGCAGCAGCTCGAGCAGCGTCCAGCGGTTGTCGACCGCCGCTCGAAAGATCGGTTTGCGCAGATCGCTGGAGGCGGCCGCGTCGAGCGCGAAGGCGTAAGCGCCGTCCTCGCCCGCCAGGATCTCGCAGCGGGCCACCCCGGCCAAGGCCGCCAGCCGATCGCGAATGGCCTCCTTGGCGACGCCGTTCGACTCCACCACCACCCGATAACGGCCGCCTTTTTCGCGGGCCCGGAGGGTGTCGGGGGTCCCGTCGGCCACCAGCTTGCCGCCGCTGATGATCAGGATCCGGCTGCAGGTGGCCTGGACCTCCGGCAGGATGTGGGTCGAGAGGATGACCGTCTTCTCACGGCCGATCTCCTTGATGAGCGAGCGGATCTCGACAATCTGGTTGGGGTCGAGGCCGCTGGTCGGCTCGTCCAGGATGAGGATGTCGGGATCGTGCAACATCGCCTGCGCCAGGCCGACGCGCTGCCGGTAGCCTTTCGATAGCTCGCCCACCAGCTTGCCGGCCACGTCGCCGAGGCCGCAGCGGACGCCGATCTCCTTGATGCGTCCGGGGCTCGTGGCCGAGTCCATCCCGCGCATGTCGGCCGCGAAGGACAGGAACTCCAGGACCGTCATGTCCCGGTAGATGGGTGTGTCCTCCGGGAGGTATCCGATGTGGCGGCGCACCTCCAGCGACTGGTCGAAGACATCGTAGCCCGCCACCTGCGCCCGTCCCGCCGTCGGCGAGAGAAAGCAGGTCAGCATCTTCATGGTGGTCGACTTGCCGGCCCCGTTCGGCCCCAAGAACCCCAGGACCTCCCCCTTTTTCACGGCGAAGCTCACCTGGTCCACGGCCCGCGTCGCGCCGTAGTCCTTGGTCAGACCGTCGACTTCGATCATCACGTCCGACATCTGCACCTCTTGGTCATCAGTCGTTGGGTAGGCACCTTGGGTCTCGCGGCCTCAACCGCGGACCGGCCCGCACTATTCCCGCAGGGCAGGGCGTACCTACGACGGCCGTCGGCGCCCTGTCAAGCTCTGGACCTCCAGGAACGTGGGAGATGTCCCAGAGACGTTTCGAAGACACGTTCTGAAGACACGTTTCAAAGACACGTTCATCGAATCCAGGGCGGACCGCACTTCGGATCAACAGTCGCTGTCGTTGGCGCTGGTGCAGCCGGTCGGACAGCAGGCATCGGACCGCGCGCCCGAGCAGGCCGTGATCGGGATGTGGCGGCAGAGCGCACTGCAATGGGCGGGATCCCCGGTGAGCTGCTCGGTCGTGCAGGGATCGCCGTCATCGGGGCAGGTGGTGGGGCAGGTGCTGGGGGGATCGCAGGTCTCGCCGGCGCCGACGCGCCCATCGCCGCAGCTGGGGTTGCAGTCGGAGTCGGTGGCGGCGCTACAGCCCGCCGGGCAGCAGCCGTCGTTGTCCCGGCAGGCGGTGATCGGCTCGTGCCAGCAGGCGCGGGTGCAGCCGGCCACCGATCCCGCGGCCAGATCGACCGTGCAGGCGTCGTCGTCGTCGCAAGTGCTCGGACAGGCCCCCGGTTGGCCGGCGGTGATGGCGCGGTCGCATTGTTCGGAGCTCTCGACGACGCCGTCGCCGCACACGGCGGGACAATCCGAATCGGTCGCCGCCGTGCATCCGGGCGGGCAACATTGGTCCCCCGACACGCAGTCGACGATGGGGGTCGACACGCAGCTCGCGGTGCAGCTGGCGGGCGAGCCGCGCAGAACGACCGCCGTGCAGGAGCCGGCGGCCGGACAACTGGTGGGACACGAGCCGGCCGCGGCGTAGTCACAAGACTCGACCGGGCGCTCGACCACCCCGTCGCCGCAGATCGGGGCGCAGTCCGGATCAACCGTGAAATCGGCCCCCGGCGGGCAGCAGGCATCGCCGGCCACAAAATCCGTCACGCGCAGATGCACACAGGTGGCCGAGCAGGTGCCCGCCGACAGCAAGAGGTCGGTGGTGCAAGGGTCGCCGTCGCTGCAGACGGTGGGGCAAGCCCCGGGAAGGCCGGCGCCGATCGCGGTGTCGCAGAGCTCGCCGGCCTGAACGACGCCATCGCCGCAGGTCGCCGAACAGTCCGGATCGGTCGCGGCGGTGCAACCGGCCGGACAGCAGGCGTCGTGCTCGGCCGAGCAGGCCAGCAGCGCCGTGGGCACGCAACGCGCCGAGCAGTCGTCGGCGCTGCCGACCATGTTCATCTGCAAGCAGGGCGACGGCGAGGACGGACAGGTGACGGGACAGGCGGCGGCACCGCCGGCGGCCTTGTCGCAGGTCTCTCCGGGCTCGACGACGCCGTCCCCACAGGCGCTGGGACAATCGGTGTCGGTCGCGTGGGTCGAGCCGGGGAGGCAGCAGCCGTCGCCCGAGATCTCCTGGTCGATCTGAACGTGGTTGCAGGAGGCGCCGCAGGCGATGCCGACCAGGAAATCGGTGGTGCAGGGCAGGCCATCGTCGCAGCCGAGCGGGCACCCGCCGGGCAGCGCGGGCGAGATGCCGACGTCGCAGGTTTCGCCGGACTCTCGCACGCCGTCGCCGCAAGCGATCGGGCAGTCGGAATCGACCGCGTTGGAGCCGCCTGGCGGACAACATCCGTCGCCCGATACCGATGTCGTGATCTGATACTGCACGCAGATCGCCGAGCAGGTCCCCCCCGAGACGAGCGCCTCGATCGCACACGGATCGTCCCGCGGGCAGTCCGAAGTGCCAGGACAAGCACCGGGAGAGCCGGGCGCGATGGCCGTGTCGCAGGTCTCGCCCGGATCGACGATCCCGTTGCCGCAGGTCGTTGGGCAGTCCAAATCGGTCGCGGCGGTCGCGCCGGCCGGACAACAGCCGTCGCTCTTGGAGACGCTGGCGCTGGTGAGCACCGTGTGGGTACAAGTCGCGTTGCAGTCCGTGGCCGAGCTGTGCACGTCGGCCGTGCACCCGACGCCGTCGTCGCAGTCGGCCGGCGGGCAAGCGCCGGGATCGCCGGCCGCGATGGCGGTGTCGCACTGCTCGCCCGGATCGACGATCCCGTTGCCGCAACGGGGGTTGGAGGTGGCGCCCGCGTCGGGTCCGCTACCCACTCCGGCATCGACGACGCACGGACCACCCGCGCAGGCTATCTGCACGTAAATCGTGGGCTGCGCGCCGGCTGTGACCGAGAGCGGGCCCGCGTGTCCCGTTGCCAGGCTATTGCCCGCGGCGTCGGTCGCCGTGACGTCGAGGCTCAATCTGCCGAGCGCGCGCGCCGGTAGCTCCGCGCTCAGTGTGATCGGAAACGAGATCGAACGCGATCCGGTGGGCGCGTAGCGCTGGGTGGACACCCCGGCCGGGCCCGAGATTGCCACGGTGAGCGCCGAAACGGCCGGCGGAGAGCCCGAGGCCGTCACGACCACCAACAGCACCGCCCCGCTATTGCTGTGGCAGCCCGCGCAGAGCGTCGCCAGCAGGGAGAATGCCGCCAGTGCGCTTCGCCGCTGGTATCTCAAGGGTAAAACCTTTTGTCGCCCAGATCGGTGGAGGGCACCGCCGAATCGGTGCGACCGGAGAGCGCGGCGGCCGTGACTCCGGCCGCGATCGCCACCCCGACGGCGGTCCAGAACCACCAGCGCCGCCAAGTGGACGTAGAGGTGGCCTTGGATTCCGACCGCGATCGGGGCTTTGCCAGGTCCAGGCCGTTCGGGGTGGGGGAGAGCGCCAGCCGCGGCGCGGGAGCGGGCGGGCTCGCGCGCAGGCTCTCGAGCTCGCTCATCCGATCCTCCACCAGATCTCGATCGGGCGCGTCGGGGGCGCTGGCCAAGTAGCGGTCGAAATAAAACAGGGCCTGATCCGTCGCGCCGAGCTGGCGATAGCTCTCGGCGATCTCGTAGAGGAAGCGGGGCTCCGCGCGCAGCTCGTAGGCGCGGCGATACTCGACGATCGCCTCCTGATATTGGCCGCGCTGGTAGAGGCGATGGCCGAGGGCCAGGTGCTCGGCCACTTCGACCTCGGCGGCGTTGCCCGCCGTCGCCGCGTCCGGCTCGACGGGGGGTTCGGCGGCCCGCGCCAGCCCCGCCGCGAGGAGGACCTGCGCCAAAACCACCGCTCGAACGCGGGCAGAAGACCTGAGGCTAAGCACCGGAACCCGTTACCGTTCGCGCCGATTCTGCCCCCCGCACCCGCGCGCCGT
>Ga0075522_10001085_pt1 | contig 20662 bp, 15 predicted proteins | sample NGEPerA_FD_74796 | JGI IMG/M metagenome (GOLD analysis project Ga0075522, IMG submission 74796) | Arctic peat soil microbial communities from the Barrow Environmental Observatory site, Barrow, Alaska, USA - NGEE PermafrostL2-A | ecosystem: Environmental > Terrestrial > Soil > Wetlands > Peat ...
GAATCAGATTATTCCCGACCTCGGTGCGACGGCTTACACGATCAACAAGGATCAGATCGCGGCGGTGTCGCAAGGCGGTAACGCGCCGTTCAACGAGATCATTTTGCGCGCGCCGGGCGTGGCGCAGGATTCGGCGGCGAATGGCGATTTGCACGTCCGCGGCGAGCACGCGAACCTGCAATACCGCATCAACGACGTGCTGCTGCCGGAAGGCATCACGGGTTTTGGCCTGGAACTGGATCCGCGCTTTGTTGAATCCATGCAGCTCATCACCGGCTCGCTGCCGGCGGCCTATGGCTTCCGCACGGCGGGCGTGGTGGACATCAAGACCAAGAGCGGCGCGTTTGAGAACGGCGGCGAAGGCGAAATTTATGGCGGCAGTTATGACACGGTGCGGCCGAGTTTTGAATACGGCGGCTCGGACGGAAAATTAAATTATTTTGTGGACGGCAGCTACAACCACAACGAACTGGGCATTGAAAATCCCACGCCAAGCCATAGCGCCATCCACGATGTCACGGATCAGGAAAAGATGTTTTCGTATCTGTCCTATGTCCTCGACGACACGAGCCGCGTGAGTTTCATGGGCAGCGCATCTTACAGCAACTTCGAGGTGCCCAACACGCCCGGCCTGCCGGTCGGCACGTCGCCCGACGGCAGCACAGCTTGGAATTTTCCGGGCAACGGATTGCCGGCAAATTTCGACTCGTCCACGCTGAACGAGCAGCAGCGTGAACAAAATTATTTCGGCGTGCTGACCTATCAAAAATCCGCCGGCGATTTCAACGGCCAGTTGTCCGTGTTTGGCCGCGCCAGCGGCGTGCATTTCCGGCCGGATCAAACCGGCGACTTGTATTTCAACGGCGTGGCGAGCGAGGACGAGCGTAAGCTGTATTCCGGCGGCTTGCAGGCCGACGCCAGCTATGACCTTGGCGACAAGCACACGATCCGTGGCGGCGGGATGCTGTTGAACGAAACGGTTTTTGCCGACTCGACCACCACGGTGTTTCCGGTGGACAGCAACGGCAACCCCACCGGCGCGCCACTGCCGCCCATTCAGGACAACCACCGCTTGACCGGCATGTTCGCGGGCGTGTATTTGCAGGACGAATGGAAAATATTTTCCAAGTTCACCGTCAACTATGGCGCGCGGTTTGATGTTTTCAATTCATCGTTCGACAACGAATGCCAGTTAAGCCCGCGCGTGAATCTTATTTACACGCCGACGGACTCGACGACGCTGCACGCGGGCTATTCGCGCTACTTCACGCCGCCGCCGGTGGAAGATGTTTCCGGCAGCGATGTGGCGCTGTTTGACGGCACCTCGAACTCGACCGGCAACGACCAGTCCGATCCGGTCAAGGCCGAGCGCTCGAATTATTATGACGTGGGCATCACCCAGAAACTTGCACCCGGCTTGCAGGTGGGCGTGGACGGCTATTACAAATCCGCGCGGGAGCAGCTTGACGACGGCCTGTTCGGGCAGACGCTGATCCTTTCGGCGTTCAACTATGCCAAGGGAGAAATCTACGGCGTGGAATTCAGCGGCAGTTACACCCACGGCGGATTTTCCACCTACGCCAACGTCGCCGTCTCGCGGGCGCAAGGCGAAAATTGGAATACCGCGCAGTTCCTGTTTGGTCCCGGCGGACCGGGCACTGATTTGGCGTATGTGCAAAATCACTGGATCGCGCTCGACCACGACCAGCGCGTCAGCGGCTCGTTCGGTGCCTCCTACACTTGGAAGGAAGGCGACCGAAACAGCACGCGCGTTTATGTGGACGCGCTTTACGGCAGCGGTTTGCGGGCGGATGGCGGCGGCACGGAGGACGGAACGCCGGCGGGAAATCCAATTCCCAACGGCACGACGGTTCCCGGTTATTACACCGTGAATCTCGGTGTGGAACAAAGTTTCAAGCTGCACCAAAAACAGGTTTTGAAGGCGCGGCTTGACATCGTGAACGTGACCGACAACAGCTATGAGCTGCGCGACGGCTCCGGCGTCGGCGTCAACGCGGCGCAATACGGCGCGCGGCTTGGCTTTTTTGGTTCTTTAAGCTATGCCTTTTGAAACCGGCTGGAGCGCCGCAGACAACGCGGCGCTCCAGCAACCCGGCGCAAAAAACTGAAGCATGTTAAAAATCATCCGCTGCCTGCTTTACAGCCTCGCCATTTTCACGGGCGTGGCGGGGCTGGTTGCCGGCGGTGTGCCGCTGGCAAAATATGCGTTACAGTATTTACGCGATCGCGAATACGACTATTATTTCGACGCCAATTATCTTTATCCGCCGGGGATCATTTTTCTCCTTTCGCTGCTCTTGCTGATCTTTGTCCACATCGGCCTGATGATGGGCAAAGGAATTTCCCCGGCCAGCTCCCCGAAACCGGATCCCTCCGTGAAACCGGCGGAAGCTGCGCCCGCACCGGCTGGCGAAATTTCCCCGCCGACCAAGACCGCCGGAACCACCGCGCAGGCGGAATTGGAAACCGCCGACAAGAAGTTGACGCGGCTGCTCAACCAGAATAAAGATTGACCCGCAATTCCGACGCAACATGGACGCCAATCAAACCACGCCCGCCTACGAGTTGAAAGACGAACTCGCGCGGCTGTGCCTGCCGTCGGCCAGCCGCGACGTGAACCTGAAGCTTGCGTGGGTGAATTCGGTTTGCATCCTTTTTTTAATCATCGGAACGGTTGGCGCGCGGCGCGGCTTGATCGCCATCAAACCGGTCTCGCCCATCCGGGTGGAGGTTCCGGTCGTCGTCCTGCCGACGGTTTTGCCGCCGCAGGCCGTCGCTCAAAAACCGGAGCAGGCGGAACAAAAAAATCAGCCGCCGGTTCTCGTCGTCCTGCCGACCGCGCCGAACATCAACTTCGAGGTGCCGACCGCCGGCACGCTGGTCGCGTCCGCCGCGCTGGCGTCCGCGCCGCAGCCGCAGGCGATTCCGCTGCATATCGGTTCGCTCAATAACACCGGCGCGGGCGGCGAACGGCCCGAACCGCCTTATCCCAAAATCGCCTTGGAGTCGGCTCAACAAGGCACGGTTATTTTGTCGCTCACCGGCGACGATGCGGGCAATGTCGTTACCGTGGACGTGAAGACCTCCTCCGGTTTTCCTGTCCTCGACCGCGCGACGGTGGATTTTATCAAACGCCATTGGCGGCTCCCGACCGGCGGCAGCACCCGGCTTTTCGAAACCAGCATCACTTACAAACTGCTACTGAACTGATCCTGCAGGAGAGACAACCAAATTAAATCTATGAATCCAATGCTCGCAAACATCGCCCTTGAATTCTTCCTCAAGGGTGGCCCGGTCATGTGGCCGATTCTCGTCAGCGCCCTGGTCGCCGTCGCCGTGGTCGGCGAACGTGCGTTCTGGTGGTGGCGCGAAAGCCGCAAGCGCGACCCGCAAAAAATGGAGCAACTGCTCGCCGCGCTGGAAAACTCCGACGTGCCCGCCGCAAAAAATATCGCCGCCGGCTCGGACGATCCGGTCATCCACGTCATTCGTCACGGCCTGAACCATCTTGGCCACGCGCACGGCTCGTTGATTGGCGCGCTGCAACTGGCGGCGGGCGTTGAGTTGAAGCGCGCCGGGCGTTTTCTCACCGTGATGGACACGCTGGTCACGCTGGCGCCGCTGCTCGGACTGCTCGGCACCGTCACCGGGCTGATGCGCGCCTTTCTCAACATCGGCAGCGCGGAATTGTCCGTCACCGCCGTCACCGGCGGCATCGGTGAGGCGCTGATTGCGACGGCGTGCGGACTGGCCATCGCCATCTTCGCGCTGATTCCGTTCAACTACTTTTCCGCCAAGGTGACGCAGTTGCAGTTCGACTTGGAAACAGCCGCAACGAACGTCGAGGTGATGGTCGGCGGCGGCAAGGCGGGCGACGCCATTCAATTACATAAGCCGGCGACACCAAGCCAGACAACCAGCCATTGAACCTGAAAAGAGAATGACAAAATCCCAAATCCGAATGACCAAAGAAGTCCAAATGACAGGTGACAAATGCCGAATGGAATTTCAGCGTTCGCGCTGCCATTCGTCATTCGAGCTTCGTTATTCTTTCGTCATTAGGTCTTCGTCATTCGTCATTTTCACATGAAGATTTTTTCGCCCGTTCCAAGACGCCGCACGCGGATTGTCATCATTCCGCTGATTGACATCATGTTTTTTCTGCTGGCGTCGTTCATGATGCTGGCCTTGGAGATGAGCAAGACGGAGAACATCAAGGTTCACCTGCCCTCCGCCTCGCAGTCACGACAGGATTTCCGACCGGACATGGTCAACATTGCCGTGGATAAATCCGGCGCGGCGTGGCTGGAGAAAAAGGAGATTTCGCTGGCCGACCTCGGTGTCGTTTTGAGCAACCGCTTCCGCGCCAACCCCGACCTGCCGGTTTATATCAGCGGCGACCGCGACACGCTGCACGGCGACATGGTGAAGGTGTATGAAACCGTCCGCGCGGTGGGCATCCAAAAGGTCGCGTTTATGACCGACGGCAATCCTAGTTCGACCACGCCATGAAAATCCGCACGCCCATCCTGGAAAAAAAATCGCGGCTGGAAATCATCCCGCTGATTGACATCATGTTTTTCCTGCTCGCGTCGTTTATGATGGTTACTTTGCAGATGCAGATTGTCCGCACGCTCAAGTCCAATCTGCCCACGGCCACGCTCGCCACTCCGTCCCAAAAGCCCGACATCGTGAACCTGACCGTGAACCAGGACGGCCAGGTTTCCGCGGACGACAAACCCATCGCTTTTCCGGGATTGTTCACGCTGCTGACAAACCGTTACAGCCTGAACACCAACCTGCCGGTTTATATCACCGGCGCGAAGGACGCCACGCACGGCTCGGTGATGTTCGTTCTGGATTTGGTGAAACGCGCCGGCATCCAGCGCGTCGCCATCGCCGTCCAAGCCGCTCCCGACCAACCAACCCCATGAAAAATTTTCAAGTGAACCTGCTCATCGCCCTCGCGCTCGCGCTCTGCGCCCTCTGCGCCTGGCAATGGTATGAACAAACCCTCCAGCGCAACGAGATTGAAACCCTGAACCGGCTGGTTTATGACCGGAACGCGGCCATCCAAGGCTACACCAATTCCATCGCCACGCTGAATCATCAGGTGAACCAGATGGACGCGCGCCTTACCGACTTGAAGGCCGTCGCCGCGACCAATGAACAAGCCGTCATTTCGCAAAAGGCCGACATCGCGCAACTGCAATTCGCCAATCTCAACCTCACCAACGAAATCACGCAGTATAAAATTGCCGTGGACACGTTGGAGGCGAAATTGAAAGACGCCTACGCCGGCATTGACAAGCAGAATGAAACCATCACCAACCTCGTCGCCCAGCGCAACGACCTTGTGCAAAAATACAACGATGAAGTAAAAGACCGGAATGACGTCGTCGCCAAATACAACGAACTGGCCGAGCAGGTGAAGAAGCTGCAAAGCGGCGCGAAGCAATGAGCGCGCAAACGGATCGCCAATTCTAAAATTGCCGGTTACAATCGGCTATAGTTGCCATGCAAGCTCAACACATCACCATGACCGCGCCCTTGATTTCTCCCGGCGCATTGCTGGCGGTTTATTGCGTCCTCGTGCTGCTGGCCTCGCTCGCGGGCGGCTGGCTGCTGCTGGCCGTTCATCTCACACACACGCGGCTGCAAATGGCCGTCAGTTTTGTCGCGGGACTCATGCTGGGAATTGCGCTGCTCCATTTTTTGCCGGATGCGGCGGAGCAACTGCACTCGCTCGACCGCACGGTGAACTGGCTGCTCGGCGGTTTTCTCGTGATGTTTTTCGTGCAGCGCTTTTTTCATTTTCATCACCACGATCTGCCCGAAGGCGATCCGGAGGATTGCTGCGGACACGATCACAGCCACGCGCACGAACACGGCGAACACGCGCATACCTTGGCCGATAAATCCGCCCAGCAACTTTCTTGGGTCGGCACGGCGCTGGGACTGACATTGCATTCGCTGCTCGATGGATTGGCCCTCGCCGCCGCCGTCGTTGCCGGCGCGCATGGTCACGCTCAACCCGCCGGACTCGGCGTCGCGCTCGTCGTGATTCTCCACAAACCATTCGACGCAATGGCCGTCTCCACGTTGATGCACGCGGGCGGCAAATCAAAATTTTCGCGGCATGTTTTGAACGGACTGTTTGCGCTGGCGAGTCCGCTGGGCGCGGCGCTGTTTTATTTTGGCGCGGGTCATTTTGCGAACACGCACGGCGCGGTGCTTGGCTGCTCGCTCGCTTTTTGCGCCGGGTCGTTCCTGTGCATCGCCAGCAGCGACCTGCTGCCGGAACTGCAATTCCATTCGCACGACCGCTTCAAGCTGTCGGTCGCGCTGCTGGCGGGATTGTCCGTGGCCATCCTCATCGGCCAGTTTGAAAGCGGCCAGCAATGATTCGCCGGAGGCCAGATGAGTTGAACCGCGAAATATGCTAATGACACGAACGGTTTTTAACACCACGACCCAATTTTCTTGCTTCCCGGTGCAGTCTGATAAAATGGCTGAATTATGTCGTCCGAGTCCGATTTGAAAAATTCAGGTTCGTCGCGTCCGCCGCTGGACCTCGCCGCGTTGTGCAAGCAGCATGCCGGGGAAAATTATGATTTGCACGCGGCGCACATCAATCCCGCCAACGTTCGCACGCTCAAAACCATTGGCTTCGACCGCTGCTACACGCGCGCCGAGGGGCCGTATCTGTGGGACGTGAAGGGCGAGAAGTATCTGGATTTGTTGAGCGGCTACGGCGTGTTCGGCCTGGGCCGCAATCACCCGGAAGTCCGCCGCATCCTCAAGGAATTTCTCGACGCTGATTATCCGAGCCTGGTGAAAATGGAAGCGCCGCTGCTGTCCGGCCTGCTCGCCGCCGAGTTGAAAAAGCGGATGCCGAACGAACTGGACATGGTTTTTTTCACCAACTCCGGCGCGGAAGGCGTGGAGACGGCCATCAAATACGCCAAGTGCGCCACCGGCAAACCCGCGATCATCCATTGCAAAAAATCGTTCCATGGCTTGAGCAGCGGCGCGCTTTCGGTCAACGGCGACGAAAGTTTCCGCGATGGCTTTGGGCCGTTCCTGCCGGATTGCCGCGCGATTCCGTTCAACGACCTCGATGGTCTGGAAAAAGAATTGAAGAAAGGCGACGTCGCCGCGTTCATCGTCGAACCGATTCAGGGCAAGGGCGTGAATTTGCCGTTGCCCGGCTATCTGCTCGCAGCGCAGCAACTCTGCCACAAGCACGGCGCGCTGTTCATTGACGACGAAGTGCAGTCCGGCATGGGCCGCACGGGAAAATTTCTCGCCATCGAATACGAAGGCGCCGTGGATCCCGACATCGTGATTCTGGCCAAAACGCTTTCCGCCGGGTTTGTGCCGGTCGGCGCGGTTTTGTGCAAAAAATGGATCCACGAAAAAGTATTTTCCTCGATGCAGCGCTCGGTGGTTCACAGCTCGACGTTCAGCCAGGGCAGTTTTGCGATGGCCGCCGGCCTTGCTGCGCTGGACATTCTCGACCGCGAGAACCTCATGGCCAACGCGGCGAAGATGGGCGAACTGATCGGGCAGGGGATTGCCGCCATGGTTCTGCGGTTTGAATTTTTGAAGGAAGTTCGCTGGCGCGGTTTGATGATGGGCGTCGAATTCGGTTCGCCCAAATCTATTTCGCTAAAAATCGCGTGGACGACGTGCCACGCGCTCGACAAAAGTTTGTTCCCGCAGGCGGCGGTAATTCCGCTGATGGACAAGCATCACATCATCACGCAGGTCGCCGGTCACGGCGTAGATGTGATCAAGCTGCTGCCGCCGCTCATCATCAGCGAGGCGGACGTGAAATGGTTCCTGACCGCGTTTGAGGACGTGATGGTGGGCATGCATAAATTCCCCGGCCCGGCATGGGACGTGCTGACCGGCATCGGCAAAATGGCGATCACGCAGCGGGCGCGATAAATTTTTCGCGCTGAATAATTCAAAAATAAACAAACGGCGGTTGTTGCGATGACAACCGCCGTTTGTTTTCAAATTAATTACATATGCGAGATAATATTATCGCCGAACTGCGAGCATTTGATTTCCGTCGCGCCGTCCATCTGGCGCGCGAAGTCGTAGGTAACACGCTTGCTGCCGATCGCGCCGTTGAGACCTTTGAGGATCAAATCCGCCGCTTCCGTCCAGCCCAGGTAGCGCAGCATCATTTCGCCGGAGAGCACCACGGAGCCGGGATTCACGACATCTTTGTTCGCATATTTCGGTGCGGTGCCGTGAGTCGCTTCAAAAATCGCGTGGCCGGTGATGTAATTGATGTTGCCGCCGGGCGCGATGCCGATGCCGCCGACTTGTGCCGCGAGCGCATCGCTTAAATAATCGCCGTTCAAATTCAGCGTGGCGATCACGTCGAAATCCGTCGGGCGCGTGAGCACTTGCTGCAACGCGATGTCCGCGATGGCGTCTTTGATGACGATGCCTGCGCCGGGTTTGCCTTCGGGAATTTTGCACCACGGGCCGCCGTCAATCTCCACCGCGCCGAAAAATTCCTTCGCCGTCTGGTAAGCCCAGTCGCGGAAGCCGCCCTCGGTGAACTTCATGATGTTGCCTTTATGGACGATCGTGACGGACTTGCGTTTGAACTTGGTCGCGTAAGCCAGCGCGCTGTGCATCAATCGCACCGTGCCGCTATAGCTGACGGCCTTGATGCCGACGCCGACTTTCACATCGGTAGGACAGGCGTCGCGCCTGTCTCCATTTTCTTTTTCAGAAGTTTGAGACCGGCGCGACGCCTGTCCTACGGCCTTCCAAAATTCTTCGGCGGCGGGTTTGGTGCCGAAACGAATTTTCTTAAAATCCTTGGGAAATTCCTTCGCGATGAAGTCCAAAACTTTTTGCGCTTCGGGCGAACCGGCGGCAAATTCAATGCCCGCGTAAATGTCCTCGGTGTTTTCGCGGAAGATAATCATGTCCACTTTTTCCGGATGCTTCACGGGCGAAGGCACGCCGGTGAACCATTGCACGGGGCGCAGGCAGACGTAGAGATCGAGCATCTGGCGCAGCGCGACGTTGAGCGAGCGGATGCCGCCGCCGACGGGCGTGGTGAGCGGGCCTTTGATGCCGACGAGATATTCGCGAAACGCCTCGACCGTGTCATCCGGCAGCCAGTTGTTGAATTTTTTGAAACTTTCTTCGCCGGCGAAAACCTCGAACCACGAAATTTTCCGTTTGCCACCGTAGGCTTTTTCCACGGACGCGTCGAACACGCGCACACTGCTCGCCCAGATGTCCGGGCCGGTGCCGTCGCCACGGATGAACGGCAGGATGGGATTTTCCGGCACGGTAAGCTTGCCGTTCGCAATCGTGATTTTTCCGCCGGCGGGCGGAGCAACGTCTTTATAGGCCATGATGTCAGTTTGTTAAATTAAATTCTTCCGCGAAATGAAACGGGGAAATGCGCGCGGAATCAAGGAAAGAAAGCGGCAATGAGCTGATTTCTGATCGTGAGGTTTTTGCCGGCAGAGAATCAGGTCTGCAAAGGGATTACCACGTCATCGCCCGATAAAACCGCCACAGGCAATTTGTGGTCGAGACATCCGTGAACATATCGTTCCCGGTCACCGCGACATTAGTGGCAATCGGTGTCCAATTGATGAAATCGGTGGTAGTCAAAACAACATAAGTGGCTCGCGCCGGCACCGAGACTTGGAAGGTGAAACCACTGGCGGTCAAGCTGGAACCGGAGACAACGGACAGGGTGAACACCGGGTTTGTCACTGTCAAAATGGCCGCCGACCTCGTGACCGAACCGGCGATATTTGTCACCAACACGGCATAATTGCCCTGATCAGCCCGCTGGACGGAAGTCAGCGAGAGCATCGCGTTGGTGGCCCCGGCAATGTGGGTGCCGTTGTAATTCCATTGATAACTGAAGGGCGACGTGTCGCCGGCTTCAACGGAGAACAAAAAATTTCTGCCGGCAAGTGCCGCAAAAAATCTGGCGTTGCCGCGACGTTGGAAACGTTTGCCGAAGGCGTTAAGTGACGAAGAAATAAAAAAACTGCTCGTGCCAGAATCGCCGGAGACAAAAGAAAATTTATGCGACCAGGCGATTCTTGAACTGGCCTACGCTTCCGGTTTGCGGTTGTCTGAATTGAAAAATCTGCGGCTGGAGCAGCTTCATCTCGATGTCGGATTCATCAACGTCATCGGCAAGGGCAACAAGGAACGCGTCGTGCCGTGGGACGAACGGCCGTTGCAGCGTTGACTCGTTTCATCGCAGCCGGACGGCCAAAACTCGTCACGCCCAAATCACCGGCGAATGTTTTTTTGACGAAGCGCGGCACGCCGTTTGCGGCGGTGACGCTGTGGTTGCACATCAAGAATCGCGTGAAACGTGCCGGCATTGAGCGCAACATCACGCCGCACATGCTGCGGCACAGCTTCGCGACGCATCTGCTGGAGCATGGCGCGGACTTGCGGGTGATCCAGGAACTGCTCGGCCATGCGAGCATCGGCACAACGGAAATTTACACGCACGTCACCGGCCAACGGTTGCGCGAGGTTCATCGGAAATTTCATCCACGTCCCTGACAGGCAGGGTGCGGGCGGGCGAGGGCCAGTGTCAGGTCCGCAGCAAGTGTTTCACCTGACAGCCGGCGCTTGTTTAACGAGGTGTTGGAGCTTAACGCGCCAGGGCCCGATAATACCGCTGACTGAAGTTTGTGGCTTCAATGTCGGTAAACACCACGTTGCCGGTAAGTCCGGAGTTGGTGGAAATGGGGGTCCAATCCGTCAGGTTGGTGGAAGCCTCGATGATGTAGCTGGGAACCATTGGCCCGGACAACTTGAGTTCGAACCCAGTGGCAGTCATCGCTCCGAAATCGAAACTTAAGGGGGCGTTCGTGTTGACGACGTTGATGGTTACGGTGGCGATGTTGCCAGCGATCAGGCCGTCGTCCTCAAGGTAAGTGAAGGTGTCGCTTCCGCAGAAATTGGTGTTCGGCGTGTAGGTAAATGAGCCGTCAGGCTTTAGGTTCAAGCTGCCATGGCTGACGTTGACCACGAGCCAGGCGCTCAACACATCGCCGTCCACATCCACGTCGTTGGTGAGAATGCCGGCGGCAGCCGGGACAGTTAGCGATACGTTTTCCAGCGTGGCGTAAGAGTCGTCGTAGGCGATGGGGGCGTCGTTGACCGGTGTCACATTGATGGTAACGGTGGCAATGTTGCCGATCGTTTGTCCGTCCGCAACGACATAGGTGAAGCTGTCGCTGCCGTTGTAATTGGTGCCCGGCGTATAGCTAAATGAGCCGTCGGCGTTGAGGTTCACACTGCCATGGCTGCCGTTGCTCACGAGAAAGGCGGTCAACGAGTTCCCGTCCACATCCACGTCGTTGGCGAGAACGCCAGGCCCCGGGATGATCAGCGGCACATCTTCCGGCGTGGTATATGTGTCGTTGTTGGCCACGGGCGCATCGTTCACGGGCGTAATGTTGATGGTGACCGTGGTGAGATTGCCGTTGGTGGTGCCGTCGTTGGCGCGGTAGGTGAAAGCGTCACTGCCGTTGTAGTTGGTGGCCGAGAGGTAAGTGAAGCCGCCGTTGGGGTTGAGATTCAACACTCCATGACTGACGTTACCTACGAGCACCGCGGTCAGCGGGTCGCCTTCCACATCCGTGTCGTTGGCAAGAATGCCCGGAGCCGCGACGGTCAGACGAACGTCTTCCAGCGTGGTATAAGTGTCGGCCACCGTGACCGGGGCGTCATTCACCGGAGTAATATTAATCGTGACCGTGGCGAGATTACCGTTGGTGGTGCCGTCGTTGGCGCGGTAGGTGAAAGCGTCGCTGCCGTTGTAGTTGGTGGCCGAGAGGTAAGTGAAACCGCCATTGGTGTTGAGATTCAATACGCCATGAGTGACGTTGCCTACAAGAACCGCGGTCAGCGGGTCGCCTTCCACATCCGTGTCGTTGGCAAGAATGCCGGACGCGGCGGGAACAATGAGCGGCATGTCTTCCAACGTAATATATGTGTCGTTGTTGGCTACGGGCGGGTCGTTGACGGGCGTAACGGTGATGGTAACAGTAGCAGGACTGGAGATGAGAGTTTGGAAGATCTGGAACCATGTGGAGTCTCCAGCATCACCGCCGCTTTGGTAATATGTTCCGTTCGCGTAACCGTTGTTTTGGCCGAGCGGCAGATAAATTCTCCGGACGTTGCTGGCTTCACAATCCAGGTTCAGGTAATAGGTCGTTCCTGCCGTCAGCGGCCCCACCGGCGTCCCGAAAGCGATTTCGTAAGTCTGGAACGAAATGCCAGAGGTGATATTGGTAATGCTCGAGGGAGCAATGGACACGCTGCTCCCCGCAATCGGTCCCGAGTTAATCCCAGTTCCGATGCTGAAGTTCAGGTTTGTGTTCGGAGCCGTTAAGGACCTGGAGAGTCGAAGGATAACCTTGCTGATCGTGTAGCCCGGCCCGCCGGCGATTCCGTTAATGAATGATTGCGCGCCCTTTTGTCCGAGGGTGACATTGACGGTGCTTCCGCCGGAGGTGTTGGTGTTTTGTTGCAGAATCGTGGCCGGGCTTTCTGCGCGATAGGTGAAGCTGTCAGTGCCGTTGTAGTTAGTGTTGGGATTGTAGGTGAACGAACCGTTGGTATTGAGGTTCAAGGTGCCATTGGTCACGTTGTTCAGGAGCCGGGCCGTCATTGGGTCGCCGTCCACATCCATGTCGTTGGCCAGGATGCCGGCGGACGGAACGATTAGTGGCACATCTTCCGGCGTGGTGTAATTGTCGTTGTTGGCCACGGGCGGGTCGTTCACGGGCGTAATATTGATGGTGACCGTGGCGAGATTGCCATTGGTGGTGCCGTCGTTGGCGCGGTAGGTGAAGGTGTCGCTGCCGTTGTAGTTGGTGGCCGAGAGGTAAGTGAAGCCGCCGTTGGCGTTGAGATTCAACACTCCATGACTGACGTTACCTACGAGCACCGCAGTCAGCGGGTCGCCTTCTACATCCGTGTCGTTGGCAAGAATGCCCGGAGCTGCGACGGTCAGACGAACGTCTTCCAGTGTGGTGTAAGTGTCGTTTACCGCGACAGGCGGGTCGTTCACGGGCGTAATATTAATCGTGACCGTGGCGAGATTACCGTTGGTGGTGCCGTCGTTGGCGCGGTAGGTGAAAGCGTCGCTGCCGTTGTAGTTGGTGGCGGAGAGGTAAGTGAAACCACCGTTGGGGTTGAGATTCAACACTCCATGACTGACGTTACCTACGAGAACCGCGGTCAGCGGGTCGCCTTCCACATCCGTGTCGTTGGTGAGAACGCCCGGAGCCGCGACGGTCAACTGGATGTCTTCAAGAGTCGTGTAAGTATCATTGTTGGCGACGGGCGGGTCGTTCACGGGAATGACGATGACCGTCACCGTGCCGGTGGACAAAGTGGTGCCATCGGAAACGGTGTAGTTGAAAACCACCGTGCCGTTGAAATTTGTGGAGGCCGTGAAAACGATGTTGGTGCCGCTGATGACGGCGGTGCCGTTTGTCGTGGGGGCGCTGGTTATAGTCAGGGGCAGGCCATCGGGATTGTAGTCGTTGGCGAGAACTTTGATGGTCACACTCGTATCTTCCAGCGTGTTGGTGCTGTCATTAACCGCGATTACTGGATCGTATACCGGGGTGATGTTGATGGTGACCGTGGCGAGATTGCCGTTGGTGGTGCCGTCGTTGGCGCGGTAGGTGAAAGAATCGCTGCCGTTGTAGTTGGTGGCGGAGAGGTAAGTGAAGCCGCCGTTGGTGTTGAGAACCAGCGTGCCATGCGTGACGTTACCTACGAGCACCGCGGTCAGCGGGTCGCCCTCCACATCCGTGTCGTTGGCGAGAATGCCGGACGCGGCGACGGTTAGCTTGACGTCTTCCAGCGTGGTATATGTGTCGTTGTTGGCGACGGGCGGGTCGTTCACGGGAATAACGGTGACCGTCACCGTGCCGGTGGACAAAGTGGTGCCATCGGAAACGGTGTAGTTGAAAACCACCGTGCCGTTGAAATTTGTGGAGGCCGTGAAAACGATGTTGGTGCCGCTGATGACAGCGGTGCCGTTGGTGGTGGAAGTTCCGGTGATGGTCAGGGGCAGGCCATCGGGATTGTAGTCGTTGGCCAGCACCTTGATGGTGACGCTCACGTCTTCCAGCGTGTTGGTGCTGTCATTAACCGCGATTACTGGATCGTATACCGGGGTGATGTTGATGGTGACCGTGGCGAGATTGCCATTGGTGGTGCCGTCGTTTGCACGGTAGGTGAAAGAATCGCTGCCGTTGTAGTTGGTGGCGGAGAGGTAAGTGAAGCCGCCGTTGGCGTTGAGATTCAACACTCCATGACTGACGTTACCTACGAGCACCGCAGTCAGCGGGTCGCCCTCCACATCCGTGTCGTTGGCAAGAACGCCCGGAGCCGCGATGGTCAGCGGGACATCTTCCAGTGTGGTATAAGTGTCGGCCACCGTGACCGGGGCGTCATTCACCGGGGTGATATTGATGGTGACCGTGGCGAGATTGCCGTTGGTGGTGCCATCGTTCGCCCGGTAGGTGAAGCTGTCGCTGCCGTTGTAGTTGGTGGCCGAGAGGTAAGTGAAGCCGCCGTTGGCGTTGAGATTCAACACTCCATGACTGACGTTACCTACAAGCACCGCGGTCAGCGGGTCGCCCTCCACATCCGTGTCGTTGGCAAGAATGCCCGGAGCCGCGACGGTCAGCGGGACGTCTTCCAGCGTGGTATATGTGTCATTGTTGGCCACGGGCGGGTCGTTCACGGGCGTAATGTTGATGGTGACCGTGGCGAGATTGCCGTTGGTGGTGCCATCGTTCGCCCGGTAGGTGAAGCTGTCGCTGCCGTTGTAGTTGGTGGCCGAGAGGTAAGTGAAGCCACCGTTGGCGTTGAGCGCCAAGGTGCCATGCGTGACGTTGCCCACGAGCTGCGCGGTCAAAACGTCGCCCTCCACATCCGTGTCGTTGGCAAGAATGCCGGGGGCGGCGATGGTCAGACGAACGTCTTCCAACGTGGTATAAGTGTCGTTGTTGGCCACGGGCGGATCGTTGACGGGAGTAATATTGATCGTCACGGTGGCGGGGTTGGAAAGGACGGTCTCGTAGATCTGAAACCGCATGTCTTTGGTTTGATCGCTGCCATTGAAGTAAAATGTCCCGTTCGCGTAGGAGTTGGTATTGGGATATTCGACATAAACATTCTTGCCCGTCTCGTTATCCAAGTTCAAATAGTAGGTCGTGCCCGCAGCAAACGGCCCAAGGGGCGTGCCATAAACGATCACATTCGTCTGGAATGAAATGCCTTGCGAGGTGTTGGTAATGCTCGCTTGAGAAATGGTCACGGGGCTGCCCGCGATGGCACCCGAGTTAACCCCGGTTCCCACACTGAAGTTCAGATTTCCATTCCCATAATGATTGTCTCTGGAGAGGTAAAGCACGATCTTGCTGATCATGTAGTTGGCTCCTCCCGCCGTCCCATGCAGGAATGACTGGGCGCCCGTGTCGCCGTCACTGAGTTGTTTTTTGTTTCCGCCGGAGTTGTTCTGTTCCAGAACCACGGGATACCCGTCGGACGCGCGGTAGGTGAAGCTGTCACTGCCGTTGAAGTTCGTATTTGGCGTGTAGGTGAAACCGCCGTTGGTGCCAAGGCTTAAGCTGCCCTGACTGACATTAGTCACCAGCAGAGCCGTCAAGGCCAGGCCGTTGAAATCCGTGTCGTTGGTGAGGATGCCGGCGGTGGGTGGAACGATGAGCGGCACATCTTCCAGCGTGGAATAGTTGTCGCTGTTGGCCACGGGCGGGCCATTTGTGACGAGCGTTAACGAGGCCTTGCGGCTGGGCACCGTGCCGCTGGCGTTTATGACATTCACAAAGTATTGCCCCACATCCGAGACCCCCACGTTGGTGAGAATCAAAGTGCTGGCGGTTTGGTTCGTGAGCAGTTGACCGAGAATCACCGATCCGTCTTTATACCATTGATACGAGAGCGTCGTTCCGCTGGTGGCGCTGACGGTGAAAGTGGCGGTGCCTCCATATATTACATTGGTGTCCAACGGTTGGACAGTAATAACCGGGGGCGGACCAGCGGCTAAACAAGGGCTGACCAGCCGAAAGCTGAAAATTAGCAGGCATACCGCCGCCTTTTCCAGCCACCGCTTCCGAAGCAGCCTCTTTCTCAGAATATCCACGCGAAGCATTCAGCTACAATTATGCCACTGTCTAAAAGCGATACGTCAGATTCAGACGAAAACTGCGTCCGTCTTGGGCGATGACATCCTGGACATGAAACTGCGAGGCGGGATCCACGTAATGGCGATCCAATAAATTGTAAATGCTGGCGGAAACATCCAAGTTTTTCAAAAGATTGTGGCTGAAAAGAGTGAAATTAACGACGGCGAAGCCGCCGGCCTGCTCTCCCTGAACCGTGATAGGCTGACCACCGGAACCGGTAATGGCATCGAGCGAATTACGGCTACTGGTGTATTGAAATTCAAGTCCCGCAAACAGTTTGCCCGGGATCAGGGGCGCACTCACATCGAATTTGACCATGTGGTTTGGGGAATCCGGCATCGGCCACGCCACCGAATAATCCTTGGTGTATTGAAATGAATAACTGGCCCGGCAGCGAATCCCATTCGTCCAGGAACTTTCCAGTGCCAATTCCACGCCTTTGGTGTTCGCATTGAAATTCGTGTAATTCCCGCTGTCAAAAACAATCAAATCATGCATCTGATTGTAAAAGCCGGAAACGGAGGAGCGCAGATGCGGCCCCACCTGCTGGTCGTAATCCAGTTCATAACTGGTGATCTTCTCGGGCTGGATGTCCTGAAACCGGGGATCGCTCAATTCCGTAAAATTCGGCGCGCGAAAGGCGGTTCCGTAAATGGCTTTGAAGGTGGAACCTTCAAACGGATTATAGATCAACGCCAGACGCGGATCGAAGGCGGGGTCAAAATCGCCGTATTGGTCATAGCGCACACCACCGTCGAAATGAAGGCGGTCGAGCAAGGCAATATCGCTTTGGAAGTAAACGCCGTGACTTTGCCGGTCGCGGGAAACCGTCGGCTCACCGGTCAACTCGGTTTCCTGTTTGAAATCGTCGCGGTATTCGGCGCCGAGGGTGAAGGTGTGCCGGTCCCACAAACGCTTGTTCAGTTGCACTTCCGTGCCCCACCATTCGCCCGTGTCCTGCTCCAAGTAGAACAGCGATGGTCCAAACGGATAACCAATTTCGTGATAATAAGTGTCGTAATAAAGCCGGGCCGTGAGATCGTAATCATCCTGAAAACTGTGCGCGTATTTCAGCGCGGCATAACCCTGCTCATCGGTCGTGGCCAGTCGCGAATCGTTGAAAGCGGTGTCATATTGTCCGGTGGGATTGACTTTTTCGCGATGGTTGAACGCTCCCTCCAGGCTGAAATCACGGTAAGCCAGCGAGCCGAAAAAACTCGCATACATGTCACCATCCATATTTTGCGCCACGTCGTTGTTTTGGGATGGGGTGTCGAATTCCTTGAAGAACAACTTCGAATTTCCGCCGCTGTTGTAATACGTCCCGGAGAGCAGCATCTCCACGCCGTTGGTGAAGAGCTTGCCATAGCTGACCCGGGCCTTGTAGGTGTCAAACGAGCCGTAACCGCCGGCAACCTCAAAGCCGTTGAGCTGCGCGCCGGTGCGGGTGATCACGTTGATCACGCCGAAAAAAGCATTGTTGCCGTAGAGCACCGCATTGGGACCGCGAATGACTTCCACCCGGTCCACTAGATCCATGTCGAGCAGGAAGGCGGTGTCCACGAAGGCCCCGTCGGTCAGGTTGTTGTTGACGCGATGCCCGTCCACCAGCAGCAGAATTCGGCTGTTGAAATCCCCGAGGCTGCCGCCACGAACTCCCACGAAATCATAGTTGCGGTCGTAGGAAACATTGAAGCCCGGCACGCTCTGCAAAACATCCCCCAGCGTTTGGTAACCATGCTTTTTAACGTCGTCCGACGTGATGACCGTGATCGAGGCGGGTGCCGCAGTGACTTTTTGCTCGACCTTGGAGGCGGCATAGACCTGCGGAACCTCGATCTGCATGAGTGATTCCAGCGACAGCGCGGTAAGATCAGCGGGCGTCTGGTTGGTGTTGGAACTCGCCGGGCAGGCCAGGATTGGCAGGGAAATGAGCAGCGCGGTCAATGTTTGTCGGATGCCTCTTGGACAAACAATGACCCAGCCGGAACCGGTGTGAAAGGTTGGGTGGCGCTGATTCATTCTCGTTGTCCGAATCAAGCTTCCTCTATGCCAAAATCCGCAGGAAAATCAGCCGCATGGTCGGCGCGGGTCGGATCAACCTGTGATTGACCACGACCCTGACGTAATGCCTGCAGATGAGTGCGGCGCTACAGTGGTTCATATCTGGTGATCGAAGGATGAGGTTTCATGGTCAGTTATCAAGCTGTTTTTATTCCGTGATTGCAAGTGCGTTCCACGGCAAAACTTGGCATCATTTTACAAAACATTGTCTCGCGCTCCCGGGCATGCCCAAGAGATGAACGCAGACAAATCAGGATGGGAGGAATCTCTCATCCATCGTTTTGACCGCCCATGCGCCTGCGCAAAATATTATTCTTCGGCCTGAATCTGGGGCTGCTGCTGGCAGCCGCGTCCAGCCGCGCGCAAGCTCCACACCCGTCCGAGTATCAACTCAAAGCCGCCTTTATTTACAACTTTGCCAAATTCATAGACTGGCCGCCGGCCGCGTTCGCGGATCAGAAGTCCCCGTTCATCATCGGCGTTCTGGGCGACAACCACTTCGGGAGCGGTTTTGAGCAAATGATCGCCGGCAAAAAAATCAACGACCGTCCGATTTCAATCCAGACCTTTCGCACCGCCGCCGAGGCCACCAACTGCCAGATTCTTTTTGTCAGTCTCTCTGAAAAAAGGCACTTCCCCGAAATCGTCCAAAGTCTGCATGCTGTTCCCGTCCTCACGGTGAGCGAAACCGATGGGTTCATTGAAGCGGGCGGCATGGTCAACTTCGTGGACGAAGCCGGCAAAATCCGCTTCCAGATCAACGACGACGCAGCCAAGGCGGCCCGGCTGAAGATCAGTTCCAAATTGTTGAGCCTCGCCGTCGCTTCCTCCCACTGAAAACCGCCGGCTTCCAAATTTCCAAAGCACTTTTTTTCGGTTTGGAGCGTAACTTGCTGTTTCCCGCACAGCTTGGACGCCGGTCAAAGTGACAATCACATATATTATTAGATTGAACTACTCTCAAAACCGGCCACCAAAAGTCAGGACAGTAATGAATAAAATCGTGACATTTTTTGCAGCCGAACTCAATGGCAATCCTGATGGTCGCCGGCAGGGTTGCGCTGCGGAGATTTCTGCCAAGCATCACGAGCGGATGGGAACTCAAGTGTGAGTGGACAAATCCTGAAACCATGAAAAAATTCCAAAATCTGCCCCTTCAGCGGAAAATGCTGTTGATGACCCTGCTCATCTGCGGGGCGGTTTTGTTGGTCGCCATTGCGGCCCTCTTCGTCTTCCAGGTCGTGAATTTTCGTTCCAGCTTCCAGCGTGACAACTCCACCTTGGCGGCCATCATTGCCAACAACAGCGCCGGGGCCATGGCGTTCAAGGATGACGCGGCCGCTACCGAGGTTTTGAGGTCGCTCCAGGCCAAGCCCACCGTTTTATCAGCCTCATTGGTTTTGCCCGACGGGACATTCCTTGCCGGTTTCGGAAAAGCGGAGACTGCGCAGACGCTGGCGCAGTTTCCAGCGCCTGGGAAAAGCAGTTTTACCGATGGCTGTCTGCTGCTCACCCAGCCGGTCATGCAGAAACAGGATCAGCTTGGAATTCTTTACCTGCGGACAGACTATCGGCGGACATTTTTGGAACTGCTCGGATTTTACGGAAAAGTCATTGTTTGCGTCATAGTCGTTTCCATCGGGCTGGCGGCATTCCTTTCGAGCCGGTTGGGGCGGGCCATTACTAATCCAATCCTCCAGTTGGCGCAGACGGCAAAAATCATTGGCGAGAAAAAGGACTATTCGGTGCGCGCAGTGGTGTCCAGCGACGGCGACGAATTGGGACGGCTGGCAGAGTCTTTCAACGAGATGCTGGGCCGCATCGAAAGTCAGGATGCCGCGCTCAACCTGTCGCAACAGAAAATGGAGGCATTGATCCATTCGATTGACGGCATCGTTTGGGAACGCACGCCGGACACCTTCCGGTTCACTTTCATCAGCCGTCAGAGTGAAGACATTCTCGGTTACTCGCCGCAGGCGTGGCTGGAAGACGCGAATTTTTGGGAAGGAAAACTCCACCCACAAGACGCCGCAAAGGCCATTCAGACCGAACATGAAATGGCCGCGCGCGGCGAACCTTATACGTTTGAATACCGGATGGTGGCGGCCGATGGCCGGATCGTCTGGATTCGGGAGAGCGGCATGGTGCTGGTCGAGAACGGCAGGCCCGTGGCCATGCGCGGCATCTTTCTGGACATCAGCCAGCACAAGCTGAACGCGGAGCAACTGGACAAACTCAACCGGCAGCTCATTGACACCTCCCGGAGTGCGGGCATGGCCGATGTGGCCACGGGCGTGCTGCACAATGTCGGGAATGTT
>Ga0075522_10001087_pt1 | contig 20638 bp, 15 predicted proteins | sample NGEPerA_FD_74796 | JGI IMG/M metagenome (GOLD analysis project Ga0075522, IMG submission 74796) | Arctic peat soil microbial communities from the Barrow Environmental Observatory site, Barrow, Alaska, USA - NGEE PermafrostL2-A | ecosystem: Environmental > Terrestrial > Soil > Wetlands > Peat ...
TGGGCCGACCGGCCTCGTCGGTCTGAAGTCCGATGAGCCGGATGTTGACCTCGCCCCGGACGGGAACCATCCGCACCTCGACCGCCACGTTGCGTAGCTGCTCCACGGCGCGCGCGCCGTTGGCGGTGCCGCCATAGCTCACGAAGGCCACCGGCTTGTACCACCAGCCGAGGTGCACGTGATCGATGGCATTCTTGAGCTGCCCCGGGTAGCCGTGGTTGTACTCGGGCGTCACGATCACGTAGCCGTCGAGGGCCTGGATCGTCTCGGACCAGCGGCGCGCCGTCTCGTCCGGATACCTCTTCTCGATCGCGGGCGGCATCTCTTCATGCTCATAGGGCGGCAGGCGGTGCTCGCGAAGATCGAGGAGCTCGAGCTCGACGCCCGGACGCTTCCCCAGGATTTCGTGGATCCACTTGGCATAGCTCTCTCCGCGTCGCCCGCGTCGCGTGCTGGCGAGGATGACGCCGATTCGGAGGCTCGACGAAGGGGACACCGGTAGGACAGGCGTGGTCGACATGGGGCGGTCAGTTGTAGCCGACGCCGGGGCTGGGTGCAGCCACCGCCATTCGGGTCGACGCGGCTGGGAAATAACTCGCCCGCGGGCGCACCTTTTCGGACGCCCCGGTCGTCTTCCAGATGGGGGCCGGTGATTACCGAGATGTCGCCGATCGGCGACTACGCCGCCGACTTTCCGCGGGGGTCGCCCATGAGCGCGCACGAGGGGCGCGGCACCAAGAACAAGCCGTGGAACCTGAAGACACCGCCAGGGTGTCCCCTATATCACCGCCAAAGCGGAGCTCGAGATCCTGGCCTGACCGTCAAGGCGTAGCGGCCGGGGCTTTGGCGGCCTTGGTCTTGGTCTTGGCTTTGGCGGCCTTAGCGCCCTTGGCCGGCTTGCTGTCGCCGCCAGCCGCGCCGCCAGAACCGCTGGTGGCGTCGGTCGGCTTGGCCCCGGCGGCAACCAGCTTGAACCGCTGGTTGGAGCCGGACTTCCAGGCCCACTGACCAAGCAACGATCCGTCGCCGGTGTTCTCACCGTTGATGGCCAGCACCTTACCGCTGTGCTGGGCGACCAATCGGATCGCGCCGGGACCGGCGTCGGCCACGATCCAGTGCTGGTTCGCGCCGCCGTTGCAGGTCCACTGCTGCACCCCGGCGCCGTCGTCCTGCAAAAAGGCTGGAACGTCGAGGCACTCGTTGGTTCCCTGGACGCTGACGATTTCATAGTAGCCGCCCGACACCGGGCGCAGGTTGAACAGCTGAGCTTTCGAGCCGTTGCAGGTGCGGATCTCGGCGCGGGCCCCTTCGGGCGCGCCCGCTATGTACTGCAGGCACTTGTTGCTGGCCACGCCAACCACGGAGTAGCTGGTGGTCGGACTGATCACCAGGGCCGATCGGGGCGGCTCGGGGGGAATCGCTGGTGCCGCCGCGGCCGGGGCGGGCGCCGGCGTTTCCTGCTTTTGATCGATGCAACCAGCCGCCAGAGCCACCGCCAGGGTCACAAGCATTCGGTTTCGCATCGCGGGGGAGCGTGCCCCAGGCGGTGCGGTCAAGTCAAGGCGCTGACGCCCGACGGTCCTTGCGGCCGCCCGGAATGTCGCGGGGTCCCTCCCAGGGTCCCTTTCTCAGTCGCGTGGGCGACGACGGGCTCCGCCCGGCGCCGCCCGTCGCGGGGGTTCTAAAGGACCCTCCCAGGGTCCCTTTCTCAGTCGCGTGGGCGACGACGGGCTCCGCCCGGCGCCGCCCGTCGCGGGGGTTCTAAAGGACCCTCCCAGGGTCCTTTTTTTAATCAATAAGCGTTCTGGTTCTTCTTCCGGCCGACCACCGTGAGCAGGATGATCTTGAGGTCCCAGAGTAGGGTCCAGCGGCGGATGTATTCGAGGTCGAAGCGGATGCGGTTCTCCATCCAACTCACCTCGGGCGTCTCGCCGCGCCAGCCGTTGACTTGGGCCCAGCCGGTGATGCCCGGCTTGACCTTGTGGCGCAGCATGTAGCCGCGGATCAGCGAGCGGTAGGTCTCGTTGTGCACCACCGCGTGCGGCCGCGGGCCCACGATCGACATCTTACCGGTGATCACCTGCAGGAACTGCGGCAGCTCGTCCATCGAGGTCCGCCGCAGAAACCGCCCAAGCGGCGTGATCCGTACGTCGTTGCGGGTGGCCTGCGCGACGTTGGCCCCGTCTTCGAGGACCGTCATGCTCCGGAACTTGAGCACCCGGATCTCCTTGCCGTTGAGACCATAGCGCCGCTGGCGGAAGAAGATCGGCCCCTTGGAAGTCAGCTTGATCGCCACCGCGATCGCCACCATGGGCAGCGAGATCAAAAGAACGATGAAGGTGCCGACGACAATGTCTTCGAGCCGTTTGATCCAGCCATCGACGCCGCGGAAGGGGGTGTCGTGGACGCTGATGAGCGGGATCTCGCCGATGGTGCTCCAGCGGGCGCTCAGCAAGTTGAACATGAAGAAGTCCGCCACTAGGTAGACCGTGGCGGTGGTGTTCGACAGCTCCTGCAGCAGGTGGGCGATGCGCGGCTCGGCGCGCAAGGGCAGCGCGATGTAGACGCCGTCGACCTTGTTGGCGCGGCACTCCTCGAGCAGATCGGCCGACGAACCCAGGAAGGGGCAGGCCGAGGCCGCCAGGTCCTCTCGGCGATCGGGTCCGCGGTCGTCATAGACCCCGGCGACCCGGATGCCCAACCAGGGGCGATCGGCGATCTCGGCGCACAGCTCGCGCGCATTGGGCGTCGCGCCCAAGATGACCACGTTGCGGGTGTTCCTGCCGCGGGCGCGCTGCGCGCGGAGGATCATCCGCAGCACGATGCGCCAGCCGCACAGGATGAGCGGCGCCAGCACGAACCACCCGAACGAGGCGACGCGCGAGTACTCGGCGGAGGTCTTGGTCGCGAAGGCGAAGGTCATGAGCGCGGCCACGGTGCTCAGCCACGACAGGCAGATCATCCGCAGCTCGACGCGAAACTTTTCTATCCGCCAGGCGCGATAGACGCTGCACAGCTCGGCGGCCACGCTGAACACCAGCACGGCGGCCAGCGTCGCGTTGCTCGATTCTTGTCGCCACGTCTGGTGGTACGCGTAGATCGCGATGACGTGCGCAGCGATGATCCAGACGATGTCGGCCAGACGCTGAAGTCGGTGGATGACGTTTTCGTGTTCGCGTAACAAGCCCCGACCCTCGGCTCCACAGACTATTGGCGATCTTAAGCGATGGCCAGGGTTCGGAGAAGGTGGGGAGATTCTTCCGCCGACGATTTTGCGGCGCCCGACGTTTCCGATCCGATTGGGTGAACGCTGGCCGACCCCGCAAATTCCCGCCGCTGCGCGGGACCGCCCCACAAAACGCATGTGGCTGATATCATTTCAAAAATAGCCCCGCGCGCAGATGCTTCGCCGGCGATCCGCTCGGCGCTCAGGGTTGCTCTTGCTGCAGCGTCTGGCGGGAGATCGGCCGCGTCGTCCCGGTGAGCGCGAAGTTGATCCAGAGCTGACGTTGGTGAAAACGAAAGTCGGGCGTGCTCAACACCGGCCCGCGATCGGCATACAGGCCCCCCAGCTCCGCGAAGAAATTCTCGGAGATCCGACGCCGGCCGGACAGCGAGACCGAGAAGACCGTCTCGTCGGGCAAGATGCTCAGGGTCTGACCGACCACCGTCAGCGGGGGCGGCGTCTTGAGCGCGGTCGCGAAGCTTCCCTGCAAGATGACCATCCAGGTGGGCACCGCGATCAGCGTGGCGCCTATGGCGGCCTCGGCGCGCGGCAGGGCCGTCCCCAGCACCGGATCGACGTAGTAGTCGACGCCGCCGTTCACGTCGGATTGCAAGGTGATCCCTCGGCTGCCGAGGAGACGGGAGCTGAGCTGGAAGGAACCGATGGGCGAAACGGCCGAGCCGCCCGGGGCCAGAGGATCTTTGACGTCGAGCCCGACCGCCTCGGTGTGCGCGAAGGTGAGCCCCAAGATGAGCTTGAGGTTGTTCCGCTGGGTGAGCCGCCGCTTCCAGTTGACCTCCGGCGTGACCGTCGCGATCGCCAGACCGTCGGAAAACCAGACCTCGCCCAGCGCCGCCCCCAGACCGAGGTCGTCTCGGGGGGTGAGAATGTAGGCCACCCCCGGCACCACGGTGACCTGGGTCTGCGAGGTCACCAGGGTCTGCCCCGCGATCTGCGCGCTGGCGCCGAGATCGTCGGGGACGTCCAGCCACTCCCAGGCAGAAAGCTCGGCGGCCAGGGTCAGCTCCCAGCGGGGCGCCACCTGCAAGATCGAGCTGCCGTGGACCAGCCCCGTCGCCAGCCGAACCACCGGCGGCAGCGCGCTCTGGTTGGTCCGCAGCACCTGAGTCAGCGCGGTGTAGTCGGGGCTGCCGACCGAGCCGGTCCCCGCCAGCTCGAAGAAGAGCGGCCGCGCCGGGCGCGCGTGCACCGTGAAGCCGAGCGAATGCAGGACCAGCGCCCCGCTCCGGGTGGTCTCGCTGATCGAGCGACCCTGGATCCGCGACACCAGGTCGGGCGTGAGCGCCCGGGTGCTCGTCGCGACGACCGGGGTTGGATCCTGCCAGTAGAGCCGCAAGCCATAGAAGGCCTGGGCGGTAAAGGTGGGCCGCCGGAGCTCTAGCCCCACCAGCGGCGTCACGACCTCGGCCACGAACCCTTGCGGATCGGTGCCCGGCACGATGGGGGATTCCCCGGCGCGCGTCTCCTCGGTCAAGGTGAGTTGAACCCCCACCCCCTCGACCATGACCGGGGTCTCGCCCGCGCGAGACTTTGTGATCGTCCCCGCCTGATCTCCCAGGTCGGCCGAGAGCAGGAGAAGCGCAACGAGCGCCGCGCCCAAAGGCCCGCGCCTACTCCGCGACCACGGTGTCTCCGTCTTTCAGACGGAAACCGGTGGCGTGGGGGTCGGCGGCGGTCAGCTCGCTGGCCTTGAACCGGATGCGCTGCACGTTGCCGTTCCCGTCGGAGCGGATCACGAAGATCTTGTCCCCGTTGGCGAACTCGGTCAGCCAGCCGGCCGCGGCCAGTGCGGGGATGACGCCACGGCCGCGCGTCAGCTCGTAGGTGCCGGGGGTCCGCACCTCGCCCACGACGTTGACCCGAATGTTGGCGATCTTGACGATCGAGACCGTGACCTCGGGCTTGACCAACAGATCTTTGAGCCGGGCCTGCAGGTCGGCGCCCACCATGTCCGTGGTCCGGCCCGCCACCTGGATGGTGCCCAAGGTCGGCTGCAGATATTCGCCTTCATCCCCGACGGGGAACTCCCCGGACAGCGACGGCTGATTCTTCACGGCGACCAGGAGCACGTCGCGCGCGCCGATGATTCCCTGCGGCTCGACGGCGGGCGGGAGGTCCTGGACCCAGACGAAGGGACGCTCGGTGGCGCACCCGGAGGAGATGGAAATGAACACCGCCGCGAGGATCGCGGCCCCACCGGCGGGGAGGAGGAAGCGCATGCCTCTGTCTACCATCAGAATCGGTCGCGGCGGCGATCGCGCGAAGCGACGACCCGGGAGGCCACGGGCGACGAGACCAGCGTATGCGAGATCATCTTTTGCGCTTCGCGCAGAAACAGAACGAGGCCGGCCACCAGAAGCCCGAAGAGTAGCCCGAGGCTGCCGCGCACAGCGAGGGTCGTGGTCTTGCGCGGTCGCACCGCCTGCGGCGGCGTGCAGTCGTAGCGCGACTCCGCCGAAACCTTCTCGAGATTGAGCTGAATCTCGGCCTGTTTGAGCTTCGAGAACAGATCGCTGTGAAGCTGCTTGGTGGCGTCCTGCCGGTGATCCAGATCCGAGAGATGCTGCTCGACCCGCGGCAGATCCTGCACCAAGCGGCGCACCTGTCCGAGCGCGCTCTCGGTCTCGCCCATACTGGCGCGCGTGGCCGCCAGCTCGGCCTCCAGCTTCTCCACCTCGTTCTGGGCCTGCTGGTAGTTGGGGTCCGACTCGCGTACGATCGTCGGGGTCGCCGTCTGCAGCTCGCTGTTGGCCAGCGCCTGGATGCGCTTTTTTTCTTCCTGGAGCTGCTGAACCTCCGGGTGGCCTTCCTTGAGGCCGCGCGCGTAGGCGTCGGTCAGCTTCCGATCGATATCGTTGAGCTGCGTTCGGTACGTCTCGGACCACTGGAACTTGCGCTGCGCCTCGGGTCGGTTGTTCTTGAGCTGGCCGAGCGCCGCGTTCAGCTCGCCCTGTAGCTGGTGGATCTGGGCCGACAGCTGCTCCTTGCGGGTCTCGAGCTCGAACCGGCTGGTGTGGGTCTGCTCGGAGTCCTCGGGCAGGCGATCGGCATTGGCCTCGCGAAAGCCGGCCCGCTGGTCGCTGATGCGCTCGAGATCGCCTTCCACCGACTTGAGCTGATCGCGCAAGAAATCGACCTTGGCGCTCAGCTCGCGGACCGACTTGCCGATCTCCGACTGGATATAGTTCTGCAGATGGACGGTCAGGAAGTCGAGCGGCGCCGGCCGCGCCGAGGCCTTGTCCTTGTAGGTAGCCCGAAAGACGTGATCGCCGGTCTCCTCGACCTTGATGCGGCTGATGATCGACCGCACCCAAGCGTCCGCCGGATCATTCGAGCCGAGCTTCTTGAGGGTCGAGCGGACCAACTCCGGCTGGGTCAGGGTCCGTTCGGCCGCCTTGACGAACTGTCCGGAGTCTTGATCGCTGTTCTGCCAGCGATCTTCGTTCTGGCTCGCCGTCAGTGTCAGGTGCGGCAACAACTTGACCTCGCCACTGGCGGCGACACCGGGAGGCGAGATGATGATCGAAAAGATCCCCAGCGCGACGCCGACCGCCGCGAAGGCGGCGATAACCAGGCGGTTTTCGCGGATGAAGCGGAAAGCCTTGGCGATCTTGTAGACCATGTCCGCCAAGGAGGGCTCGTCTTCTCCCCGCTCCCCACGTTCGCTGCGCGGCAGCGGCACCCCGTGGGAGGCGGGCAACGACACTGAGATCCGCGGGGCCATCAGCGGCTGCCCAGTCGGGACCAGCGCGGTCATGCTGTTGGTGGTGGGCGCCCGCTTGAAGCTGTCCGGCAGCCTGATGGTGGCGTTGGTGGGGTGGTCGAGCATGAACATGAACTCGACGCTGCCCACCGTCACGTGGTCGCCATTGCGCAACGCCGAATGCGCCACCCGCTTGCCGCCCACGTAGGTGCCGTTGGTGGAGTCCAGATCCAGGATCTCGAAGCCACCGCTGCGATTGATGATCCGCGCGTGGCTGGACGAGACCGAGGCGTCCGCGATGTGAACGTCGGCTTCGTCGGCCCGGCCGATGACCACGGCGCTGCGTTTGATCGCGTAGATCCGGCCCGGGTTGGCCCCCGTGAACAGGACAACGTACGCCAGCGCCTCACCAGAGGTCACCGCCCGTTCCAGCTCAGCATCGAGTCCGGCGTTCGATGCCGGTGGGTCGCTATCGTCCGCCGCCCACTCCCAAGTCATTTTTAGAAAACCACATTGATTTCGCCGGACAGGCTATCACAGCGCATCGTCGCCATCAACGGATGCCCGGCTCGTCGGGGGCCCCCTTCGTGGACGTGATCGCGGCTGCCGGCGGCGCCATACGCAGGCACCCCATGTCTGCTCCCCCGATGATGCACGGCGATTACCGTAATCACCCCCGTGACGATCGCCAGCGCCGTCCCCAGCACCAGCGCGAGCACCTTGCGATCTGCGAGCCGAACCTCGAGCCAGTTGGTGGTCCAAGTCTTGCCGGTCCCACTCTCGCCGGTCGGCCGACCCGTGGGATCGAGGCGCAGCAAGGTCTTGGCGAATTTCTTTTCGGAGGTCGTCGGCAGCGAGGCGACGGTCACCGTGGATGCCACCCCCGATGCGGGCGCGGCCACCGCATCCTGAAACGCGCTGTCGAGACGCCGGCGCCGCTCGACGTCCGCGTCCATGACCTCGCGGCGCAAGTAGGCGCCCACCGCCGCCGGTGAGGCCACCAAATCGTTGGCGACCCCCACGGTCAGCAGCGCCAGCGCCATCTCGGCCGCGCTGGCGGGCCGCCCCTCGCGGGACCGCCGCAGCGCCGCCAGGCAGATCCCGTCCAGGCAGCCCGGGGCGCCGAACGCGCTGGGTGGGACGATCTCCTTGTGCAGCACGTTCTGCACGATCTGATCGTGGGTGTCGGCGGCGAACAGCTCTTGACCGGTGAGCGCGGTCCACATGACCGCGCCCATCGCAAACAGGTCCGTGCGTGCATCGAGCGATTCCAGCCGCAGCTGCTCCGGCGCCATGTAGGCCGGCTTGCCGAGCGTTATCGGATCGCCCTGGCCGCTCTCCCCCAGCGCTGTGAAGCGGGCGCTGCCGAAGTCGGTCAGGCGCGCGACGCCGTCGACGCCGACCAGGATGTTGGGCGCCGAGACATCGCCGTGCACCAGGCCCAACCAACGCCCCTGCTCGTCGGAGATCTCGTGCGCGCGCTGCAGCCCCCGCAGCACGTCGATGAGGATCGTCAGCAAGACGTCCGGCGGCACGCGCCGGCCGAAGGAGATCTCTTCTAGGCTGGTCCCCTCGATGTACTGGAGCACGAGGAAGGGTTGGTTCTTGTACATGCCCACGTCGACCAGCGACTGGGTGTTGGGGTGATCGAGGAGCACGCCCACCCGGATCTCGCGCAGGAACGACTTCTCGGCGGCCGCCTCTTGTCCCGAGCCTTGGCGCACGACCTTGAGCGCGAAGAGCCGCCGGAATCCCGCCGCGCCGGTCCGGCGGCAGACGTATACCGATCCCATTCCCCCCTGCCCGAGCCGCGAGGCTACCTCGTAGGGCCCGAGACGGAAGAACGGCTCGCCGCTGTTGCCGTGAATGGTGACCTCGGCGGTCTCGACGGGGACCAGCATGCGGCGGTCGCACAGCGACCGCAGGTGCGCAGCGGTCGCTTCCTCGGAGAAGCCCGTCAACCGTGCCAGCCGCGCCACCGATAGGCGCCCATCCACCAATCCCAGAAGAAGCTTCTCCTCGGCCCGCAGGCCAGGCAAGGCCGCGGCTCCCCCGGCCACCGCCAACCCGGAGGGCAGGTCGCGCCCGCGCTCCGCTCCCAGCCCTTCGTCCCCATCCCGCCCATCCGGCCCATCCCGCCGGACCACCCGGGGGGCGCGCGTCAGAACTGTGGTGCGGCGAATCGTCAATCCGCCGCGGCCGGGATCGGGTGTGCGCTGCGGGTCCGGCGGAAAATCCATCGCATCGGTCCAAGTCGGTCTTATATCTTCTCTGCAGAGCCGGTTTACCACATGCTATGAGAACCCGCCATCCACCGACGGCGAGGTCGGCGCCAAGATCGGGAAAGATCGGAAAAGATCGGAAAAAGATCAGCGAAGATCAGATCAGCCAATGGACGTCGCAACTATCATCGTGAACTACCGAACGGCCGCCGCAACGATTGATGCGGTCCGCTCGATCTTGCCCGACATGGCCAATCTCGACGACCCATTGGTTCTGGTCGTTGACAACGACTCTGGCGACGGGTCGTTCGAACGGCTCAGAGATTTCTTCGCGGACGCGAGCTGGCTCGGCCGCGTGACGGTCATTTCCTCCGGGCACAACGGCGGATTTGGATATGGTGTCAACGTCGGCGTCCGCCATGTCCTCGAGCGACCGCAGCCGCCCAGCTATCTCTACGTTCTCAACCCCGACGCCGCGGTCGATCCGGGGGCGCTGACCAGCTTGATGGCCTTCATGGGGGAACACCCCGACGCCGGGCTCCTGGGCAACTTGGTACGCAACCAGGGCGCCGACATCGTGCGCGGATTTCGCTTTCCCTCGATCTTCAGTGAGCTCGAAGCGACCGCCGGTTTCGGCCCGGTGACGTGCTTGCTTCGCAACTATGCCATCACCGTGGATCCCGTGGACTCCTGCGAGGTGGACTGGGTCTCGGGCGTCAGCATGCTGTTCCGACGCGAGGTGTTTGCGACGGCCGGATTTTTCGACGAGGGCTTCTTCCTTTATTTCGAGGAAGTCGATCTGGCGCGCCGGATCCAGCAGGTGGGCTGGAAGATCTATTTCGTCGCGGACGTTGGGGTAGGGCATGTCGGCGGCCTGTCGACCGGCCTCAACGACGAGTCTCGACGCATGCCCCGCTACTGGTTCGATTCGCGGCGACGCTACCTCGTCAAACATCACGGCCGCGCCTATTCGGCGGCATGCGACGCGGCCTGGATCGTCGGCCACGCGATCTTCAAGGTCAAGCTGGGTTTGTTGCGCAGCAATCGCAGCCTCCGTCCCCGGGTGGGCCGCGACTTCCTTCGTTACAGCCTGCGGAACTTGCTCAAGCCGGCACCCGAGGCCGAACAGAACCTCCCGAGCGCGTTCAAGCCCGCGACCTAGCACCGCCGCCTCGAACGCCCGTGCGGGTGGTCGCCGATGGGCGTGACCCGGGTAGATTGCAGGTCGTCAAACGAGAGGTGCAGGTGCACCGATGCCGATCGGCGCACCGATGATCGCGTTCGGTCCGCGCTGGCCGACAGCGGAGCGCGGCCGCCGGCTGAGGTGCGCGCCGCCCGTTCAGGCCAGAAATTCGGCGGCGGGCACCGCGATCCCCTGCTCGATCAGGACCGCGGCGTCGGCGGTCGGCTGCCAACCGAGGCGCTGCTTGGATCGATCCGGCGCGTAGAGGGCGCGGCAGCTCAGCCCCTCGTAGTAGCTGTAGCTGGGGCGGCGGCGCTCCGGATTGCGGGCCAGCGTCTTGATGCCCCACTTGGCGATGTCCTCGGCGAAGAGACGCCAGGGCGGCGTGGGCAGCCGACGAACCTTGATCCCGGCCACCCGCTCGAGCGCGTCCAGGTACTCCTGTCCCGAAAGACAGGGATCGCCGACCAGGTTGAACGACTCGCCGAACAGATCGGGAATGTCCAGCGCGCGCACCATGCCGTCGGCGCAGTCGTCCACCAGCACGAACGGCAGCCGGTTGTGGCCGTCGCCCCAGACGCGACAGATCGACGGGTACGGCCAGGCGCCGACCCCCCAATGCAGCGGGCTCCCCCCCTCGCCGACCACGATCCCCGGTCTGAAGATCACCACCTTGAGGCCACGCTCGCGGTGCAGCTCGAGGAGGATCCGCTCGTTCTCCGCCTTGGCACGCGCGTAGATGTTGATCCGCATCGCCTCCGAGCTGGGGGGCGTCGCCTCGGTGATGACGTCGCCGGCGCGTCCGCCGTCGTAGATCGCGATCGACGAGGTGTAGTAGAGGACGATGCCGAGCGCAGCGCACAGCTCGCCCAGGCGGCGGGTCGGCTCGACGTCGAGGCGCAGGTAGTCGCCCCAGGCACGCCCGACGCCGCGGGCCAGATGGTAGACATGGGTGATCCCTTCCAGCGCCGGCTCGATGGAGGCGGTGGCGGTGAAGTCGCCTCGCACCAGCTCGACGCCCATTTGCGCCAGCAGCTCCCCTTGACCGGAGGTGTCGCGCACCAAAGCCCGCACGCCCAACCCTTTTTGCCGCAGGTGCCGGGCCAACGCGCGCCCGATGAAGCCAGTGGCGCCCAGCACGAGGACGGTCGGCTTGGGCGCTGGGCCGAGCGCCGGGGCCGCGGGTCGACGGTTGGCCGCCGAGGGCGCGATCGCCTCCAGCTCCACGATCCGCGCCACCTGCTCGGCCAGCGCGATCGAGTCGGTGGCCAGCGCCGGCGCCAGCCGCGCGTCGAGCGTCCCGGCGCGCTCGGCGTAAAAGCGGGCCGCGGCCCGGCTGATGCTGGTCTGATAGGGCCCGGGGTCGAACGGCAGCCCGGCCTTCGACAGCACGAACGAGCCAAGCGTGGCGCCCGCCTGTGCCAGCACGCTGCCCGCGCCCTGAGCGGCGACCGCGAAGCGATCGATGTCGATCAGATCCTGCGAGTGCTCGCGGCGCACGTAGATGTTGAGCTCGAAGTCGACGATCGCGCTCCCGCTGGAGCCCCGCAGGTGCAGGTAGTGCTCGCTGTAGCCGTCGACGTACGAAAACCGCAAGCGCAGGCCGGTCCGCCCCTTGGCGCCGGTGATCTCCCACTGCCGATAGAACGGCCGATCGCCCGGCACGCGCACCGCGTCCCAGGCCCGCGCCGCCAGCCGATCCGGCTTGCCGACCATATGGAGCAGGTGGGCGAAGGAGTGCGGCGCCACCTCGAACAGGATGTGGCGCGGATCCTGGAACAGCCACGAGCCGAAGGGGCCGAACTGGACCTGAGGCAGGAACTTGTTCCAGACGATGTCGACCTGATCGATACGCCCGAGGCTGCCGCTGGCTAGATCGGCCATCAGGCGCTCGTAGACCGAGGAGAACAGGAAGTTGTGGCCGACGCCGAGGGCCACGCCGCGCGAGCTGGCCAGCGACGCCAGCTCGAGGCACTCCTCGGAACGAACGGCCAGCGGCTTTTCGACCAGGGCGGAGACGCCCCGCTCCAGGATCGCGCGCGTCGGCCCGACGTGCGCCTGCGCGGGCGTCAGGACGTGAACGACGTCCGGGCGGCACTGCTCGAGCAGCGCGTTCAGATCGGTGAAGGCGGCCGCGCCGACGGCCTGCGCGGCCAGTCGTTCGGCCCGCGCCTTCGACAGATCGCACACCGCGACCAGCTCGGCGCCTGGAATGCGCCGCACGGCCTCGACGTGAAAGTCGGCGATGTATCCGGCGCCCAGCAGCGCCACCCTGGTTTTCTGTCCCGTCACGTTTTTGGCCTCAACCTTTGCCGTCCTTATATTCGATGATCGTCGGGCTGCGGTGCCTCAACTTGTCGAGCCGGTACTTGAGCACGCCCAGGGCCTCGGGGACCTTGGAAGCCGTGCACGACACCGCCCAGTAAGCGCTCTCGCGCGGCGTGAAGCCCCGTTTGCGGGCATCCCGAAAGGTCCTCCAGGCCTGCAGCGGATAGGCACCGAACATAGATAGGGAGAATCCCAGCGTCGGCAAGGCCATCGCGGTCGCCGCCGCGGGGACCGCCAGCCCCCACAGGCAAGACCGCCGGGCCTCGGGCACGAAGTAGCGCTCCGGCGGCGCGCCGTGCATGTCCGAGACCTGCCCGTACGCGTGACCGCAGCGGGTGGCCCGCCTCCACCACTGTGGCAGGCGGGTCATCGCGGCGTCGTGGATCGTCGACACCTGGTCGATGCGGACGATCTTTCCGCCGCGGGTCCGCAACCGGACCCCGAGCTCGTCGTCCTCGGCGGCGATCACCGCGTCGTCGTAACCCCCGGCCACCTGCAGCGCGGCGGCCCGGATCAGCACGTCACCGCCGAAGGCGCGGGTCTCCCCCAGTGGCGCGAAGCGCCACTCGACGTCGCACACGGTGTTGTACGGGCTGCGCTCGGGCTCTCGCTCCCGCCGCCAGCCGCAGACCGCCACCACCTCGGGGGACGATCGCATCCGCTCCGCGGCGGCCTCCAGAAAACCGGCGACAATCTCGCAGTCGCCGTCGACGAACAGGATCATCGAGATCTCGGGGCGCAGCTCGAGGAGTCGGCGCCAGCCGGCGTTGCGCGCCCGCGCCGCCGTGAAGGGGATCGCCATGTCCAGTTCCACCACCTCGACCGCGCGCGCCCGCGCCGACGCCACGCTCTGATCCTCCGAGCCCGAATCGACGTACACCGCCTGGGCGACGCCCCGGGGGATCGAATCCAGGCAGCGCTCGAGGCGCGCGCCCTCGTTTCGGCCGATGGCCACCAGACCGATGTCGGAAAATCCGGCGGCGCCGCCCCGCCCGGTCGCCATCGCGCTCATGCCGCGCGATTTTCCCAGGCCCAGGAATGCGCGACCATGTCCTTCAAGTCGGGGTGGCGGGGCGTCCAGCCCAGCAGCGCGCGGATGCGGGAAGGATCGGCCAGCAACACCGGCGCGTCCCCCGCGCGGCGGGCCACCAGCTGGTGCGGTACTTTGCGCCCCGAGACCCGCTCGACGGCCGCGATCACCTCCGCCACCGAGTGCCCCTGGCCGGTGCCGACGTTGGCCGTAAAGCTCCCCTGCCCGGCCGCCAGGTGGCGCAGCGCCAGCAGGTGGGCCTGCGCCAGATCGGCGACGTGCACGTAGTCGCGCACCGCCGTCCCGTCGGCGGTCGGGTAGTCGGATCCGTAGACGTCGAGCGGCCCGCGGTGGCCCAGCGCGGCCCGTATCGCCAGCGGGATGAGATGGCTCTCCTCGGGGTGGTCCTCGCCGATCTCACCCGCGGGATCGGCGCCCGCGGCGTTGAAGTAGCGCAGGATCGCGGCGCGCAGCCCGTAGGCCTCGCCGTAGCGGCGGAGGATGCGTTCGACCATCAGCTTGGAGTCGCCATAAGGGCTGACGGGAGAGAGCGGGTGGTCCTCGGGGATGGGGACCTGGATCGGATCGCCGTAGACGGCGGCCGTCGACGAAAAGACGATCTCCCGCACCCCCGCATCGACCATCGCGTCCAGAAGGTTGAGGGTATTGACGACGTTTCCGCGAAAATATTTACGCGGATCGCGCACCGACTCGCCGACCTGGATCAGCGCGGCGAACTGAATCACCGCCCGCACCTGGTGCCGCCGCAAGACGGCCGCGATGGCCTCCGGGTCGGCCAGGTCCCCCTGCACGAAGGTCCCCCAGCGCAGGGCCGAGCGGTGACCCGAGCTCAAGTTGTCGAAGACGATCGCCGGCTCGCCGGCCGCCGCCAGCGCCTTGGCGGTGTGGCTGCCGATGTACCCGGCGCCGCCGATGATTAGAATGGACACGGGCCCACCATGGAGAACCGGACCAGATTGTCGGACATGTCCCTCGTCGACTTTGATAGGGTGACTCGGTCCCACATGGTCCGAGGACGAGGCTGGTCATAGCATGACCGAACGGATTCAGATTGGGCAGGTTCCGATCGACGCGGTGGACCTGCAAGGCGCGCTGGCTGGCATTGGGGGTCTGATCGAGGCCGGCGACGGCGGGACGGTCTTCACGCCCAACGTCGACCACGTCGTGCTGGCCGAGGGCAACGAGCGGTTTCGACAAGCCTACGGGCAGGTGAGCCTCTCGTTGGTCGATGGGACGCCGGTGCTCTGGGCGGCGCGCCTGCTGGGGAAGCGGCTGCCGGAGAAGGTCTCCGGCTCGGACCTGGTCGTCCCGCTCATGGAGCGGGCGGCCGAGCGCGGCTGGCGCGTGTTCTTCCTGGGCGGCGCGCCGGGCGCGGCCGACACCGCGGTGGTCCGCCTGAAGGAACGCTTCCCCCGGTTGAATGTGGTGGGAACCGCCGCGCCGATGATCGACATCGGCGGACCGCTGGAGGAGCGCCGGACCGCCGCCGCGCGCGTCGCGGAGGCGAAGCCCGATCTGGTGCTGGTGGCGCTGGGCTCGCCCAAGCAAGAGATCTTCTGCCACGAGACCTCAGAGGTCCTGAAGCCGGCGATCTTGGTCGGCGTGGGCGCCGGCATCGACTTCATCGCGGGCCTCTCCAAGCGGGCCCCGGCCTGGATGTCGCGCGCGGGGGTCGAATGGCTCTACCGCCTGGCCCATGAGCCGCGCCGGCTGGCCGGACGCTACCTGCTACGCGATCCGCAGTTCTTCACGATCCTGCTGCGGCAGTGGATGCGCCGGCCATCGGCGCGCATCGGGTCCGCGGGCTGACCGCCGCCGCCCATCGCCATGCGCGTCGCGTACCTCGTCAACCAATACCCGAAGATCAGCCACACCTTCGTCCGGCGCGAGATAGTGGCGCTCGAGGAGAAGGGGGTCGAGATCGTGCGGATCGCCGTGCGCGGCCACGAGACGGAGGCGCTCGATCCGAGCGACGCGGAGGAGGCCCGCAAGACCCAGTACATCGTGCGCGCGCCGCGCACAGAGATCCTGGGCGCCTGCCTGCGCGCGCTGCTCTCCGCACCCGAGGTATTTTTTCGCACGCTGGCCGCGGCGTTCCAGCTCGGCTTGCGCTCCGACGGCGGTGTGCTCAAGCACCTCGCGTACTTCGTCGAGGCCTGCGTCTTGCGGCGCTGGCTAAAAAAGAGCGGCGCCACCCACGTGCACGCGCACTTCGGCACCAACGCGGCCACGGTGGCCATGCTGTGCAAGCGCCTCGGCGGACCGCCTTACAGCTTCACGATCCACGGCCCCGACGAGTTCGATCGCCCGCAGCGGCTGGCCCTGGGCGAAAAGGTGCACGGCGCGGCGTTCGTGGTGGTGATCTCGTCATTTGGGCGCAGCCAGCTCTATCGTTGGATCGCCTTTTCCGATTGGGGAAAAGTTCACGTCGTTCATTGCGGGCTCGATCCCTCTTATTTCGAAACCGCCGGAACGGCCATTACCGAAAACCCGAAATTGATGTGTGTCGGCCGTTTGAGCGAAGAGAAAGGTCAGATCTTGGTGGTGCGGGCCGCCAAGCTGGTCAAAGATCGCGGCGTCGCCATGCAGCTGGTGTTGGCCGGCGACGGTCCGTTGCGCGCGGCGATCGAGAAAGAGATTCGCGAGCAGGGGGTCGAGGACGTCGTGCAGGTGACCGGGTGGGTCGATAACCAGCGGGTCCGCGCGCTGCTCCTCGAGTCGCGCGCGTTGGTGGTGGCCAGCTTCGCCGAAGGCCTACCGGTCGTCATCATGGAATCCTTCGCCGTCGGTCGACCGGTGATATCCACCTACATCGCGGGGATTCCGGAGTTGGTCGAAAATGGGGTGAACGGCTGGTTGTTCCCGGCCGGCGACGTCGAGCGACTCGCCGACGCCATGCAGGCAGCGCTGGCGGCGACCCCCGCGCAATTGATGAAAATGGGGGAAGATGGGCGTTTGCGGACGTTCGAACGGCATAACACCGCCGTCGAAGCCGGAAAGCTCAAAGACCTGTTTTCGTCGCCGTCCGTCTAGACGACGCAGAGCAGCCATGGTCATCGGCTCCAACCCGACGGCCATGAATCCTCCTTCGGCGACGCTGGTGCAGGCGCCACCGCGGCGCCAATTACAAGCGGAGTTCAATGGGCCGGCGGCGAACCGCCTCGTGCAGACAAAGCTCGGCCGTGAGCAGCTTTCCTTCGTCGTGACGTCGGAGCTCCAGTCAGGGTTGAGCCAACCAGTGAATAGAGGCCGAGGTCCTCTCGCTGTGCTAACATGAACCATTCAATTGCTCGCTTCCCCGCCCGATCTGATCGAGAGGCTTGCTGACATCGCGGCTCGGCGCTCGGGCCACACGGCCGTGGAGGCCGCGGACGCGACGCTCACCTACGCGGAGCTCGATGGTCTCTCCAATCAGCTGGCGCGCCGCCTGATCGCGCTCGGCCTGGAACGCGACGCCTGTGTCGGTATCTCGCTTCCCCGAGGGGCCGGCGAATTGCTTTCGATGTTGGCCGCGCTCAAGGCAGGGGGCGCCTACCTCCCCCTCGACCCCGCACACCCACGCGATCGCCTTCAGCTCATCGTCGAGGACGCCCGCCCCCAGGTCATGGTGGTGCGGCCCGACTCTCCGTTCGCCGCACGTCCTGGGGGCGCGCAGCTGCTCATCATCGACGATCTGAAGCAGGCAGGGGTAGGCTATGAGGCGACACCGCCGCCGGTCTCTTACGATCCCGAGCAGCTCGCCTACGTTCTCTTCACCTCCGGCTCGACGGGCCGCCCCAAGGGTGTCGAGATTCCTCGGCGGGCGTTCGCGAATCTCCTACGCTCGCTGGCCCACACGCCCGGCATGACGGAGGAGGATCGCCTGCTGGCGGTCAGCACCACGACCTTCGACATCGCGGGACTCGAGCTGTTTTTGCCCCTTTGGGTGGGGGCCACCGTCGTGATCGCCGACCGCGAGACGGTGCTCGACCCGCGACGGCTGTCCGAGTCCATCGACCACAACGCCGTCACCGTCTTGCAGGGGACGCCGACGACCTGGCGGCTCTGGATGAACGGCGGATGGCGGGGCAACCCTCGGCTGCGCCTATTTTGCGGCGGCGAAGCACTGAGCCTGGAGTTGGCTCGCCGGCTGGGAACCTGCGGTCGGCAGCTCTGGAACATGTACGGCCCGACCGAGACGACCATTTATTCGTCGATAGAGCTGGTCGCGCCGGACACCGATATCATCACGATCGGCAAGCCGATCGACGAAACCCAATTCTACCTGCTCGACGAAGCGCTGAGATCGGTCCCGCGGGGCGCGCTGGGGGAAATTTACATCGGCGGCAGTGGCCTGGCCCGCGGCTACCGCGGGCAAGCCGAGCTGACCGCCGAGCGATTCGTGCAGAATCCTCAAGGTCCCCCGGGCGACCGGCTATACCGGACCGGCGATCTCGGGCGACAGCTCGACGATGGACGCTTCGAGTGCCGGGGACGCCTCGATGATCAGGTGAAGCTCCGAGGATTTCGGATCGAGCTCGGTGAGATCGAATCGATCTTGCGGCAGGCACCCGGCGTCACCGATGCGGCCGTGGTGGCGCGGGCGACGGACGGGGGGCAGATGAGCCTAGTCGGTTACTACGTCGTGTCGACCACGGCCCCAGAGCCCACGGTCAAGGTGCTCCGCAAGTTTTTGCAATCGAAGCTTCCCGATTACATGGTGCCGTCCTCCCTGGTTGCGCTGGAGAAACTACCGGTCAACACCAATCAGAAGATCGACCGCCAGGCGCTCTCCCAGTTCTCGCCGGAAGCGCTGGCGCGACCGCGATCGATCGATCCGCCGCGCAACGATCACGAGCGAAAACTAGTCGAGATCTGGAGGTCGTTGCTGGACAGCCCCGCCATCGGCATCAAGGACGACTTCTTCGACCTGGGAGGAACCTCCCTGCAGACGGTGTCGCTTATCGTCGAGATCGAGAAAGCCTTCGGCCGGTCCATCCCGCTCAGCGTCATCCTCACGGAGCCCACGATAGAAAAGCTGGCAGTGGCCCTCGGTCCGGACGTAGGGTCGCGCCCGGCGGTGGTGCTGCTCCGGGAGGGAAGCTCGGGCGCGCCGGTGTTCTTCATCCATGCGGGCGATGGGGAGATCCTGGTCTATCGAAAGCTGGCGCTTCGGTTGCGGGAGGACCATCCGGTCTATGGCATTCAGCCGCTCAATCGGAACGACGCCCCCATCCTTCACACGCGGCTGGGCGAGATGATCGATTATTACTTCGATGAGATCCTCAAGCACCAGACGGAGGGCCCCTACTTCCTGGGAGGCCTTTGTACGGGTGGGCTCATCGCGCTCGAGGTCGCGCGAAAGTTGCAGAACGCCGGCCACACGGTGGGAATGGTGGCGCTCATCGACACGGCCTACTTCAACGAGCCCATGAAGAGCCTGGCCCAAAAACGTCTCCAGAGCTTCAGCACCTCTTTCACGGCGGACGCGCCCGAGCAGGACCCACTCGCGCGGGTGCTCGGGATCCTCCGCAAGGCCAGCCGGAAGATCGCGCGCGTGACGGCCTACGAGACGCGCCGGCAGACCAAGGCGGCGGGCGACGCGATCAAGGTCAAGCTGCTGAGATATTTCGTCGATCGGGATCGCGCTTTGCCCCGCTTCGTTCGGGACGTCCCGGCCTACCTGGTGCTGGCCCAGGCCGAAAAGGAGTACGTGGTTCCCGAGCGATATGGCGGCGAACTACTGCTGTTTCGGGCGACAGCCACGAATCTCCAGGTTCACGCCGTGGTCGACGATAGACCCTACGTCGAACGATACGCGGATCCACTGCTCGGCTGGGAAAAGAACGTGGCCGCCGTCAAAGTGCACGACGTTCCCGGCGGCCACGTCAGTATGCTCATGGAGCCGAGTGTTCGGACATTGGCCGACCGAATTCAGGCACACATCGACGCGGCGCTGGAGGTGGCCCGACAGTCCATTGCCGGATCCGCACGCCGAGAACGTCCTCCGCGATCAAATGAGCCCGGCGACGACAGCCTCGGCGGATCGATCGTGAGAGCCCTGCCTAGCTAGCTCTGTGCCGACGCTAGGCGCTCACGATGGACCGATCCGCGCGCCGGGTTGGTGATGACCGAGGCAACCGCCGTCGAGGCGCGGGGCCGCGTCAGCCCCCCGATCCACGAGTTCCTGTCGCCGATCTCCGACCTCCGCGACGATCAGTGGGGCGGCCGCTTTGAGAACCGGTTCCGCTCGGGCCCACTGCCGGGCCCGTCAGCCTACCCGAGCCCTCCCCCCTACCTGGAGGCCGTGTCGTTGACGCAGCTGCCGACCTGAATCACTGGCAAGCCGGCGCGGAGAGCACCCAGATCTCGTCGGCGCCGACCCAGGAGGCGTTCCCGTTGATCGTCACGGTGATGTCCGGGTAGGAGCCGGGCGTGACCTCGATGTCCGGCAGAACGCCGCCCGGCGACAACATGACTTCGTAGGTAGCGGAGCCGATGGGCGTTGCGCTGGTGCTGGAGGTGACGGTGTAGGTTTCGTCCGTCACGGGGAGCGCCTCGTCGTGGATGCGTATGGCCGCGATCATGATCGATGACGGGAAGGTCAGGGTGATCGATCCATTGAACCCGCCCGCGTTCCATGCGGTCGTCACATCGCCATCGATGGCCATACCGGGGCCATTCGTCGCCAGAGAGTTGCTGGCTGTTGCGATCGTCCCGGCCGGCACGCCGACTCCGCTCAGGTCCACGCCCTGACAGCCGGCGTCGGTTTCGTGGGTCCCCGCGTCCGGAGCCACGGTGCCGCCACCGATCCCGGCCGCGCCGCCGCCGCCGCCACCCGCTCCACCGTCGCCCGTCGTTCCACCGACACCCGTCGTTCCACCGGCACCCGTCGTTCCACCGGCACCCGTCGTTCCACCGGCAC
>Ga0075522_10001089_pt1 | contig 20633 bp, 19 predicted proteins | sample NGEPerA_FD_74796 | JGI IMG/M metagenome (GOLD analysis project Ga0075522, IMG submission 74796) | Arctic peat soil microbial communities from the Barrow Environmental Observatory site, Barrow, Alaska, USA - NGEE PermafrostL2-A | ecosystem: Environmental > Terrestrial > Soil > Wetlands > Peat ...
ATCTGTCGGTCCGCACTTGCAAGGGCTTGACATATCTCGTGACAGTTGCTGCCGTCGCCGCCGGAGGAAGAAAAGACGGTTGGCAGTGCGCGTCGGTCGATTCCTGCGCGTGTGGTAGCCTCGAAGCCGATGGCGAGCGCGAGCTTCACGACCGCGACTGCACGGCGTCTCTCCGCCGGCGGCAGCGACCAAGGTGCGGGCAGAACCGTAGGTGCCGCAACGTACTCAGCCGTGCCTGCAAGAATAGCGGCCGTGCCCGGCCAGTCGGACAGGCCCGGTCCTAATACGCCGATTCCCTCGATATAGGCCGACATTGCCGTCACGGTTTGTCTGCCGTCAGGCCGCGCGGCCGATGATCAAACTGCAGTTGGCGCCGCCGAAGCCGAAGGAGTTGGTGAGCGCACGAGCGATATGGCCGCGGCGGTTCTCGCACAGATAATGGAGTTTCAAACTCGGATCGACGACGGTCGTGTTGAGTCCCGCGGGCATAAGGCCGTGCTGGATGGCGAGTGCGCAGATCACCGTTTCAAGCGCCCCCGCGGCACCCAAGGTGTGTCCGGTCGCCCCTTTGGTTGAACTGCAGGGCGTGTCGGGCCCAAACACCGAAGTGATAGCGGCATCCTCGGCACTGTCGTTGCTTGGTGTGGCGGTGCCGTGCAGATTGATGTAATCGACATCTTCGGGTGCAAGCTGTGCGGCCCGCAGCGCCTGCTGTATCGATGCGCGCGCGCCGCGCCCTTCGGGATGCGGACTCGACATGTGATAGGCATCGCTCGACTCGCCGGTTCCCAGAAGCATGAGCGCGTCGTGAGCCACGCTCGGATGCGGGCGCTCGAGCAACACAAAGGCGGCCGCCTCACCGATTGAAATGCCATCGCGGGCGACGTCAAAAGGACGACAGGCGAAACGCGAGGTCAATTGCAGAGAGTGAAAACCGTAAAGCGTCGTGAGGCAAAGTGAATCCACTCCACCGACGACCGCGGCATCGATGATTCCTGCGCTGATCATGCGTTGTGCGGATGCAAACACTTTGGCGCTTGAGGAGCATGCGGTGCAAACCACTGCAGCGGGCCCGGCGAGTCGCAAAGCGCGCCGCACGAAATCGGCGACCGAATAGGAATTCTGAGTCGCGGCATAGTTGAAGTCGGCCGGCAACGCGCCAGTTAACGGGTCGCGATTGCGGTACGCGAGCTCCGTCTGCAGCATGCCAGCGGTGCTCGTGCCAAGCAGCACGCCGACGCGTCGTCGACCCCAGCGCTCAACACTGCCTGCCACTGCCACTGCAAAATCGTCCTGCATCAGGCCGAGCTGCGCGAGCCGGTTGTTGCGGCAGTTGAATTCTTCCAGTCCCTCCGGCAGCGCGATTGCCTCGACGCCCGGCACCTCGCCGATCTGAGTTTCAAGATCAACTGTCTCGAAGGTGCAGGGCGCAAGACCGCTGCGCTGCATCTGCAGGGCTTCGAGTGTCTGCGCAAGACCGCGACCGATCGCACTGACCGCGGTAAAGCGGCTGAGAACGAGCGGTATCATCGGGGCGCCGCGATGAGCAGCCCGTATGCGAACGCAGTACCCGCACTCATCAGCGCCGCCTCGGTGTCAAAATGATTCTCATCCCGCCGCCTTCGCAAGTTCACGACTGGGCGACAACAGGTTTGCGCGAAGCTGTGGCCACGCGCGAATAACACGGCGCGGTCGACTTAGCAGCCAACACGATAACGCACGAGAACTCGATATGGAACGCGAGCGGCGTCAACGAGGGTGCGCAGTGCCGCAGCAGCATTCACGTCAGCGCCGCCTTCAAGCGCACTGGAGTCAAACCTGCGGCCGCAAAGGCCGTGAGTAGCCGCGGCAGGACCTCGAGAATTACGGGTGTGCCCGTGCGCGTGCGGGCGGCGTGTCCGTCGTGCAAGAGCAGTATATCCCCGGCTGCAAGCCCGCTGGTCAAGCGCCGCAATACAGACTCTGAATCGCTGTTTACCGAGTCAAAGCCCCGCCGTGTCCAGCTTGCAAGCCGAAGACCAAGGCGCGTGAGCACAGGATCCAGAAGCGGACTGCGTAGACCGGCCGGCGCGCGGAAAAAGCTCGGACGCTCGCCGGTTACCGCAGCGATGACCTCCTGCGCACGCTCAATCTCATAGGCGAGGGCGCGTGGCCCTAATAGTGAAAAATAGTTGAGATGTCGATAGCTATGGTTTTCAATTGCATGACCACGGCGTACGATCTCGCGCGCAAGCTCGGGGCGCTCCTCGACACGGCGACCGACGCAGAAGAATGTAGCCCTGGCGCCGTACGCATCGAGAAGTGTGAGCACTTTAGGGGTCACGGCGGACTCCGGACCATCATCAATGCTAAGGGCGACCTCGCCGCGGCGCTTCGCCGACTCTGGCAAATGCGTCCAGTTGGGTCCGAGCGCCGTGCTACGTGGCCATAAGCCGGTGGCCGCGAGTTGCAAATGATTGACGACGACGGCGCCGAGCGCCCACGGCCAAAGTTGCGGCTGCGCGCACGCGAATGCGGCGGCGCCGATATGCAAAGCCGCGGATGCTTTGAGGAGCGGCGTGGGGCTCCAGCGTGGCGATGCCGCGGAAGCCATCTATCTCGCCGCCGACGGCCGCGCGCTCATTGCGGCGGCAAACGCCAGTGCCAGGAAAGCTCCCGGCGCAACCGTTGCGCCCAGGGCGGCGAGCACCGGTACAGCCGAGAAGGCGAGCACACCGAATCCCACAACCGTAGTGGCATTGGCAATCACGAGCGATGCCAGGGTAAGGGACGGCGTGCCGCCGCTGTGTGGTGCCGCGCCACGGTCGAAGAAGAGGGCATAGTTTGAACCTACAGCCACGATAAGAAGCATTCCGATCAGGTGCAGAATCGTCAGGGTTCGACCCGCGAGCAGCAATGCGGACGCCACCGTGACCACCGCAAGCACCAATGGTGCTACTACGGCTACGACCCGCCTTGGTGAACGCAGCGTGAGCAGCAACAGCACAATGATAGCCGCAAATCCTCCGGCCGACAGGCGTAGCGCCTCCGATAGATAGCTCGAATACAGCGCATCGGATTCGTTTTTGAGATTCAGAAGAAACGCCTTGCCCGGCGCGGCATTCTCGACAGCGGCGCGAATCTTGTCGGTGGCGGCGGCCGAGGGCTGCGTGCCTGCCTCGGTCGCGTGCAGCGGCATGAGTGCCGCCCAGCGTGTGCCTTCGTGCATCGTCAGGGCGTCAAATCCGGCGGCGAACGAAGTACCCTCCAAATCGCTAACGCGAAGGAGCGGCGCTGCACGCGCTTCTGCCGCGTCCAGAATAAATGGTTCGAGCCGCGCCGCGCTTACTGGCAGCGACGCCGTCGCAGCCTTCAGGCGTAGGCGCAGCGCGCTACTGTCAGGCAGGCTCGCACGCCGCAGACTCTGCGCAGCATCGCTCGGTAGGTAGTGCGTCGGGCTGTCAAAACCGCCGATGGTGCGATCGCTAACGAACGCTGCGAGCCGCGCGGCCACTTTCTCGCTCGCGCGCAACACCGTTTGCAGATCATCGCCGGCAACGACGACAAAGTCGCTCACGTCCGGCGCACCCAAATCCGTGCGTAGACGCGTATCCAGCGCGCGGGCGCGCGCGGATACGGGACTTAACGCCGCAAGGTCGCGGTTCCAGAGCGTATCGCGATGCACGAACAGTACCAATGCAGCCCCTATTGCAACGATGCCAAGCGTCCAGCGTGCGGCGCGGGCATGCCGAAGAACAACCGCAACCCGCTCCCCAAGGGGCGTCAAATTGCGCCTATGTAAGGAGCGGGGAATAAGCCCGGGGAGCACGAAGCGCGTTACCGCCGCTGCGACAACGAGTCCCGCAATCGAGTACAGGCCAAGCTGCGCGAGGCCTGGAAAACCTGACGGCAGCAAAGATGCGAAGCCGCACACCGAGGTGAGCACCCCAAGTAGGATGGTTCTCCACATGGCGCCTTCAGCGCGGGCGGTATCGAACGCACCGTTCGCTGTCCGGGTCGATTGCACAAATAGGTAAACCGAATAGTCGACGGACTCACCGATCAAAGTGATCCCAAAGGCCAGAGTGATGCCGTGCACGGCGCCAAATCCCGCGGCCACCGCAGCGATGCCGGCGAGCGCACCGGAGGTGACCGGCAAAAGCCCCAGCAGCAGCAGCGGTAGCGAGCGATACACGATCAGGAGCAAAGTCACGATCAGGCTCGTGCTCAGAATCGACAGCCGTACCGCTTCGCGCCTGATCGTGTCACGCGCGGCCACCGCGAACAGTGGCGATCCGGTGATCACGAGGCGCGCATCGCGGGCAGTGGACCCCGACGCCGCATCCTGCGCACGCGCGAAGTCCGCCCGGATCGTTTTCACGGCGCGCTCCGCGGCGTCGATATCGGAGCCGGGCGCGCGCATCGATGTGACGAGGAGAGCACGCCGCCCATCGGCGGATGCCCATACGCCGCCGACCGTGTGCGGACGCGCGCTACGGTCGAGTTGATTCAGTACCTGCAGCGTCTCGCCGGTCGGATCCTCGGGCAGCAGCGATTTAAGAGCGAAGCCAACGGGGGATGCGAGCAGCGCAATCGTGTCGTCGATCGAGCTTGTGAGGGCGCCTACGGTAAAGTGCTCCGGAGTAACGGCTTCGCTTAGCAGATACCGATGTTTGAACACAAAGGCGCGGTCGCGTGCATCATTTACGGACTCACCATTATTGACGGTGAGAAAGCCGCGGCTATTTCGCAGTTGTCGCGCGGTGGCCATTGACAGCTGCGCTCTCGCGGCCGCATCGGCACCCTCAATCGCCATCAGCAACACACGTGAGGCGGGCCCGTCGCGCAATTGCTCCACCAGCAACTGCTGGCGGGCGCTCGGTGCACGCGGCAGAAACGCCGACAGATCGGCGGTGTAGTGCGCGCGGCCGACAATGACCACGGCCAATGCCATCAGCGCAAGCCACAGCACGAGCGCAAGCCAGCGCGGCGGCGTCACGGCGGAACTGCGGGCCCGATCGTCATGACAGAGCGATCGTCATCGGCCTGCACAATCGTCACGGAATGCAGTTCGGCCTCGTCACCCTCGATCCGAATCGTCTGCACGACATTGCGCAGCTGTGCATCAAGCGGCACGAGTGATAGTGTCCAATTTGCGAGGCTGCCGGCAAAGTCGACTTTAAAGATCCGCTGCAGGGCCGCTTCATCTCCCGCAAGGGTCGCGCGCATACTCTCGATGAGTGGCGCAATCTGCGGATAGTCGCTCAGTGGGAGGATGTGCGTACGCCGCCCCGATTGAACGGTAAGGCTGCCTTTCTCAAGGATGAGACTTGCCGCCTTCGGCGCGAGCGTGCGCTTCTCCAGGTGGTCGGGGCGCTCGTACAGGAGTTCGCCCGAGCTTCGTAACGGACGGTCGAGCACACTCAAGTAGTCCTGTTCTTCGAAGCTCACGTGTCGCTGCGTTTTTTGCGCCAGCAGCAGCATGAGGCGCTCGAAATCGGTGTCCGCCGCGTTCGCAAGCGGCGCCATGAACGGCGCAAGCGCCAGCAGCAGATGACAGGCTTTGCGCATTGGCTACGGCGCGAGTGACGGATGCAATTGCGCGTCGCGCCAGAAGTCGAAGAAATTGAACCAATTGTAGGGATCGCTCTTGCAGTATTTCTCCAGCAGCGCGGCATAGCGGACGATCGCCGCAGCGACCGCAGCAGGACGTTCGGCGGGGCCGATGGTCGAGAAATCCGCCAAGCGTTCAAATACCAGATGGTAGTGATTGCCGCCACGGTACAGTCCAAGCATGAAGATTATGGGGCGGCCCAACAGCGCCGCGGCGCGCATGGGGCCCACCGGAAAAGCGGCGCTACTGCCGAGAAAGTGCACGTCCTGCAAAGGTTCAGCGCCGAGCGTGCGATCGCCCAAGATTCCGACGAAAGCGCCTTCGTTCAGACGCTCGCGGACTTTGAGCATGGCGTGTACGCGACCGAGCGCAATAATCTCAGGTTTGGCACCCGGACACAGCGCCTCAAGCATGCTCATGATCTTGCGGGCGTTGCCTGCGTACATGGCCATTGCGACCTCGATTCCCGGCCGGTGCAAGCCGATGGCGCGCGTGACCTCGAAGCTGCCCATGTGCGCCCCCATGAGAAATGCCCCATTGCCGCTTGCGTGCACATCGAGCAGCACCGCCTCGCCTTCAATCGAAATACTGAATTCGGCGAAGCGCTCATTCAGCAGGTAGACGCGATCATGAATGGTCGTCGCAAAGTAGAGTAGATGGCGAAAGCGATCGGAGAATTTCGGTTCACGTCCCAGGGCGCGGCGCAGATAACGGCGCGCGTGGCGGCGCACTGTCGGTGCAAATAGCACGAAGTAGATGACGATCAGGTACAAAAGTGCGCGCGAACGGGCGCGACCAAGGCTTCTCGATGCAGCCGCCATGATTCGCAGCAGCAACATGCTGCCGCGTTCCGGACGGGTAACCCATTCGGCCCGATCGCCGCGCGCGCCTGCCGCGGCGGGCGCCGGCCCGGGTTTCACGATTGGCGCTCCCGGCTTGCAATTATCGTAAGGCGGCCGGATGCGACGGTGCGATCAACCGTGCGAATCACGAAGCGAATTGATCCATCGGGACAGATATCGTGTTCGAGCGTCAGCGGTTCGCCGGGTCGGACTGCGCTGTGAAATTTGGCGGTGGCAATTTCGCACCGAGGCGCTTCGCCCCCGCTTGCTCCTGCCAACGCGTGCAGTGCTTCATCGAGCAGCACGACGCCCGGAACGATCGGTGCGCCCGGAAAATGCCCCGCGAAAGCCGGATGCAGCGGTGAGATGCTCAAGCTCAGGGTGGCCATGGCTAGCTCTACACCACACACTCGGGGTCGGCGGCGCCGAGCGACCGCAACGCCTCGAGCGGCAGCTTTCCGGTTGCGGTGCGCGGCAGTCGCGCGACAAATAACAGCGGCCGCGGCAGGAATACCGGGTCAATGCGCTCACGCAGCTGCTCGAGCAGCCACGCAGCGTCGACACCGGGTGCAACCACGAATGCCGCGAGCCGCGTAACGCCGGTTGCCGCGTTGCCCTCATCCTCGCGAATAAAGAATGTGCCGTCGATAATCCCTGGAATGGCATTCAAATGGTGATTCAGGTGGCCCAACGAACCGCGCTTGCCCGCAACATTGACAAGGTCCCCCGTGCGCCCATGCAATATGAAGGTCTGCTCGCCCGTTGGCTCAAGCACATCGCCCATCGCCGTGGGTTGTTCTACATGGCCACCTTGCACCCACGCACTGCCGTCTGCGACCGTGAGTTTGACGCCGGGCCAGAGCGACCATTGTTGCGATTCGACCGTACGCCGTGAGGCAATCTGACCGGTCTCGGTCGAGCCGTAAATCTCAAGAAGCGGTGCGCCGAAGCGGCTCTCGGTCTCGACCGCAAGCTCGCGGGCGAGCGGCGCGGTGGCCGATAAAATAAAATCAATAGCCGGCAGCGCAAGATCAGCTCCCAGCAGCGTACGCAGGTGGATGGGCGTCGTCACGAGTACTCGGGGACGGGGCAACGCTGCGATTCCGGCACAGATGTCCGCGGGAAAGAACGGCCGTTCCGCACAGAGCGCGTTGCCGCTTTGCAGGCAGGTGAGCACGGTTGATTCCAGGCCGTACATGTGTTGGGCCGGAACGGTGCCGAGCAAGGCGTGCGAGCGGCCGTCGGCGAGGCCAAGCCGCCGTGCACCTTCGACAACGCAATTTGCAAGCTTGCCCCAGGTCTTTTTATGCGGCACCGGCATGCCTGTCGAACCCGACGTGAACACATAGGCGACGAGTTGCTCGGCGTCGATCTGCGGAATCCGCCAGGGCAACTCCTCGGCAGTCGTTGCATTGCGATAGTAAAAGTGCGGCAGCTCGATGTCGCAGTGTGTGTCGTCCGTCAAACAAAAGGCATCGGGGGCGAACTGTTTGAGCTGGCGGATGATCTGCGGTGTGTGCGCGGAGGGCAGAAGACTCACCTTGCGTGCGATCACGGATGCGGCGAGACCCACCGTAAAACGATAGCGGTCGTTACAAATATTGAGGACGTGGGCACCTGCCGGCAGTGCCTGCGCGAGGCAGGCGACGTCGGTGAGAAACCGGCCCGCCGTCACCGCAATTCCAGCGCGGTAGGCGAGGATGCTGTCGCTTGCGCGGTGCGTTACGAGCGGGATGAGGACCATGATGTTTCGCGTCGAATTTCGCGTCGCAACGCTCATTGCCCCTAGGTTGTTGGCTGACGCTGCGAATCAAGGTACGCACGCACGCTCTGCAACAAGCCTGCCCGATGCTCCGACGGCAGCACTATCCGGCGCACTACGTATTCGCCAGTGAACATGAGCACGACCAGAGGAGGCGTAAAGAAATTAGAGAATGCGGACCAAACTGTGCGCGGCGCGTACGCGTACAGTACAACGGACGTGCAGCAGACCAAAGCGAAGAACACGACCCAGGCCGCCGTGGCATTTCTCGTGTAGCGGACCACGGTCTCAGGCAGAGGACCATGTACGAGATCCGCCCAGTAGGTGCACAGGGGCACGCGGCCGGGGAACAGCGTGCGCGCGAACGTGTAACCCAGAAGTGCGTAGATCCCGCATTCCTCGAGGACATATGCGAGCGCAAAGTGCGCTTCGATGTGGTGCCAACTGCTGGCGATCAAAACGCTTGCGAGGAGTGCCGCTGCCAGCGCACGCCAGCGATAGATCGAGCGCCACGCTAACCCCCATCCGACAGCGCATAACGGCGCGACGGCGACGAGCGCGCCCAGACCCTGCGCCTGCGGGTTCGAGTTCGTGTAGTGCGCAAGACTTGCGTAGCCCGCAATTAAAGCTGCTATGCACGCGTAGCGCCAGCTCGCCAGCCCACCCTTGGTCACTTCGTCCTCTGCGCAGCCACGTACTTGGCGAAATATCGCAATGAACGAAAGATCTGTTCGTTCTCTTCGCTGTCGGCACGCAGCTGAATCCCGTACTGCTTCGATACGACGAGCGCGACCTCAAGAATGTCGATTGAATCCAGTCCCAGCCCCTCGCCGTACAAAGGCGCCTCGGGATTGATCTGCCGCGGATCGATCTCAAGGTTGAGCGCCTGCACGATGAGCCGCGCAATTTCGTGTTCGAGCGCGGCGAGATCAGATGCTGAAGGCTCTTTAAGAAGCAACGCTTTGTCGGACATATTCGTCGAAGCTTTGGCCGCTTTTAAGTCGCGCTTTTTCGGCGCGACCGACATTGGCTGATGAGCCAGTATATATGGGCTCTGTGCGCCTATGTTATGGTAGCAACGCTTGCGAGCACCCCGTCACTACTTCACCCAAGGCGTGCCCAATCGTGCAAGCCCCTTGTCCGCCACTTAGACAATATTACCCGCATGAAGCCGAGCGGCGTCGCTGGGTGGACGGGCTCTTCGATCGCACCGCTTGTGATTATGACCGCGTCGAGCGCGCTATGGCGTTTGGCAGCGGCTCCCGCTACCGACGCCGTGCCCTTAAGCGCGCAGGTTTGGCGGCCGGCATGAGCGTCGTCGATATCGGCGTCGGCACCGGCCTTCTGGCGCGCGAAGCAGCCTATCTCGTCGGCGATGCAAGCATCGTCACGGGTGTTGATCCCAGTAGTGGCATGGTGGCGCAGGCGCGGGTCCCCGCCGGGGTGCGGCTGCTCAGCGGCCGCGCCGAGGCAATCCCACTGCCCGACGCCTGCGCGGATTTTCTGTGCATGGGTTATGCCCTGCGGCATATCAGCGATCTGTCGCTCGCGCTCGGTGAATTTTGGCGCGTGCTCAAGCCCGGCGGTCTTATTTGCCTGCTTGAGATTACTCGGCCTGGGGGTGCGCTGCCGCGCGCACTTCTCAAAGCCTATCTGCGCGGCGTCGTGCCGATGCTCGCGTACGTCGTTGCGAGACACCCGGAAACCCCGCAGCTCATGCGCTTCTACTGGGACACAATTGATGCCTGCGCATCCCCGCGTGCCATCATGACAGCGATCGAGGAGGCGCAGTTCGCAACAGTGACCCGGCACCTCGAGCTTGGGATCTTCTCCGAGTACCGCGCGGCAAAGCCGCACGCGCCGCGGCTAGTTTAGCGGCGCGGGATTGCGCTGCCAGCGGCGTGCCAGCAATACCGGCAGGCGCAGCAGAAATTCAGCGAACAAACGTGCGTGCATGCAAGTTAGAAGCACGTTGTCACGCAAATAGTTGAAATGCGAGACGCCGCCTTCGTCGGCGCGGAAGTAGGCGACTTTCGCCGGCAAGTTGATAGGACGAACGCCGCGCCAACACAGACGCACCACTGCCTCGACGTCAAAATCAAATCGCCGCATCCACGGCTGGCAACGCATCACCTGCAGCAGCGGCGCAATTGGATAGACGCGAAACCCGAACAGCGAGTCGTGGATGCCCATCCACAGCGTCTCAACGTTGGCCCAGAAGTTGGAGACTTTGCGGCCGTTGACCCGCAGGCGCGGCGCGCTTGCATCGAACAGCGGTTCGCCGAGCACCATCGCCGCGGGTGCCTCGATAGAGGCGGCCATAAACACCGGAATGCGCTCGGCAGGATGTTGACCGTCCGAGTCCATGGTCAGCACGTGGGTGAAGCCGAGCGCGCGCGCCGCGCGTAGTCCATCGAGCACCGCGGCCCCCTTGCCACCGTTTCTGGCACGCAGGAGCACGCGTAGACCCGCATCCGCGGCCGCCATGCTCACGAGCCTGTCTGCGGTGCCATCGGTACTACCGTCAACGACGATCCACACTGGGTTCCACAGCGCGCGCGCCGCCTGCACCGTTGCGAATACTTTTGGGCCGGGGTTGTAGCTTGGAATCAGGACGAGGTGCGTCCGGCTGGCCGCATTCATTGTCGCGTTTCAAGCGGCGGGGCGCTGGCCGCGGCGCCTAGCCACTCACCCTGTAACGCGCCGCTTAACTCGTCGCGATAATAACGTTCGAGCTCGGCGGTGAAGGCGCGCACATCTTTGGGGGGATCGAACCGTCTGCCCAAACGCACGCGATAGATGATGGGCAGGGACGGTCGACGCCACAGCGGCCAGCGCTTGCTCAAATACGGTGAATTGGTCTCGATAATGAGCGTCTGCACGGCTACCCCGGCTTGTTTGGCAATCACACCGACGCTCGCCTTCAGTGCATTAATAGGAGCTTGCACACTGCGCGTGCCTTCGGGAAACAGCAGCAGTACCCCACCACGATGCAAGTCCGCCACGGCCTCGCGGATCATCTGCACGGGTGCATCGTTACAGATGTAGCGCGCCAGGCGTGCGCCGGAGCCAAGAAAGACGTTATTTAGAACGTCCGACTTCATTACACAGGCAAGGTTCGGATGGCGCGTCAGGATCAGCAGAGCGTCGATCATGCAGGGATGATTGGGTGCGAGAATGAGAGCTGGCCCGTCGCGTAGGGCATCAATTGCGGTTAGATCCAGCTGATACGCACGCACGAAAGAAAGCCAGCCCGCATAGATCTGAAATCCCCGCATGATGCCGACCCGTCCCACCACCGTGCCAAGGCGGCGCGGCAGGAGCACGAACAAAGGCAGCGCCAGGACCGTCCAGGCAAGACAAATCAGCCCAAGTACAAAGAGGGAGCTATAGAACACCGTGCACTCATAGGCGAGTGCGCGAAGTCGCGGCACGCGGCCAGTTGCGGTACGCCCCGACATGAGGGATGTCTGCACGGGCTTAGGTTGGAGAGTTTACGGAAGAACAGCCCGTCGCTTCGATCTCGATAAGCAGGTCTGGCCGGCAAAGATCAGCGCGCAGATAAAGCACTCGTGCAGAGGATCCAAGCGCCGCGCGCAGCTCGGAATCTATGATGGCAACATCATGCAGGTGGCGCACATATGCTTTGTACCACAGGCTGTGTTTGCTGAATGCTGGCGCTGCGCCAGCGCGGTTCGCGTCGCTGACGAGGGCCTCAATATTACGCAGCGTCTCGCGCGTTTGCTCCGCCGCATCACCGTTATGCACCGTCGCGTGGCCGAGGATGCTCGCGGTGCCGGAGATGAACAGGACCCGGGTACTTGCAAGATCCACCGTGCAGGCACGTGAGAACGTCGGGCTTCGCGGGCTGTACTCCGGAGGGTAATGGTAGGCGCTGATCTGGCGCGGATTCTCGATTGCGGCTGGCGCACTCGTGCTGGCGAGAAAGTAAATGACCAAAGGTGAGCCAAGCGGCGAGCCCACGCCGCACGCGGCCGGCACCGCGCCCGTAACCGCGCGTCCGTGGGTGATGAAGGCGTCCTGCCGGGCGCTGTTGAATTGCCAGTAGCGCTCCGAGCCGTGGCTCTCGCCGTTAATGTCGGGCAGGTAGTTCCATACGCGCACCAAATGCCGTATGCCAAGCCCTTCGAGTAAAGAGAAGATCTCGCGGTAAGCAAGTTCGGTTGCGCTGTGCAGCGCGCTTACAGCATTCGGCGTTGGCGCGACTTCACTTTCGAGAATGCTCAGACACCCGAAGATGACATCCGGAGCCTGTCGATATCGGATTCGTCCACGCTTGCCGCAGTGCGTGATTGCACCGCCGTGCCACACCTCATAACCACGCTGATCGGTGCCCAGGACTGGCGTTGGGACCGTCACCATAGGAGCATGCAGCGCAAGCGCCGCCGGCACGGGCGCGCCGAAGGAGGCGAGCCCCAACAGATCCTGCCTCCAGGCCGACGGGCGTTCGGCAAATTCGGCGTGTGACAGGTAGTCGAGCTTAAAGACAGAATCGCAGGCCATCAGTTGGCGGTCGTCTGCTCGGGCTCAACGGGCTTGATGTTAAACGCGCGCTGGCGTATCGCGGCCAGCGAGCGCCGCAGGCTCTTGAACGACACGACGTAGTATGTGATCTTGAAAGCGCGCAACGATGCCCAGATGGGTGTGGTGCCGAATATGTCGCCGGCGAGCAGCGATAGCAGAGCCTCTTTCATGCGCAGCAGATTGCGCGGCCCCAGGAACATCTCGCGCATGGTAGGTCCCGTAACGCGATGGATAAACCACGAGTACGCTGCGGGCCCGCGGCGCATGACACGCTCGAAATCCTTCAGTGCTCGCGCTGCCGCGCGCGGCTTGGTCAAACATTGGTGGATGGTATCGACACCGGCGACGGCGCTGTTCATCGCCAGCATGACGCCCGAAGAGAACATCGGATCAATAAAGGTGTAGGCGTCGCCAAGCAGCAGGTAATTTGCACCGCACGCGCGATCACACATATAGGAGTAGTTGCCCGTCGCGGTAACTTCGGCAGTCAGCTCGGCATCTTTCAGACGCTCGGCAAGCGGCGCACACAAAGCGATGGTCGCAAGATAAAACTCGCGCACCGGCACCTTGCGCGTCTTGGTGTAGTAGGGCCATACGACCGCACCGACGCTCGTGGTCCCATCCGCAAGCGGGATGAACCAGAACCAGCCGTGATCGAACCAGTAGATCGAGATATCGCCTTCACGCTTTGCCGTATAGCGCTGCGCGCCGCGAAAATGGCCATAAAGCGCGGCGCTATTGTGCTTGGTGTCGCGCCGCTTGGCCTTCAGGCGGTTGCCGAGAAAGGTGTCGCGCCCCGATGCATCGACGATGAAGCGCGCCTGCCACGACTGGTTGCTGCCGTCTGCAAGGGTTGCATGCACGCGCGCCCCGCCACCGTCGGCGCGCAATTCAACATCGCGAACGCGGCAGCCTTCCAGCGCGTGTGCGCCGGAACGCGCCGCACGGCGGAACAGTATTTCGTCGAACTGCGAGCGGCGCACCTGATAGGCAAAGGGGAGTGCCTTGTTCCAGCCTTCGGCAAATTCATACGTCTGATGGCGTCCGTCCCAGGGTGAGATGAATTCGGCGCCCCACTTCTGCATGCCGATGGCTTTGACTTCCTCAAGGACGCCCAGGCGTTCGAGGATCGGCAAGTTCGCAGGTAACAACGACTCACCAATGTGAAAACGCGGGTGATGCTCTTTCTCGAGCAGTACGACGTCATAGCCGCGCTCCACAAGAAGTGTTGCGGCGGTCGAGCCCGCCGGGCCACCACCGATCACGAGTACGTCGGTCTTTTGCAAGAGATTTATTTGCGATCGCGGATAACTCGTTGAAGTCTATCGTCGCCGCGTGCGTGGGTCCAATGTCGTGCAGTTTTAGGCGGCGGCGCCCGCCGCGTCAAAATCAGCAGATTTCTTCCGCGGTGAGCCACTATCATGGCGCCATGGAGCCACCCGCGATTACTCGCCGCAGACGGCCGTTTCTGGCGCCGATTTGGCTTCCAGCACTGCTGGGCGTAATTGTTCTGGTGCTCGCGGTTTTGGCGTATCGCAGCGTCACCACTACTACTGTCGTGCTCGTTCGGCACGCCGAAAAAGCGCTCAGCACGATCGAAGATCCGCCACTTGCTGCGGAAGGTGAGCAGCGCTCCGAGCGTCTTGCGCAGCTGTTCGGCGAACGTGCCGGCGCGGGACGCTTGGAGGCGATTTACGTATCCAACACGCGCCGCACGCAACAGACCGCTGCCCCTCTTGCCGCGCGCCTGCACCTCGTACCCGTGATATTTGCGAGCACGGACGCTGCCGGCAACGCATCGCGAATCTTAAGCGAGCATCGCGGCGGAACCGTGCTCATCATCGGTCACAGCAACACGCTGCCAGAGCTTATACGTGAGCTCAGCGGCAAAGAGATCGAACCAATCGCCGACAGCGATTTCGGCGAGATTTACGTGTTAAGCGTACCGCGCTTTGGCGGCGCCAGCATCCTGCGCATGAAATATTAGAAACCCAAACCCTGCGCAGCCGGGTCAGCGCGAACTCATCGCCAGCGCGCGGTGAATGAAGTTGACATGCTGACTGATGCGAAAGTCTGCGAGCAATGCGCCACGGATGAAGCGCGCCGGATCGATCAGAAATGTCGCCCGCCGCACGCCAAAGCCGAGCGGCCCGTCGACGCCGTACATTTTGATCACGGACTTGTCGGGGTCGGCAAGTAAAGTAAAGGGCAGTTTGTAATGCTCTTGGAAGGCGCGATGTCGTGCAGACTTTTGCGGACTGACGCCGGCGACCGTGAATCCGCCACGCAACACCTCGCTGTAGAGATCACGGATTGAACAGGCTTGGCGCGTGCAACCGGGCGTGAAGTCGGCGGGGTAGAAATACAGTATGACCGGGCCGCGGTTGAGAAGCGTCGACAACGACACGTCGCGACCTTCCTGGTTCGGCAGTGTGAACTCCGGCGCCCGTGTACCGACTTCGAGCATGAGCAGTGCCCATTGCGGCAGGAGCTGCAGATCATAGCCGCGGCTGCGTCTGCGAGGCAGAGCAAAAGCAGAATTGGTCATGCTGTGCTGCGATGCTAGAATCGCGGCCCGCGCGTGGGGCGGTAGCTCAGTTGGGAGAGCGTCGCGTTCGCAATGCGAAGGTCGAGGGTTCGATCCCCTTCCGCTCCACCATTTCATCTGTGCTCCGCGCCGCCGCTGGTGCGATTCCGCGCGTCCCCGTAGCTCAGCTGGATAGAGCACCGCCCTCCTAAGGCGGGGGTCGCCCGTTCAAATCGGGCCGGGGACGCCATCTGTGAAGGGGCGCCGCGCAGCAGCACGACTCTGTGATCCGCCTCACACACTTGTCCGCCGTGTCCGTCCACCGCACCGTTAAGATAGCTTGGCGGGCTAAAAATCGGACAACCCACATTATGTCGGGCGACTCGCCAGAGAACAATTTCCCGCCCCAGGATGCGGAGCGGCGCAGCAGCGGCGAGCGTCGCACACGCACGCTGCACGCGCTGTTGCAGGGGAATCTCACCCCACGACGCCGTGGTGTGCGCCGCAAGTCGTACGCCGGGTTTGCGGCGATCGACTGGCACGACGCACGATGGCTCGCGGTCGCGTTGCTGATCGTGATTTTGTCCTGCGTCGATGCGTTTCTCACGCTCACGCTGCTCGCCAACGGCGCCTACGAAGCAAATCCGGTGATGGCGGCGCTTCTTGATGGCTCTCCGCACGCCTTCGCGTTCGCGAAGATCGGGCTCACCTCCTTAGGAGTGGTGCTTCTAACTGTGGTGGCGCGGGCGCGCGCATTCGGTCGGCTTCCGGTCGGGGTCCTCTTGTACACAGTGCTGCTCGGATATGCGACGCTGGTCGCGTATGAGTATTGGCTGTGCGATCATCCCGTACTCGGGCCATGAGTTTTGAATCCACACCTCTTTACGGCGGCAACGCCGACTTCCTAGACGCTCTTTACGCGCAATATCTGCGTGACCCCGCGAGCGTAGAGCTTCATTGGCGTACGCTTTTCGACAGCCTGGGCGGAGCGGGCGACCGGGTTGACACGGTGGCGCAAAAGAATCCGGCGCCACTGGCTCTTACGCCCACGGCGCCGAGCGCTGACGGCGCCAAACAAGCCGCGGTCTCGCGCCTCATTCAGATCTGGACCAACCGCGGCCATCTGCTGGCTAAGCTTGATCCACTGGGCCTCATGCAGCGGCCCAAGCCGCGCGTGCTCGATCTTGACTATTTCGGCCTGGGCGAGGCCGACCTGGACAGGGAGTTCTTCACCGGCAGCCGCACCGCCGCCATTCCCAAGCGACTTAAGCTGCGTGACATTCTGGCAGAGCTCGAGAGGATCTACGCCGGCACCATCGGCGCCGAATTCGCACACGTTTCGGATTCGCAGGAGCGGCTATGGCTGCAGGATGAGTTCCAGGCCGGCCGTGTCGGCCACAATTTAAGTACCGCGGAGCGGCGCGACCTGTTGTGGCAGTTGACCGTGGCGGAGGGTTTGGAGCGCTATCTGCACACGAAATACGTCGGCCAGAAGCGCTTCTCGCTGGAGGGCGCGGATGCATTCATTGCCTTGCTGGATGATCTCATCCAGCACTGCGGGGTTGCGGGCGTTGAGGAAGTGGTAATCGGCATGGCGCATCGCGGCCGGCTGAATGTACTCGTCAACCTGCTCGGCAAGTCGCCCTCTGTCATGTTCTCCGAATTCGAGGGCAAATCCGACGTCATACCGGCCCGCGGTTCGGGCGATGTGAAGTATCACAAGGGATTCTCCGCTGACCTGCGTACCTCGGCCGGCAATGTGCATGCGGTGCTCGCCTTCAATCCTTCGCACCTGGAAGTGGTCGATGCCGTGGTCGAAGGTTCGGTTCGAGCCCGTCAGGAACGACGCGGCGACGTCCGCGGCGAGCGCGTGCTGGCACTCCTTGTCCACGGCGATGCGGCGTTTGCAGGCCAGGGCGTGGTGATGGAAACGCTGCAGCTGTCACAGGCGCGCGGCTTCTACACGGGGGGCACGATCCACGTCGTGATCAACAATCAGGTGGGATTCACCACCGCCGACGTGCGTGATGCGCGCTCGACGATCTATTGCAGCGATATCGCGAAGATGCTGGAGGCGCCCATCTTTCACGTCAACGCCGACGATCCGGAGGCCGTCGTGTTCGTGGCGCGGCTTGCGCTGCAGTACCGCGTGCACTTTCACAAGGATGTCGTCATCGACCTTGTGTGTTACCGGCGGCACGGGCACAACGAGGCCGACGAGCCGGCCGCGACTCAGCCGCTCATGTATCGCGCGATTCGCGCGCACCCGACGGTGCGCGAAATCTATGCCGCGGAGCTGGTGAAAGAAGGAGTTCTCACCGAAGGCGAAGCTTCCGGAATGGTCGAGCAGTATCGGCAGGGACTGGATGAGGGCCGTCCGCAGGCGCGCGCGTCGCTCGGCATGATAGGCAACAAATACACCGTCGACTGGAATCAGTACCTGCAGGTTGACTGGACCGAGCGCGTGCAGACTGCGCTGCAGATGCGGCGCTTGCGCGCGCTCGGGCAGCGCATCGTCACGGTCCCTCCGGAATTCACCCTGCAGCCGCGCGTGGCGCACGTCATGGCTAACCGCAGCCGCATGATCGCGGGCGACATGCCCCTTGATTGGGGATGTGCGGAGACTCTGGCCTACGCTGCGCTTCTCGAGGACGGCTTTGCCGTACGTCTCACGGGCCAGGACAGCGCGCGCGGCACCTTCTTCCACCGCCATGCGGTGCTGCACGATCAAGCAAGCGACCGCACCTACATACCCCTGCAGCATGTCGCCGAGCGTCAGCCGCGCTTCGAAGTCATCGATTCGGTCTTGTCCGAAGAGGCCGTTATGGGCTTCGAATATGGCTATTCGACAACCGAGCCGAACACGCTCGTGATTTGGGAGGGTCAGTTCGGCGATTTTGCGAACGGTGCGCAGGTGGTCATCGATCAGTTCATAAGCTCCGGTGAGGCCAAATGGGGCAGAGTGTGCGGATTGGTGCTGTTTCTGCCGCATGGCTATGAGGGCCAGGGTCCGGAACATTCATCCGCACGGCTTGAGCGTTTTCTGCAGCTGTGTGCCGAGACCAACATGCAGGTCTGCGTGCCCTCGACCCCTGCGCAGATGTTCCATGTATTGCGGCGCCAAATGCTACGTACCTTCAGAAAGCCGCTGATCCTGATGACGCCGAAGAGCCTGCTGCGCCACGAACTATCGGTTTCGTCCCTGCAAGAGTTCACGCGTGGTGGCTTTGCCACCGTGATCGGCGAGATTGATGAGATTGCGGTCGAGCCGGTGCGCAGGGTCGTGTTCTGTGCGGGCAAAGTCTATTTTGACCTCTTGAGGGCGCGTCGTAAGGAGAGCATGCAGGACGTCGCCCTGGTGCGCATCGAGCAGCTCTATCCGTTTCCCGGCGAGGAGTATGCCGCGGTGCTGCGCCGCTATCCCAACGCCCGCGAGATTGTCTGGTGCCAGGAGGAACCGCAGAACCAGGGGGCGTGGTATCAGATCCGGCATCGCCTGCAGGAATTTGCAGGCCCGCGGCGCGAGGTACTGTACGCGGGACGAGCTTCAGCCGCCGCACCTGCGACCGGGCTTATCAAAGTACACGAGGCCGAACAGCAAGGCATCGTGCAGGCGGCCCTGCATGCGAGTGCCGCGGCGCCGACCGATGAGGAGGCGATTCCCAAGGCACTGCCCGCACCCCCGGCCGCCCTGAGGAAGCGATCATGACGACTGAAATCCGCGTGCCGCAGTTACCCGAATCCGTAGCCGACGCGATTCTCGTCACCTGGCACAAGCGGCCGGGCGATGCGATACGGCGCGATGAGAATCTTGCCGATCTTGAGACAGATAAAGTCGTGCTCGAGGTGCCGGCGCCCCAAAACGGGGTGATGGGCGCGATTACGGCGGTGGCCGGCAGCACGGTGACGAGCGGGCAGTTGCTGGCCGTCATCGAAGATGCGGGCGCGACAGCCGCTGCGGTACCGGCGCCCAAAGTAGCTGCGGTGCCGGCCGCGGCAGCCGTGCCGGCCCCGGAACGGAGCTCTGCCCCGGCGGCGGTGGCCGGCAAGGCCGACGACAGCCGCTTAAGTCCCTCAGTGCGACGCCTGGTGGAAGAGAATCGGCTGGATCCTGGCGCCATTGCAGGCTCTGGCAGGGATGGGCGGGTCACAAAGTCCGACGTCGTAGAGTTTCTGGATAAGAGAAAGTCGCCCGCGCCCGCCGTCGCTGCGGCAGCGCTTGCGCCGCGCGCGCCGAAAACCGATGGCCCCGGCGGGCGTGCTGGCCCGCCTAGCGGGCGTGCCGAGCGGCGCGTTCCGATGACGCGTCTGCGGCAGCGGATCGCCGAGCGCATGGTGCAAGCGCAGGCATCCCAGGCGCTCCTGACATCGTTCAACGAGGTCGACCTCAGCGCCGTGCAGGAACTGCGCGCGCGCTACAAGGAGAGCTTCGAGAAGGCCCACGGCGCAAAGCTTGGCTTCATGTCCTTTTTCGTCAAGGCCTCGATCGCGGCGCTGAAGCGCTTTCCCATTGTCAATGCATCCGTTGATGGCAGCGACATTGTCTATCACGAGTTTTACGATATTGGCGTCGCAGTCTCGACCGAGCGTGGATTGATGGTGCCGATCGTGCGCGACGCCGACGCCAAGAGCTTCGCCGCGATCGAGCGGGAGATCACAGGCTACGCTGCGCGCGCCCGCGAAGGCACGATGGCGATTGAGGATCTCACCGGTGGCACGTTCACACTGACGAACGGCGGGGTATTCGGCTCGCTCATGTCAACGCCCATTGTCAATGCGCCGCAGAGCGCGATTTTGGGCATGCATAAGATCCAGGAACGAGCGATGGTGGTGGACGGCGCGATCGTAGCGCGCCCCATGATGTATCTTGCATTGACCTACGACCATCGCATCATCGACGGACGCGATGCGGTGCAGTTTCTCGTCGCGGTGAAGGATTGCCTTGAGGATCCTGGCCGCATGCTGTTGCAAATTTAAGCGGAAGAATCTATGTCCGATTCATTTGACGTCGTCGTAATCGGCGGCGGTCCGGCGGGCTATCCGGCGGCCATTCGTGCTGGGCAGAACAAGCTCAGCGTCGCCTGTATCGATGAGTGGAAGAACAAGGACGGTATCGGCGTATTCGGCGGCACGTGTTTGAACGTCGGCTGCATCCCCTCAAAGGCGCTGCTCGAGTCGTCCGAGCTTTATCACCGCCTGCGCGAGGAGTTCGCCGTGCACGGCATTCGCACCACGGGCGCAAGCTTTGATGTGGCGCAAATGCAGAGGCGCAAGGCGGGCATCGTCAAAGCCAGCACGCAGGGAATCCTGGCGCTGTTCAAGGGCGCCGGCGTCACTGCGCTGCAGGGTCACGGCAAGCTCTTA
>Ga0075522_10001090_pt1 | contig 20625 bp, 21 predicted proteins | sample NGEPerA_FD_74796 | JGI IMG/M metagenome (GOLD analysis project Ga0075522, IMG submission 74796) | Arctic peat soil microbial communities from the Barrow Environmental Observatory site, Barrow, Alaska, USA - NGEE PermafrostL2-A | ecosystem: Environmental > Terrestrial > Soil > Wetlands > Peat ...
CCGCATTCTCGGTCAGATTGCCGACCTTGATGGGCGCGAACGCCGTGTACGAAGTGGCGACATTGCCGCTGCCATTCTGATTCGAGCGATAGCGATAATCGAGGAACAGATCGACATCAGGCGACATCGAGTAGGCGATGCCGGCAATGCCCTGATATTCGAAGGCAAGATGCGATTCCTTCACCCAGGTGAAGGCCGTGCCGGGCACGGTGACATTGATGCGGCTTTTGCCGCCGCCCAAGCCGCCACCCAAGGAAATCTTCCAGGCATCGCCGATCGGGATGTCATAGACTAGGTTGAACATGTCGCTGGCGACGCTGGCGGAGCCGCCAAAGGTGGGTCCGCTCACGCTATGGGAGTCATAGGCGATCTCGTCCTCGAGGCGGAGGCCGGAAGCCCATCCATAGCCAAAGGAGCCCGCGACGATGGCGCCTGCTTGAGTCTTGATGCTCAAATCTCCAGCGGCGCGAGCTGAGGTGGTATGAATACTGCTCATGCTGTCGTAACCGCCGCCCAGGCCCAGGTACCAACCGTCACCGGCGTGAGCAGGGGCGCTCAGAGCCACCGCCGCGACGCCGGCCAAAGCCAACATGCGAATTTTCATTGTTCTACCCTCGCTTGAAATATCGACGGGGCAGTTATCCCCCCCGCCTGACGACTTTAATTCGACACTCGGCTTATAACGGCGATCCGCCTGAAAGTCTCCACTGGGGGTGCCCCTTTGACTGGGATTGCCGCCTGTATTTCAAGGTTTTATGGGGTAGCTGTGGTCCCCGCGCCACAGGGTTAAGGGGTGAATTTCCCAAAGCCCTTCGGCGCCGAGCGGAAAATAAAAGCGTAGCGTCCCTTGAGCAGGGTCAATTCCCCCATCCCGGCGCTAAAGCTTTCCAGCGCTGCAAGAAATTCCACTCTGGGGCTGACGTGGAATAGTCTCAGCCAGGCCATCAGTGCACGCCTCGCCAGAAAGCCCAGCCCCTTCAGATCGGCGAAGTCCACCACATGCCAGCGGCCATTTCTGGAGAGCGCCACGATGGCGGCAAAGAGCGCCCCTTGCCAATCGGGGACCATCGAAAGGCTGTAGGAAAAGAGCACGTGATCGAAGCTTTCGACTCCGAACGCGGAAGGTGAAAGCTCTTCGGCCAGGCCGTGCCGCAGAAGAATGCGATCTTCGAGTCCAGCCTCGCGCACTTTGGCCCGCGCGGTCTCCAGCATCGCCTGGGAAGCGTCCAGCCCATAAAGACGTGCTTCGGGATAGCGGCGGGCGATCGCGATCAGATTGCGGCCGGTCCCGCAGCCCACCTCGATCAGGGTCGATCCCGGTTGAAGAGCAAGATCCCCAATCAGCCGGTCGCGGCCCAGGAGATAATATTTCCGGGTCAGGTCATAGACATGACGCTGAGGCCGATAGACCCGGTCCATCAACCCCGCATGAGTCTCAAGAGAGGGGGCGGCGGACATAGATATGGAAGCCGCCATAGATGGACGAACGGTCCTGGGCATGAAGCACCCGGCTTTGCCATTCGTGATAGAGCCAGGGCGCCAGAAGATCGGGCGGAAGCTTCTGCGGCAAGGGGCTGGCTTCGCCCGCAGTCCGGAAGATCACGCGCGCGTCGCGCGAATGCGCCGTGCGGTCGATCTCGCGCCACAATTCGGCGAGTTGGGCCGGCGTCATCCAATCCTGGGCATCCAGCAGCACGAAGCGGTCGAGCGACTGCGCGGGCTGCTCTTTGAGAAAATCCAGCAGCGAGGCGTGAGTGATGCTGACCGAGCCCACTCGGGCCTTCAATGTCGCGTAATTCTCCGCCTTCAGATATTCGGGAACCGCCGCGCGCGCTTCAATGTCATAGCCGCGGCCGAACGCCTGCCAGGCGAAATAATTGTCGCGGATGGGAAAATCGCAAGCCAGACGCTCCACCCGTTCCCGCAGCACCGAGATCGCGTCGCTGCCGGATTCGACCAGTGCATCATATTGCGCCGGTGGAATGCCCAGTGCGTAGAGCGAGATGGGCGATTTCGACATCAGTTTGATCGGCGCGCTTTCGAACAAGGGCGCCACGATCTGGTTGAACAGCTCGCGCTGCTCCCTGGGGTTCTTGGCATCCAGCAACTCTTCGAGTTTCTTGCCGTGCAGCCGCGCCACGCCGTGCAGGAGCCCGATGAAGCGGCCCAACAGGCCATGGCGATAGAGATTGCGCGCGAACATTTCGATGCGCCGCCGCTTGGGCGCACCCGACATGGCTTGCCAATGGGCGCGCGTCTCCTGGTCCAGTTGGTCGCGCACATGGTTGTCGAAGAGATTGAGATTGGCGGGATCGGAGGCCTGACCGAAAAACCGGAAGAAGCTTTCATGATCGGGCAGGTGGGCCAGCGCCGCCAGCTTCAATTTGGTGAGTGCGACATGATGCGGATTGAGATCGACGGCGAAGATCTTTGCCGGCGCGACGGCAAGATAATTGAGAATGTTGCAGCCGCCGGAGGCGATGGTGACCAGCCGATGATTCGGCTCAAGCTTCAGCGCATCCAGATCCACACTGGGATCTTCCCAGATCTGGTTATAGACAAAACCTTGAAACATAAGGGTAAAAAGCCGCTCCAGCACACCCCTGCGGCTGGCGGGAGCCGCCTGATGCGCGGCCCGTTCCAAAAGCGCGTTCGCCATTCTCTCAAGCCTTCCCGCGCGCTCGCGGACATGTCATGCCGTGAATCGCGCGTCCGGTGAATCATGCCCAGTGAATCACACCATGTGAATCACTTATGAAGGGCATAGGGTATTTGCATGACGGATTGGCGAAGGCGCTGAGGCATGATGACGAACATGGAAATCGCGCATGAGTGAATTGGGCCGGGAAGCTTTGGCGGAAGTGTTGAACCTCCTTGATCTGGAGCAGATCGAGGAGAATATTTTTCGGGGGCTCAGTCCCAAGGCGCGCACCCAGCGCGTGTTCGGCGGCCAGGTGCTGGGCCAGGCGCTGGCGGCCGCCATCCGCACGGTCGAACCGTCACGCCTTTGTCATTCGCTGCACGCCTATTTCCTGCGCCCCGGCGATCCGCGCATTCCCATCCTTTACGAAGTGGACTGCGCCCGCGACGGCAAAAGCTTCACCGCCCGGCGCGTGGTGGCGGTCCAGCATGGGAAGCAGATCTTCAATCTCGCCGCCTCGTTCCAGATTCCGGAAACCGGATTCGATCATCAATTCGAAATGCCCAAAGTGCCTGAGCCGGAGGAGTTGGAGGATGCCGCCACCGTGCTGGCCAGGCGCGCGCATGAATTCCCCGAAGGCTTGCGCGAATGGATCTTGCGGCCGCGCCCGTTCGAGACGCGCCCCGTGATCCTCGATGGGCCGGGCGACCGTCCGCCCCGGCCGCCATTCGATAATATCTGGTTTCGCGCTGCCGGCCCGGTGCCCGGCGATATTCGCCAGCGTCAGATCTTGCTGGCCTATGTCTCCGACATGACATTGCTGGACACGTCGCTCTTGCCGCACGGCAAAAGTTTTTTCTCGGCAGTGCAAATGGCCAGCATCGACCACGCCATGTGGTTTCATCGCGACGCCCCGTTGGACGAGTGGCTGCTCTACGCCCAGGACAGTCCCTCCGCATCAGGCGCACGGGGCTTCAACCGCGGACTGATCTTCACCCGCACAGGCCGCTTGATCGCTTCGGTGGCGCAGGAAGGGTTGATCCGGCCCCGCGGCGCCTAAACCACGCCTTCAGCACACATCGCTTTTTCATAAAATTGTTCCCAGGCCGGCGGGTAAAACCCGCCGCTCGAAGCAACTTCGTCTTCATTCCTTTGACCGATGATCACACGCATGAGAATGGTGGCGATCAGGCGATGAGCTGGAGTTTCCTTGGCGCCGCGAGCTGGCAATTCCTCATCACGCTGTGGCATGTGGTGCCCTGGCTGGTGGGGGCGGGCGTGGTTTTCTCGTTGCTGTCCGCCATTTCCCCCTGCAATGCGGGCCGGCCCTGGTGGCACAAACGCGGCCTGAGGACGGATTTGGCGTACTGGATTTTCGCACCGGTCTTCTCCCGCTATCTGCGCATCTGGGTCACGGTGATGGGGACGATGCTGATCTTCGGCATCACCGATGGCGCCGCCATCGCGCAATTCTATGATCATGGCCATGGCGCCATCGGCCGCCTGCCGCTATGGGCGCAAGGCGCCGTGTATCTGGTGGCGACGGATTTCGCGCTTTACTGGATCCATCGCCGCTTCCATCGCGGCTTTCTGTGGAAATATCACGCCGTCCATCACGTTTCGAAAGACGTGGAATGGATTTCCGCCTCGCGCTTTCATCCCGTCAATCTGGCGTTGGGCACTTGCGCGGTGGATATTGCGGCTTTCTTGTGCGGCATTTCGCCGGAAGTCTTCATTGTGGTCGGACCTTTCACCACCATCGCCTCGGTCTTTGTCCATGCCAATCTCGATTGGACCTTGGGGCCCTTGAAATATCTGCTGGTGAGCCCCGTCTTTCATCGCTGGCATCACGCCAGCGAGGTGCGCGACAAGAATTTCGCCAGCACGTTCTCGCTGTGGGATCGATTGTTCGGCACCTGGCATATGCCGCAAGGCGTTTTGCCCGACGGCTATGGCATCGACGACGAGGCGATGCCGGAAGGCCTGATGCCGCAGATCGTCTATCCGCTGCTGCAACATGCAGGCGAATAAACCTCTGGCCTACTGCGAAGCTTGTCCGGAAGCGGCGCCCTTGGCGGCGGCTTCGTGCGTGCTCAGCTGGCCGTTGACGGCATCATAGGCGTCCTTGGCGTCGCCCGGTTGCGGTGTCGCCTCGCAATGGCTGGCGGTGCAGCTATAGGTGAGGCGGCCGGTGCCGCGCTGCAATGTCACGGTGGAATCCTCACGCGCAATCACGCTCACATGGGTATTGGAAACCTGATCGCCTTCATGGTCCAGGGCCACGATATTGGTATTGCCGAAACCCTTGCCCAGCACGAAGGCATGCCGCGAATCGATCATGTTGATATCGGCGATCGCGGGGTTGCCCACATAAACGGTGGCGACCGGCTTGGGGAACGTGATAGTGCGCACTTCGTCCATCGAAATCGCAACGCCGTCCGCGTAAGCGGGAGAAGCGGCGACGACAACCAAAGCGGCGAAAAGAGTGCGGCGCATCGCGGCGCTCCTGTGATGTTCAGCAAGCCCAGGCTAGGGCTGCGCCCTAAATGAAGCCTTACAATCAGAGGGCGGATGCGCGGGCGGAATGCGAATACGAAAAATTGGTAAAGCAAGTTCGACCGGCAATTGTCGCATTGTCCCGACCAAGCCCGGATAGGTTCCTTTCTGGAACAATGGGATAGATGCAATTGCCTCGTGTCGGTTAAGGTGAAATTAAATCACCCTCTCTAGTCTGGCACCGTCCTGTTGCAAACGAAAGTAATCGTGCGCGTTGGGCGTCCTAGGGTGTCACTAATGGAGACAGATATGAACAAGCTGATTTCGCGCTTTGTGCGTGATGAGTCCGGCGCCACCGCCATCGAGTATGGCCTGATCGCTGCCCTCATCTCGGTGGTGATCATCACCGCCTTGACCACCGTTGGTTCGAACCTGAGTACCAAGTTCACCAGCGTCGCGACCTCGCTGCGTTAAGCCGCGAGACGCGATGACAATCGCAATGACAACGGCCGCCCCCTGAAGGGCGGCCGTTCGTCCTTCAAGGATCGCTTTGTTATGGCCTACCGCTTCGCTATTTGAGGCCTCTTTTATGACCTACCGCTCCGCACCTTGAGGTCTCGATGATCGCTCAGATCCTCCTGATGCTCGTGCTGCCCGCGCTGCTCGCGGTCGCGGCCGCGTTCGATCTGGCGACGTTCACCATTCCCAATCTTCTTTCCCTGGCGATCGCGGCCGCTTTCGTCGTCTTCGGCCTGGTGGTGGGGATCGCGCCTGGCGATTTCGCTCTCCATCTTCTGGCCGGGTTGATCGCGCTGGTGGCGGGTTTCGCGCTGTTCGCATTCGGTTATATCGGCGGCGGCGACGCCAAATTATTCGCGGCGATCGCGCTGTGGCTGGGACTGCACGATTTCCTGGCTTATGCGCTGGCGTCATCGGTATTGGGTGGATTGCTTACCCTGGCACTCTTGATGGTCCGTCAATGGCCATTGCCGGCGGGCCTGGCGCGCTGCGATTGGATCATCAGGCTGCACGAAAAAAGTTCCGGTGTTCCGTACGGTGTCGCACTGGCAAGCGGCGCGCTATTGATACTGCCGCACGCCGAAATTCTGCGCCTCGCCGCGTCAGCGTGAAAACGCTGCAATCCTTCCCTTTATATTAAGCGAATTCTAAGTGGTGTCGTGATGAATTGGACGCTGGAAGGAGCGCCCATTTCATGAATACCAAACGTCTTGCCGTTCTGGGCTTCGCGGGCGTCATGGCCGTCGCCGCGGCACTTCTCGCGCGCGGCATGATGGGCGGCGGCACGCCCAAGGCTATGGCCAAGGTCGCACCGCCGATGGCGATGAGCGACGTACTGGTTGCCAATGCCAACCTGCAACCGGGCCATGTCCTCTCCGCCGATCAAGTGCGTTGGGAGAGATGGCCCAGCGCGTCGGTCGACGCCTCCTTCATCACCAAGAAATCCGTCGCCAGCATCGACGAGGCGGTGAAAGGCACTGTGGTGCGCGCGCCGCTCCTCGCCGGCCAGCCCATCGCCACCACGGCCATCATCCACGGTCAGGCGGCTGGCTTCATGGCGGCAATGCTGATGCCGAATATGCGCGCGGTCTCCATCAATATCAGTGCCGATTCGGGCGCCGGCGGGTTCATCCTGCCCAACGACCATGTCGATGTGATCCTGGCGCGCAAGCTGGACGGCACTCCGCCCCGGGTGGAAGCGAAGACGATTCTCGCCGACGTGCGGGTGCTGGCGGTGGACCAGATCTTCAAGCAGGACAAAGACACCAAGAGCGTGATCGGCAAGACCGCGACTCTCGAACTCACGCCCAGTCAGGCGCAAAGCGTGGCCGCGGCCGAGAATATGGGCACCATCTCGCTGTCGCTTCGTCCGCTCGCGGACAGCGACACGCCGGTGGCCAGCAATCTGCCCGGCGATGACGAACGCGGCGGCCAGGTTTCGATCATCCGCTATGGCGTGATGCACGAAGATTCCGTCGCGGGAGGGAAGTCCCAGTGAGAAAGTTCGCCTCGCAACTCCAATTGGCCGTCGCCTTCACCATGCTGGCCAGCGTGGTCATGGCAGGCGTGCCCGCGCTCGCGGCTCCGCAACTGCCGCATCCGGCGGCCTCGGTCGATGAAAACAGCGCGCGCGTGATCCGGATGGCGGCGCGCAATGGCCAGCCCGAGAACCAACACATTACGCTGGGCCTCAACAAGGCGGTGGTGGTCGAACTCGATGCCGACGCCAAGGACGTGCTGGTTTCCAGCCCCGACATCGTCGACGCGGTGGTCAAGACGCCGCGCCGCATCTTCCTGATGGCCACCAAGACCGGCCAGACCAACGCCTTCTTCTTCGACCAGGCCGGGCATCAGATTTCCTCGCTCGACATCAGGGTCGAGCGCGATGTCAGCGATCTCGCCCAGATGATGAAGGACGATTTGCCCAATTCGGCGGTCAAGGTTTCCGCCATCAATGACAATGTGGTTCTCTCCGGCTCGGTGTTCAGCGCGGTGGAAGCGACCCGCGCCGCCGATCTGGCCGCCAGCTTCGCCGGTGATCCCAAGAAGGTGGTCAATCTCTTGAGCGTCGCGGGCGGCCAGCAGGTGATGCTGAAAGTGCGCATCTCCGAGATGCAGCGCCAGATCGCCAAGCAGCTGGGCGTCAACATGGCCGGCGTGGCCATGATAGGCGGCGCGCCGCTGGCGCTTTCCACCAACAACCAGTTCGGCCTGGTGGGTCAGGCCTTGAACGAACTCTCGGGCGGCCAGATCGGCCAGGTCTGCACCTCCGGCGTCAATCCGTTGGGCGGCGCCTGCACCTTCCAGAACAACGCCCAGGGCGCCTTCACGGCAATGGAGACGATCGGCCTGTTGCATACCTTGGCCGAGCCCAATTTGATCGCCGTGTCAGGCGAGACCGCGAAGTTCCTGGCCGGCGGTGAATTCCCCGTCCCGGCGGGCCGCGACCAGCAGGGCAACATCTCGATCGAGTTCAAGCAGTTCGGTGTGGGCCTGTCCTTCACTCCGGTGGTGCTGTCCGACGGCCGCATCAGTCTGCAACTCTCGACCGAAGTAAGCGAGCTCACCAACACTGGCTCCTTCACTCTTCAGGGCGGCACGGTCACAACCTCGACAGGAACGGTCCAGACCGGCGGCGTCACGATCCCCGCACTGGATGTGCGCCGCGCCGAGACCACCATCGAGCTGCCATCGGGCGGAAGTTTCGCCATCGCCGGCTTGATGCAACACACGACCAAGCAGCAGATCGATGCTTTTCCGGGTCTCAAGGACCTGCCGGTACTGGGCGCCCTGTTCCGCAGCCGCGACTTCCAGAATGACGAAACCGAACTGGTGGTCCTGGTCACGGCTTATATGGTCAACCCCATTTCGGAAGCGTCGTTGGCGACGCCCAGCGACGGGTACGTCACGCCGGGCGATCCGGAGACGATCCTGCTGGGCCGCCTGAACACCGTCTACAAAAAGAGCACCGACAAGCCGCTTACGCCGGAAGCCTCGGCTCCGGTGGGCTTCGTGGTGCGCTAGGAGAATTTCATGCGCGAGATGACAAGCATCCTGTTGCGCGGTCTTTGCCTTGCCGCCGTGCTTACGGCGGGGAGCTGCTCGTCGCCTTCCGGTGACCAGAAGACAGTGTTCGACGATCCGACCGCCAATCATCCGATCCTGGTTCAGCCTTCGTCCCAATCGCTGAAGGTGAATGTCTCGCCCGCGGGCATCGCGACGGCCGACACGGCGCCTTTCGACGCCTTTGTGAGCGGCTACCAGGCCCATGGCAACGGCAAGATCGTGATCAGCGCGCCCGCCGGCCCGCTCGCCAACGTGGAAGTGACCTGGATCGCCGACCGTATCAACGCCATGGGCGTGAGCCGCGATCAGATTCTGGTCGCCAATCGCGACGCGGCGCCGGGCGACGGTCAGGTCGAACTGAATTATGTGAGCTACCAGGCCAACACCGCGCCTTGCGGCGACTGGTCCGAGGATCTGGCCTACACGATAGACAACAAAACCGCGTCGAATCTGGGCTGCGCGGTCCAGCATAATATCGCCGCGATGGTGGCCGATCCACGCGATCTGATGGGCCCGCGCCAGATGGGCGGCGCCGATGCCGACCGGCGCACCACCGTCATCACCAATTACGAAAAGGGCGCTCCCACCGCGGCGACCAAGACTGCCGACCAGTCGAGCGCGATTTCCGATGTGGGCAGATAGATTTTAGGACCGATCATGGCCAAGAATGAGACTTCCCAAGAGACGTTCGGCGCCGCGCCTCATGAGCGGCCGGTGCCGCGCATCTCGATTCACGCTTTTTGCGAATTTCCCGACACTGGCGCGGTGCTGCAGCGCGCCGCCGACGACCGCCGCCTGTCCAAGGCGCATCTCACCGTGCAACTGGGCGGCGTGAATGCGGCGATCGAATTCTTCCACGGCCAGACCACGCCCAATCTCCTGATCGTGGAAACCAAATTGAGCGGGCTGGACGCGCTGGGCGAACTCGACCGCCTAGCCGAAGTCTGCGATCTCTCCACCAAGGTGGTGGTGGTGGGCCGCGTCAATGACGTGGAGCTGTACCGCGAATTGATGCGCCGGGGCGCGTCGGAATATCTGGTGGCGCCGCTCCAGCCGCTGCAGGTGACTGAAATGATCGCGGGCCTTTACTGCGATCCCGGCGCCAAGCCGGTGGGCCGGGTGATTGCTTTCATCGGCGCCCGCGGCGGCGTGGGCTCGTCCACCATTGCCCATAACGTGGCCTGGTGTGTGGCCGAGGAACTGGCCATTCACACCACCGTGGTGGATTTCGACCTGCCGTTTGGCACCGCGGGCCTGGACTTCAATGACGAGGCTGGTCAGGGCGTGGCCGAAGCGCTGGCGTCGCCGGAACGGCTGGACGATGTGCTGCTCGACCGGCTTTTGATCAAGCGCGGCGATCATCTCTCCCTCTTCACCGCGCCGGCTTCGCTGGAGCGCGACTATAACGCCGCGCCCGAAGCCTATGAGGCGGTGATCGATGTCACGCGCAGCACCTCGCCTTGTGTGATCGTGGACATGCCGCATGCCTGGTCGCCCTGGATCAAGAATTGCCTGGTTGCGGCCGACGAAATCGTGATCGTGGCGACGCCGGATCTGGCGTCCCTGCGCAACGCCAAGAACATGATGGAGCTGTTGCGCCATGCCCGCCCCAATGATCCGCTGCCGCGCCTTCTGATCAATCAGGCCAACACACCCAAGCGCCCTGAGATTCCCGCCAAGGATTTCGCCGAAACCATGGGTGTCGAGCCGATCGCCGTGCTGGGATACGATGCCGCCTTGTTCGGCCAGGCCGCCAATAACGGTCAGATGCTTCTGGAACTTGCCCCCCGCGCGCCTCTTTCAGATGGCGTGCGCCTGCTGGCCCGGGCCCTCACCGGCCGCGATGCCGGCGCGCGCGCCGCCGAAAAGGCGCCGACTTCGATCTTCTCATTTCTAACGAGCCGCAAGCGAGCGTAGGAAATGTTCGGCAAGCGTAGTGGCAGCGAGCCCGCGATCCGCATTCCGGCGGGTGCGGACGCACGCGGGCCCGCCGGCAATGCGCCGCCGCCGCCGCGCCCCGCGCCGGCGCCCCAGCCGCGGACGGAAAAACTCGCACCTTCGCCCGCGCCCGTCGCCAAAGTGGTGGATGATCGATCGGAAGATTATTACCAGATCAAATCCACCATCTTTAACGCCCTGATCGACACCATCGATTTGGGACAGCTGGCCCAGCTCGACGCGGAATCGGCGCGCGAGGAAATCCGCGACATCGTCAACGAGATCATCTCGATCAAGGCGGTGGTGATGTCCATCGCCGAGCAGGAACATCTGCTGCAGGACATCTGCAACGATGTCTTGGGCTATGGGCCGCTGGAGCCGCTGCTCGCCCGCGACGACATCTCCGACATCATGGTCAATGGCGCCGGCCGGGTCTTCATCGAAGTGGCCGGCAAGGTGCAGCTCACCAATATCCGCTTCCGCGACAATGCTCAGCTGATGAATATCTGCCAGCGCATCGTCAGCCAGGTGGGCCGCCGCGTCGACGAGTCTTCGCCCATCTGCGACGCGCGCCTGCTCGACGGTTCGCGCGTCAACGTGATCGGGCCGCCTTTGTCGTTGGATGGTCCCACCCTCACCATCCGAAAATTCAAGAAGGACAAGCTGAAGCTGGAAGACCTGGTCCGCTTCGGCTCGATCAGTCCCGATGCCGCGCGCGTGCTGCAGGTGATCGGGCGCTCGCGCTGCAACATCTTGATCTCCGGCGGTACCGGCTCGGGCAAGACCACGCTTTTGAACACACTCACCGCCTTTATCGATGTCGATGAGCGCGTCATCACCTGCGAGGACGCGGCGGAATTGCAGCTGCAACAGCCCCATGTGGTGCGGCTGGAGACGCGTCCGCCCAACCTTGAAGGCCAAGGCCAGATCACCATGCGTGACTTGGTGAGGAACTGCCTGCGCATGCGGCCAGAACGCATCATCGTGGGCGAGGTGCGCGGCGCCGAGGCGTTTGACCTTCTCCAGGCCATGAACACGGGCCATGACGGCTCGATGGGCACCTTGCACGCCAACAGTCCCCGCGAGGCGATCAGCCGCCTGGAATCCATGATCACCATGGGCGGCTTCGCGCTCCCCACCAAGACCATCCGCGAGATGATCGTGGGCTCGATCGACATCATCATCCAGGCCGAGCGCCTGCGCGACGGCTCGCGCCGCATCACCAAGATCACCGAAGTGATCGGCACCGAAGGCGATGTCGTGATCACCCAGGATCTTCTCACCTATGAAGTCCTGGGCGAGGACGAGAATGGCCGCTTGAGCGGCCGGCATCTCGGCACCGGCATCGTGCGCCCCGCCTTCTGGGAGCGTGCCCGCTATTACAATCTGGAGCGCGAGTTGGCCGACGCGCTGGACAAGGTCAATCAATGATCTATCTGGTCGCATTGCTGGGATTGCTGTCGCTGGGCGGCATGGCGTTCGCCTTCGCCGGCGGTGACGAGCGCTCGCAAAAGCGCATTCAGGCTGTGGCCGGACCCAAGGATGTATCGCGCGCGGTCAAGGTCCAGTCCGAAGCGCAGAAGCGCAAGAATTTCGCCGCGTTGCTCAAGGACGTGGAAAAGAACCAGGCGGCGCAGCGCAAGCAGGAAAAGCCCACCCTGCGCCGAAGGCTGGAGCAGGCGGGCTTCGCCAACACCCGCCCGCGGACTTTCTGGATTGTTTCGGCCGGACTGGGCATGTTCGTGGCGCTGGTCTGCCTGGTCACGGGTCAATCGCCATTGGTCCTTGTCATGGCGGTGTTCGCGGTGAGTTTGGGGCTGCCGCGCTGGGTGCTGAATTTCCTCACCGCGCGCCGCAAAAAGAAATTCACCAAGGAATTCGCCAACGCCATCGACGTGATCGTCCGTTCGGTGCGCTCGGGCCTTCCCGTCAACGAGGCGCTCCGCATCGTGGCGCGCGAGACCCCCGATCCGGTGGGGGCTGAATTCACCCGGCTGGTCGATGGCCTCACCATGGGCGTGTCGATGGAGCAGGGGCTGAAGAAGATGCATGACGGCATGCCCACGGCGGAAGTGGGCTTTTTCAGCATTGTGATGAACATCCAGTCCAAGTCGGGCGGCAATCTTTCGGAAGCCTTGGCCAATCTGGCCGGGGTGCTGCGCGACCGCAAACGGCTGGAAGGCAAGATCAGGGCGATGTCGTCGGAAGCCAAGGCGTCGGCAGGCATTATCGGTTCGCTGCCGCCGGTGGTGATGGGGATCGTGTGGGCCACCACGCCCGGTTACATCAGCCTGCTCTTCACCGAGCGCATGGGCAATCTGATGCTAGCGGCCTGCCTGTTCTGGATGGGCACCGGCATCATGGTGATGCGCAAGATGATCAACTTCAAGCTCTGAGGACCACCATGCTCGACGTCGGCATCCTCACCATTCTTTTCGACAAGACCTTTCTCGCCACCTTGGCGGCGGCGGTCCTCGCGTTCGCAACCATTGTCACTTTGTGCCTGCCCCTGATCGCGCGCGACGGCCTCAGCGACCGGCTCAAATCGGTGGCTGAGCGGCGCGAGGAATTGCGCGCCCGCCATCACGCCGCGCTGAACGAGAAGCGGGGCTTGTTGCGGGTCGAACCGTCCAACCTGATGAAGTCCACTTTGGACCGCTTCAAGCTCACCAATTTGCTGGAGTCCGAGGACAGCCGCGACAAGCTGGCGATGGCCGGTTACCGCGGCCAGGCGCCCCTGATCGCCTTCATGTTCTTCCGCTTTGTGATGCCGGCCGTCGTCTTTGCTGTGGCGCTGATCTATCTTTTCGTGATCACCCATTTCCATTGGTCGTTGATGATGAAGCTCTGCGCCGCCTTCGCCGGCGCGCTATTGGGCTATTATCTGCCTGACATCTTCGTTTCCAACATCACCACCAGGCGCCAGCAATCCATCATGCGCGCTTTTCCCGACGCGCTGGACTTGATGCTGATCTGCGTGGAATCCGGCATGTCCATCGAAGCCTCGTTCGGCAAGGTGGCGGGCGAGATCGGCACCCAATCGGTCGAGCTGGCGGAAGAATTGGGGCTCACCACCGCCGAACTCTCCTATCTGCCCGACCGCAGCCAGGCCTTCGACAATCTTGCCCGCCGCTGCGGCCATTCCGGCGTCAAGGCGGTGGCGATCGCGCTCAACCAAGCCGAGAAATACGGCACGCCCATGGGGCAGGCGCTGCGCGTCACCGCCCAGGAGAATCGCGAGATGCGCATGCAGGAAGCCGAGCGCAAGGCGGCTTCGCTGCCGGCCAAACTCACCGTGCCCATGATCGTCTTCTTCCTGCCGTGCCTGTTCGTCGTGATATTAGGGCCGGCCATCATGAAAATCATGCATGTGGGGCATTGAAGGCGCGGTCCTTTTGCGTCGTGAGTTCGTCGGCCGTGCTCACGTACCTTCGTACGCTCTGCGCGGCCTCCTACTCACGCCGCAAAAATCCTCGCGCCTAGACTATTCCTTGTAAGAAATTCCCGGGTCGTGCGACTACCTGTTCAAGGGGAGTATGGGCACGGTATCGCAGGACGAGCTTTACATGCATGCGACGGCCGAATTCGGTCCGGCATTGGCGCGCCTGGCGCGCGCCTATGAAGCCGATCCTCATTCCCGGCTGGATCTTCTTCAGGACATTCACTTCGCTCTGTGGCGCAGTTTTTCCTCTTATGCCGGGCAATGTTCGTTGCGCACCTGGGTCTATCGCGTGGCGCATAATGTGGGCATTTCCGGGCGCGTGCGGCGGCGCAGGCGGGGGCTGACCAGCCTGGAAGAATTGGCGGAGATACCCGCATCCGACTCTCCGGAAGACGCGGTCCACACCGCCCATGCGCTGGCCACGCTGCACGGCCTGATCCGTCGGCTGAAGTCTCCCGACGATCAGGTGATGCTGCTTTATCTCGAAGATATGGACGCGGCCGCCATCGGTGAGATCACCGGCCTGTCTGCCCGCGCCGTCGCCACCCGCATCCATCGCATCAAACAGCTTCTGTCGCGGCATTTCCGGCAAGGCGAAGCGTCATGACCGACCTCAAGACCATCTGGCAAAACCAACCCATGGAGGACAATGAGATGATCAACCTCTCCGAGATCCGCGCCCGCGCGGAAAGTTTCAAGACGCGCGTCCGTTGGCGCAATCTGGCGCTCTATGCCTATTCGATCGCCAATATCGCCATCACCGCCTGGCTTATCTCGACCGGCCAACACAAGCCGTACATGCGGTACGCAGCGCCGGGGCTTCTGATCGTGGTGGCGCATCTGTTCGTGATCTGGCAGCTCTGGTGGCGCGCCTCGGTGCGCGCGATGCCGGCCGACCTGATGGGCCGCGCGGCGCTGGATTATCTTCGCCATCAGCTGGAACGGCAGCGGGATGCGCTATCCAGCGCCTGGCTCTGGTATATCGCGCCCTTCATGCCGGGCTTGATCTGGGAGTTTTGGCTGCGCGCCAATCTTCATCCCGCCAGTGTCCCGACATGGGCCGATCACGCCCTGGTGCTGTATCTGGTGATGTCGGCGTTGTTCTTCTGGACGACGGTAGGCTTTGCTTTTTTCTGGGGCGCGGCGCGGCTGGATGTTCGCCTCGAACGTCTCAACACCCTCAAAGTGGAATAGCCATTTCGAAGCTTGGTAGTGACCCGCCTCCCCTGTGCGCGCGATAGCGCGCTGACAGGGGAGGTGCCCGTAGCTGGCTCTCGAGCCAGCGGAGGGCGGAGGGGTTAATAGTTCAGAGCTGTCTGGCGCAGATCCGGGATCGCGGTTTTGGGGCCCGCGCTCTTGGCATCCGCCGCTTTCGCGGTCCTGTCATCCGGGGTGACCGGCTTGGCCTGCGGTTTGGCGCGGGGTTTGACCGGGCCGGCCAAAGGATCGACCGGAACGGCTTGCATCACCACTTGCGGATTGGATACCGCAGGCACCGCTGGCAGGGCGGCAGGCGTGGCGATCGACGCACGCGAGGCGACGGCGGCGGACGCTTTGGCAGCCAGCGCTTGGGGCGCAGCCGGTTGCGGCGCCTGGGCGACCGGGGTGGGCGCCAAAGCCAGCGAATTCACCAGGGCGATATTGTGTGCGATTTTGGGATCGGAGGCGCCGCCCGCGCTGGCCGCGCTGGCGATCAGCTGGCGGGCCATCGCCGGATCGCTGGCCAGCATGCGCGACAACGCATAATTGTTCAGAATGGCGGGCTCGCCGGGCTTGAGCGCCAGCGCATGTTCATAGGCCCTGCCGGCGGAAATCTGGTCCCCGGCCTCGTCATAAGCCACGCCCAGGGCTGAATAGACGGTCCAATCGCGGGGCTGCAATTCGGTGGCGCGGGTAAGGAACTGCACCGCCTCTCGGGCGCGGCCCTTTTCCACCAGCGCCTTGCCATATTCGCCCACCACCCGGGGATCATCCGAGGCCAGCAGCATCAGCTGTGACAGGGTATGGATGGCGTCGTCATAACGGCCGGCCAACCGCGCCTGCTGCGCCTGGCGGACGTCGCTGTCCACATCGGTGGGAAGCGCGCCGTTGCTGGTGGAGGCGGAGACGTTCTTGTGCTGGCCGATACCGCCCAGGACGCCATTATTGTCACTGGCGCAGCCCGCAAGGACGCTGCCGCACAAAAGAAGAGACGCGAGGGAGGGCGCAAAGCGCATCATGAGGGGACCCGTTCGTTGCTTGCAAGCATGCCCCTGGCGGGTCAATAAAGCCTTAAATATATTGGCTTATATCGAACCAAAGGCAGTCTATGCACCGCGCGTTTCCGGTGCGTCGGCAACGGTCCTATTCCTGACGCAATGAGAGGGGTAAATGCAGGGCATGCATCGCCGATTCTCCACACTCCAATTCGTTGCCGTGATCGCGGCTGTGGGTCTGGGCGTGACGGCGAAGGCAGATACGCCCCGCATTTCGTTTCAGATCGCCACCGGCTCGACCACAGGCGCATTCTTTCCCGTGGGCGAAGCCATCGCCGGCCTGATCAGTCATCCACCCGGCGTGACGCGTTGCGACACCGCCCATGTCTGCGGGCCCGCCGGGTTGATCGTCACCGCGCGCACCAGTGAAGGCACGCTCGACAATGTTCTGTCGGTCAACAATGGCGATGTGGAATCGGGACTGGCGCAAAGCGATGTGGTGGCGGCCGCCGTCAAGGGCCACGGACCGTTCCGCCCCAAAGGCAAGCAAAGCCATGTGCGCGTGATCGCTTCGCTCTTCAGCGAAGACGTGCATCTGGTGGTCTCGACCGAGTCCAAGATCGATTCCGTGGCCGGCCTCAAAGGCAAGCGCGTGTCCTTCGGCCTGCCCGGCTCGGGCGTGGGATTCACGGCGGACGAGATTCTCAAAGCCTATGACGTGCCGCTCGGCCGCATGCGCCGCTTCATGCTGGACACGCCGGCCGCCCTGGATGAACTCAAGCAGGGCCGCATCGACGCCTTCTTCGCGGTGAGTGGTGTTCCGCTGGACGGTCTTAATGATCTCCTCGCCAGTCACATCGCCAGGCTGGTGCCCATCACTGGAGCCGGCCGCACGCAATTGACCAAGAACCAACCCGCGCTGGAAGCGGCGGTGATGAATTATCCCGGCCAGCAGGTCGGCACCGTGGCGACGCGCGCCTTATGGATCGTGCGCGACAGCGTTCCCGATCCCCTGGTCTATGACATCACGCGGGCTTTGTTCAATCCGGCCAATCGCAATGCGCTGAGCGCGAGCAATCCTTCCGCGCGCGAGATCGGCCTCAGCACGGCGGCGCTGATGCCGCCCGCGCCGCTCCATCCCGGCGCCCGGCGTTTCTACGCCGAAGCGTCACGCGGCGCGCAGCGCTAGAGCGGTTCCAGGAAAAGTATGAGCGTTGGTACGCTGCCGCTACCAACTCCGTCCGGAACCGCGACAAACATCAGGCGATTCCGTCCATGACTTCTTTGCGCGAGTCCTTCAGCCAGGACTGCATACCGGGCAGCGCCCATATCCGCGCCATGTAATCCTTGACCGGCTTCGACACAGCGATGTCGAAGGTGGTGAAACGCGACACCACCGGCGCATACATGCAGTCGGCGATGGAGAATTTGCCGAACAGGAATCCATCCTTGCTGCCGTACTGGGCCAGCGCAGTTTCCCAACTGGCCAGGATGCGCGCAATCTGGCTTTCGGTGGCGGGACGAAGCTCCGGCAGCTTCAATTCCCTGGCGAAATCCATGCTCAGCTGATCGCGCAGATCGGGAAAGCCGGAATGCATCTCCGCGGCATAGGACCGCGCCATCGCCCGCGCCGCCCAATCCTTCGGCCAGAGCTGCGCCTCGGGATGGCGATCGGCCAGAGTCTCGCAGATGGCCAGACTGTCCCACACCGTGACGGTTTCCCCGCCGTCCTCGATCTGCAGCACCGGCACGCGTCCGGCGTTGGAGAATTTGCCGATGGTGGCTTTGGTGGTGGCGGCGTCGGTCTTGCGCAACTGGACCACCACTTCATCGAAGGGCTGGCCGGTGGCCATCAGCGCCAGATAGGCGCGCAGCGACCAGCTCGACCAATCCTTGGTGCCGACGATCAATCTGTACATGGCTTTTCCTGGTTTGATTCAGCCGGGATTTGATTCATAACCTCAGACGCGTCCTTCGATGAAGAGCCGGCCATGCATGCGAGCTTTGCGAAAAACGCCAAAAATGCAATCGCCTTGCATGCCGTGGCCGCGGAAGACGTGTCCGCATTCAGCCGCAAGCTGCCCTATCTCAAGGCCTCCGGCTTTACCGGCAAGGAGGGCGAATTGCGTCTGGTGCCGGGCCGGGGCGGCATCGCCGCGGCCGTGCTGGGCCTGGGCAAGAACCGGGATCCGCTGGCGCTGGCGGCGTTCGCCGAGCAACTGCCCGATGGCATCTATCGCCTGGGCGAAGTGCCGGATTTCTGCGGTGGCGCCAACGCGGCATTGGCCTGGCGGTTGGGGCTTTATGCGTTCGACCGCTACAAGAAGGCCAAAGCGCGCCATCTGAAATTGGTCCTGCCCAACGACGTGGACGGCGAAGAGATTTCTCGCATCGCCGATGGCGTCACGCTCGCCCGCGACCTCATCAACACGCCCCCCAATGACATGGGCCCCAAGGAATTGGCCGAGGCCGCGCGCGCCGTGGCGCGGGCTCATGGCGCGAAATTCCGCACTGTTGAGGGCGTGGCCCTGGCGCGCGACTATCCGTTGATCGCCGCGGTCGGGCAGGGCTCGGCGCGGGCGCCGCGCCTGATCGAACTGATCTGGGGCGATGCCAAGGCGCCGAAAGTCACGCTGGTGGGCAAAGGCGTCTGCTTCGACACCGGCGGTTACAATCTCAAACCCACCTCCGGCATGGCCACCATGAAGAAGGATATGGGCGGGGCGGCGGTGATGCTGGGCCTGGCGCAGATGGTGATGGCGGCGAAGCTCAAGCTGCGCTTGCGGGTGCTGATCCCGGCGGTGGAGAATTCCGTCTCGGGCTCTGCCTATCGGCCCAGCGATGTGTTCAAGAGCCGCAAGGGGTTGACGGTCGAGATCGGCAATACCGATGCCGAAGGCCGCCTGGTGCTGGCCGATGCGCTGGCCGATGCCGATGGGGAAAAGCCCGATCTGTTGATCGACTGCGCCACCTTGACCGGCGCCGCGCGGATGGCGACGGGCATGGAGTTGCCCCCTTTCTTCACCGATGACGAGAGTTTGGCCGCCGATATCGCGCGCATCGCCAAGGCGGTGGCCGATCCAGTCTGGCGGCTGCCTTTGTGGCGCGGTTATGAATCATCGCTCAACAGTCCGGTCGCCGACCTCACCAACAATCCCAATTACAATCTTGCCGGCGCCATCACCGCCGCCTTGTTCCTCAACCGCTTTGTCGAAGACGCCAAAAGCTGGCTGCATCTCGATATTCCCGGCTGGGTGGACCGCCCCAAGCCCGGCCGCCGCCTGGGCGCCGAAGCCAATGGCGCGCGTCTTCTCTATGCGCTGTTGAAGGAACGCTATGGCCGATAAGCGTCTCACGCCCGCGCGGCCCGATCTGGCGGCATCCTCTCTCAAAGGTCAGGTGGCGGCGGCGCGTTTCGTCGATGGCGAAGAGGCGGCGGTGGCATGGGGGCGCGTGTCACTGCGGGCCGGCTCTTCCTATGATTCCGGGCAGGTGAGCGAATTGCTGTTTGGCGAGATCGTCACAATCTATGAGCGCAAGGATGGTTGGGCCTGGCTGCAGGCCAAAACCGATTCCTATGTCGGTTATGCGCGCGAGAGTGGGTTGGGCCCAGCCTTCGAGGCCGATGCGCATGTGATCCAGCTTCTCACCCCGCTGCTGTCCGCGCCGGACGTGAAATCGCCGTTGCGCGATATGTTGCCGCTCAATGCGCGGGTCAAACGGGGGCGGGAGGAAGGAAATTTCGTGGCAGTCGCGGACGGCTTTTTGTCCGCGCGCGCGCTGGCCACGGCTGATGCATCCGATTTTGTCGCAGTGGCGGAACGCTTCATCGGCGTTCCTTATGTCTGGGGCGGCAAAACCTTCCAGGGACTTGATTGCTCGGGCCTGATCCAGACCGCATTGCAGGCTGCCGCCATCGCTTGCCCGCGCGACACCGACATGATGGAGCAGACGCTGGGCCATGCGATCGCGCGCGTCCAAATCAAGCGTGGCGACCTGGTATTCTGGAAAGGTCATGTGGGCGTGATGCGTGACGCTCAGACCTTGCTGCACGCCAATGCTTTTCACATGCAGGTGACGAGCGAATCTTTGGATGTGACCATCGCTCGGATCGCGACGCCGGTCACGGCGATCAAGAGGCTTTAATTGGGATATTATGACGAAATCGATCAGGAAATAACGGCGTGGGCTGCACGTCATCTCCTGACGCTAGTGGACAGAATCTAACACTTGATGCCCGCGTTTGACGGCGGCGATAATTTTGTCTGGATTAGCGGTCCATGTGAAGGGCTTTGGCGCCTGGTTTGTCTCGGCGATGAAGCGGTTGA
>Ga0075522_10001092_pt1 | contig 20597 bp, 13 predicted proteins | sample NGEPerA_FD_74796 | JGI IMG/M metagenome (GOLD analysis project Ga0075522, IMG submission 74796) | Arctic peat soil microbial communities from the Barrow Environmental Observatory site, Barrow, Alaska, USA - NGEE PermafrostL2-A | ecosystem: Environmental > Terrestrial > Soil > Wetlands > Peat ...
GTAAAGGGCCGGCGTTGGCACGGCGGGAGCGCGATAGGGCGGCGCGAAGTTGCAGCCGTTGACCAAAACCACGGCAACCAAAGCCAATAAAATGAGAGAGGCTGCTTTCATGCATTTCAGACCGGAGCAGGCTGCGCGGCGGGGGCAATCTCGGGATTCTTGCCCCGGACTTTGCGCCACCAAATGCCATACCTGTCAAAATAAAGATAAACCACCGGCGTGGTGTAAAGGGTCAACACCTGGCTGACCAGCAGTCCGCCGACAATGGCCACGCCCAGCGGACGGCGCAATTCCGAACCGGCCCCAGTCCCGAAGACCAGCGGCGTCGCCCCAAGGGCGGCGGCCATGGTGGTCATCAAAATGGGACGAAAGCGCAACAGGCAGGCCTTGTAGATGGCGTCGGCCGGCTTCATGTGCTCGTTGCGCTCGGCCTCGATGGCAAAGTCCACCATCAGAATACCGTTCTTCTTGACGATGCCGATCAGCAGAATGATGCCGATCAACGCGATGACGCTCAAGTCAATGTGAAAGAGCATCAGGAACAAGACCGCGCCAATTCCGGCCGAGGGCAGAGTGGAAAGAATGGTGATGGGATGGATGTAGCTTTCATAAAGAATCCCCAAAACAATATAAACCGCCGCCAAAGCAGTGATGATCAGAAAGGGCTCGCTCGCCAGCGAAGATTGGAATGCCTCCAGCGTCCCGGAAAAACTTCCATGAACATTCTGGGGCATGCCGAGGCGCTGCTCCATTTGGTTGATTTCAGTGACGACCTGGCCGAGGGAAATCCCGGGGGCGAGATTGAAAGAAAGCGTCACGGAAGGAAATTGCCCCGAATGATTGACAGCAATGGGTGCCGTATCGGTCGCGACGCGGGTGACGGCCCGGAGAGGGACTTCCCCTCCGTTGGTGGACTGAAGGTAAATTGAGTCCAGACCCGCGGGTGTCTGCCAGAAATTCGTCGCCACTTCCATGACCACATAATATTGGTTGAGCGGTGTGTACATGGTCGAGACCTCGGCCTGCCCAAAGGCGTCATAAAGCGCATTGTCAATCGACTGCGCGCTGATGCCCATGCGCGCCGCAGTCGGTCGGTCAATGGTGAGCATGGATTGAAGGCCGTTGTTGCGCTGGTCGCTATTGACGTCGGTCAGCCCGTGAATTTTCTTGAGCTGCTTCTGAAGAATGGGCCCCCATTTATTCAAATCCTGCAAGTTGTCGCTTTGGATGCTGTATTGATATTGCGCGCTGCTGGAGCGGCCGCCGATGCGCAGATCCTGGCTGGCTTGGAGAAAGAGCGACGCGCCAGGAACGACCGCTAATTTGGGCCGCAAGCGGTTAATCACTTCGGCCGCTCCGATCCGTTCGTTCCGGGGCTTCAACGTCACAAAAACATTTCCCGAATCCGTGGCGCTGTTTCCGCCGGTGAAGCCGATGGCGTGCTCGACCGCCGGGTCCTTGCGAACGATTTCAATGAATTTCTCCAACTTCGCTTGCATCGCCTGAAAGGAAATATCCTGCGTGCCCAAAACGCCGCCGGCCAGCATGCCGTTGTCCTGTTGCGGAAAAAATCCTTTGGGCACGACCATGAGCAGGTAAAAATTGAGCGCGATGGCGGCCAGCAAGGCGCAAAGGGTGATGAAACTGTGCCGCAAAGCCCATTGCAAACTAACGTCATACCGGCCCAAGAGCCAGTCAAACATTTTTCCCGTGACTCGATAAAACCTGCCGTGCTCCTGCTCGCTCTCCCGCTTGAGCAACCGGGAACACATCAACGGTGTCGCCGTCAGAGAAACCACCAGAGAAACCAGAATCGCCGCAGAAAGGGTGACGGCGAACTCGCGAAAAAGCCGCCCCACGATGCCGCCCATGAGAAGGATCGGCGTGAAGACGGTGATGAGCGAAAGACTGATGGACACCACCGTAAAGCCGACTTCCTTCGCGCCGCGCAACGCCGCGTCGATCGGCGCCATTCCCTGGTCGAGGTAGCGGGTGATATTCTCGATCACGACAATGGCGTCATCGACGACAAAGCCGGTCGAGATGGTCAGCGCCATGAGCGAAAGGTTATCGAGGTTATAATTGCAAAGATACATGACCCCGAAAGTGCCGATCAACGAGACCGGCACGACCACGCTCGGAATCAGCGTGGCGCGGGCATTGCGCAAAAACAAAAATACCACCAAAACGACGAGCACCACCGAAATCACCAGCGTCATTTCCACGTCATGCACCGAGGCGCGAATGGTCGTCGTGCGGTCCAGGGTGATGGTGAGTTTCATGGCGGAAGGCACCGAGGCCTTTAACGAAGGAAGGGCCGCGCGGATGCGATCAACAGTGTCAATAATATTGGCTTGCGGCTGCTTGAAAATAATCATCACCACCGAGGGTTTGCCATCGGCGAAGCCGGCCGCGCGCAGGTTTTGCACCGAATCCCAAACCGTGGCGACGTCCGAGAGCTTGATGGCCGCGCCTTTGTGGTAGCCGACAATCAGCGGCTTGTAATCCTTGGCTTTCAGCAGTTGATCGTTGGCGGTAATGTCGGCCGTGGTATGGCCGTCGGAAATTTGACCTTTGGCGATATTGGCGTTCGCGGTGTTTAAAACATTTTTGACCGCTGGCAAGCCCACCCCGGCATTGTTAAGTTGGACGGGATTGACCTCGACACGCACCGCCGGCAGCGAACTTCCACCCACCAAAACCTGGCCCACGCCGTCGATCTGGGAGAGCCGTTGCTGCATAATGGTCGAAGCCGCATCATAAAGCTGGCCGCGATCATAGACATCGGAGGTTAGCGCCAGGATCAGGATAGGCGCGTCGGCCGGATTGACTTTTCTCCAAGTAGGATTACTCGGCAGATTAGCGGGAAGATAACTGCGAGCGGCGTTGATGGCCGCCTGGACATCCCGGGCCGCGCCATCAATGTTTCGGCTCAAGTCGAATTGCAGGGTGATGGCAGTCGTGCCCAGGTAGCTGGCGGAGGTCATCTCGGTGACCCCGGCGATATGGCCGAACTGCCGTTCCAACGGCGCGGCGACGGCCGAGGCCATGATTTCCGGGCTGCCACCCGGCAGCCCCGCCGCCACCGAAATCGTCGGAAAATCGATCTGCGGCAGCGGCGAGACCGGCAGCAACTCAAACGCCACGATCCCTGACAACGCCACCGCCAAGGTCAGCAAGGTCGTCGCCACCGGACGGCGAATAAATGGCGCGGAAATATTCATGTTTGCGCGGGCGCGGGGACGGCTCCAACGCCGGATTCGGCGGGGGTCTTCGCCTCGGCTGGAGCTTTTTTATGGGAAAACCGGTCCATGAAGATATATATGACAGGTGTCGTGTACAACGTCAGCGCCTGGCTGACAATCAATCCGCCGACCATGGCGATGCCAAGAGGCCGCCGCAATTCCGATCCCGTGCCGGAACCGAGGGCCAGCGGCAGGCCGCCCAACAGCGCCGTCATGGTGGTCATCATAATCGGACGAAAACGAAGCAGACAGGCCTGATAAATCGCGTCCACGGCGTTCTTCCCTTCATCGCGCTCCGCCTGCAGCGCAAAATCGACCATCATGATGCCGTTCTTCTTGACGATGCCGATGAGAAGAATAATGCCAATGAGCGAAACCACGCCCAAATCCTGGTTAAACAGCATCAAAGCCAGAATCGCCCCGACGCCGGCGGACGGAAGAGTGGAAAGAATGGTGATGGGGTGAATATAACTTTCATAGAGAACACCCAAAACAATATAAACCGTAACCAGGGCCGCCAAGATGAGCAGGGGTTCGTTGGTGAGCGAGGCCTGGAAAGAGGCGGCGGTGCCTTCAAACGACGCCATAACGGAGGCCGGCATGTGAAGATTCTTCTGCGCGCGATCCACTTCTTCAACCGCCTTTCCGAGCGAGGCGTTCGGCGCAAGATTGAAGGAAATGGTGACGCACGGAAACTGGCCCTGGTGGTTGATGGACAGCGGCGCGGACTGGTTCTCGAAATGGGCAATCGTGCTGAGCGGGACCGAGCCGCCATTGGAGGCCTGGATGTAAATGTCCTGCAACTTTCGCGGGTTTTTCTGAAAAGCCGGGAGGGCTTCCATAATGACGTGGTATTGATTCAACTGCGTGAACAGGGTCGAGACTTGCCGCTGGCCAAAGGCGTCGTAAAGCGTTTCATCAATTTGGTTCGCCGTAATTCCCAGGCGCGCCGCCGTCACCCGGTCAATGACCAACGAGATTTGCCGGCCGCCATTTTGTTCGTCGGTCGCCACGTCGCTCAACTCGGGAATTTCCCGCAATTTGGCCAGCAAACGCCCCGTCCACAGTTGAAGTTCGGCGGGATCGGGGTCCTCGAGGGTATATTGATATTGCGTCCGGCTGACCCGGTCTTCGATAGTGATGTCCTGCACCGGCTGCATGAAAAGGGCGATGTTATTGACTTTGGCCAGGCCGGGCTGCAGGCGGCGAATGATGTCGGAGGCGCTGATATTCCGTTGTCCGATCGGTTTGAGATTGATCAGAATTCGTCCGCTATTGAGAGTGGTATTAATGCCATCCACTCCGATGAAGGAGGAGAGATTCGCCACCGCCGGATCCGCCAGGATTTTCTTGGCCAGCGCTTGCTGCTGTTCTGCCATGGCGGAAAAGGAAACATTTTGCGCGGCCTGTGATATTCCCTGGATAACGCCAGTATCCTGCACCGGGAAAAATCCTTTCGGCACCAGAATGTAGAGGACAACCGTCAACACCAGCGTAGCCAGCGCGACCAGCAACGTGAAGACGCGGCGAGCCAGCACCCAGCGCAACGTCGTCCCGTAAAAAGCAATGACGCGGTCAAAAGCCCGCTCGGAAGCGGCGGCGATTCGCCCCTGCTTTTCTTCGGAAGTGCGACGGAGCAACTTCGAGCACATCATCGGCGTCAGGGTCAAAGAGACCACCGCCGACACGAGAATGGTGACGCTGAGGGTGACAGCGAATTCGCGGAAGAGGCGTCCGACAATATCCTGCATGAAAAGCAGCGGGATGAGGACCGCGACCAGCGAAATGGTCAGCGAAACAATGGTGAAGCCGATTTGTTCGGCCCCTTTCAGGGCGGCGTCGAGCGGCTTTTCTCCCTTCTCGATGTATCGGACAATGTTTTCGATCATGACGATGGCATCGTCAACAACAAATCCTGTCGAAATGGTCAGCGCCATCAAGGAAAGATTGTCCAGACTGTAGCCCAGCAGGTACATGACGGCAAAAGTGCCAATCAGAGAGAGCGGCACGGCCACGCTGGGAATAATCGTGGCCGCAATGCTGCGCAAAAAAAGAAAAATCACCAACACCACCAGCGCGATGGTCAGCATCAATTCAAATTGAACATCGCTGACCGACGCCCGAATGGTCACGGTCTGATCGGTGAGAATGCTGACATCGACAGCGGACGGCAGGGTGGCCCTGAGTTGGGGCAGGCGCTGTTTGATGCGATCCACCACTTGGATGATGTTGGCCCCGGGCTGCCGCTGGATATTCAGTATGATGGCCGGAACGTTATTCATCCAGGCCGCCTGGTTGAGGTTCTCGACCCCGTCCACCAGCGTGGCAACATCGGAGAGCATGACGGGCGCGCCATTGCTATAGGCGACAACGATCCGGCTGTAATCGGCGCTCGTCACCAATTGATCGTTGGCGTTGATTTGGTAGGAAGTCTTGGGGCCGTCGAAATTGCCTTTGGCCAGATTGACGCTGGTTTGCTGTATGGCCGTGCGCAGAGTTTCCAAGTTGATGTGGTAGGCCGAAAGCTGGGTGGGATTGGCCTGGATGCGCACGGCTGGCTTTTGCCCTCCGACAATAGTGACCAGCCCCACGCCGGAAAGTTGAGAGATTTTTTGGGCCAGGCGTGTATCGGCCAAGTCTTCCACTTTGGAGAGCGGAAGGGTTTTTGAGGTCAGCGCCATGGTCAAGACCGGCGCGTCGGCGGGATTGGATTTGCTGTAGATGGGCGGACTGGGCAGGTCGGCCGGGAGATAGCTTTGGGCGGCATTGATTCCCGCCTGCACTTCCTGTTCCGCGACGTCGATATTCAGGTAGAGCGCGAACTGCATGGTAATAATCGAACTCCCACCCGAACTGATCGAAGTCATTTGATTCAAACCCGGCACTTCGCCAAATTGCCGTTCCAGAGGAGCGGTCACGGAGGAAGCGACCACTTCCGGGCTGGCCCCGGGATAAAAGGTGACAACTTGAATTGTCGGAAAATCCACCTCGGGCAACGCCGAAACCGGCAATTGCTTGTACGCGACTATGCCAACGAGCAAGATGGCCGCCATCAAAAGCGAGGTGGCGACCGGTCGTAAAATGAATGGGCGGGATGGACTCACGAACCGTCCTTGGCGCTGGGGTCCTCTTTCTTATGCGAACCGCCTTTCTTCTTCGGAGCGCCCGGCTGGCCGTCCTTGCCGTCCTGGCCGGGTTTAGACGCGGTGACTTTTACTCCTTCGTCCAACTTGTTGAAGTTATCCAAGGCAATGGCATCACCCGCCGCCAAGCCCGCCGTCACCTCGGTGTTGTCGCCTTCGACCGTGCCGGTGGTAATGTTGCGCGTCGCAACGGTATTAGTGGGCGTGACCAAATAAACAAATGACCCTTCGGAATTGCGTTGAATGGCGAAGGAGGGAACCAAAATAACATTATGCAGCGTTTCGATGATCAGGCGCGCATTGACGAATTGGTTGGGAAAAAGGCTGAAATCGGCGTTGGGAAAAACAGCTTTGAGCTTGATCGTCCCGGTGGAAGCGTCAATCAGATTATCCAAAGTCAGCAACGTGCCGGTCGCCAGCTTGTTTATTTGATCGCGATTAAAGGCCTCGACCGTCAGTGGATTGCCTTCTTGCAATTGGCGGGTAATTTGCGGCAGGTAATCCTCGGCGATGTTGAAAATCACCGTGATCGGCTGTAACTGGGTGATGACAACAATGGCGTTGGTATTGGCGGCGTGGACGATGTTTCCGGGATCGAGCAACCGCAGGCCGACACGGCCCGAGATGGGCGCGCGGATGTAGCAATAGTCCAGTTGCACTTTGGCGCTGGCGACCTGTCCTTCGTCGTACTTGACAGTTCCCTGATCCTGATGCACCAGGGCCACTTCGTCGTCCACCTGCTGCTTCGGAATGGCTTTCTTGAGGTAGGCGGATTGATAACGTTCCAAGTCGATCTGGGCGCCCTCCAGGAGCGCCTTGTCGCGCTCGAATTGCCCAGTGGCTTGGGTCAATAAGGCGGCATACGGGCTGGGATCGATTTCCGCAAGCACGTCATTGGTCTTGACCATCTGTCCTTCTGTATAATTGACGCTGAGCAACTGGCCGTCAACGCGCGGCGAAATGGAATCCATATAAACGGGCGTCACCGATCCCAAGGCGGTCACCGCCACTTGAATGTCGCCGGTCTGCACATTGGTTTCGGTGATGGAAATGGGCCGCGGCGGGGGCGCTTTTGGTTTTTGACGCCGCAGAATCGCCAGAAGTCCGATCCCCAAAACGAGCAGCAGGATCACCGCGATCCAGATCCACCAATGATGTTCTTTGCGGCGATGGTCTTCCCGCAAAGACGAAGACGCATTGGGAGTCATTCCCGCATTTGACACAGTCTCAGCCATCTTAGTCCTTTCCTAGTGTGTAAAGCGGACGGCCGCCCCGAGCGGTAAAAGCAGTGGGATTGTAGGCACACCGGCAAAATTTACAATATGGTCTATGCATGAATCGTTAAACCGATGAGGGTAAGGGCGCGGACTCGGCCAGGGTGTCGGCGATCCGGGAAATCAATGTCGGAAAATGGAGGGGCTTCTCCAGCACAACTTTGACCCCGGCTCGGCGCGCGGCGGCATCCTGGTTGGGCGAGGCGGTGATAATCATCACGGCTTGCGACGCGTTTTTGGCTCTTATTTCTTTGAGCGTTTCCCAGCCGTTGGCGCCCGGCATATTGATATCAAGCAGGACTAAATCCACCCGCGCAATCTCGGTCAATTCCAAGGCATGTGCGCCGCAGGCCGCAGTCAATACGCCATAGCCTTCCCCGGTCAGCACCCGCGCCAGCATCAAGCGAACGGACGAGTCGTCATCCACAATTAAAATCCATTTTCGCGGGTTTTGCTGATTCATAGGCACAAAATCAATCGGTTGGTTTAGCGGCTTTCATGCCAACGCGCTGGATTATCCTTTTTCCGTTGACCCGCAACGGCTTGTATCGACGGCCCTCCTCTGCGATTCGTGCGAAGAGACTACCCGCTATGCAGCCCTGCATAGTTACTGAGCAAATACTATCGCAATTTTCTCTATTGACTTTAGGTTAGTAAACACTAACCTCACTGCGAAATGAAGAAGGCGCGCATGTCAGCCCAGGATCGGAAGCAGGCCATTGTCAAGGCCGCGCTCCCGCTCTTTGCCCGGCAGGGTTACGCCGAAACCACCACCAAGGATTTGGCCAAGGCCGCCGGCGTTTCGGAGCCTTTGCTTTACAAACACTTTCCCAGCAAGGAGGCGCTGTACCTTGAAATCCACAACTCCTGCTGCCAGGGAAACGACCCGATGTCGCGTAAAATTGCGGCCTTGGTGGCAGACTTGGAACCCTCCACCTCGACGCTGGTTTGTCTGGTCTATTATTTGGTGCGCCTGCAAGTCTTTGGCAAGCCGGGCGCGGTGGCGGAGTGGAGCGCGCGCCAGCGGTTGATGTTAAAAAGTCTCCTCGAAGATGGGGTTTTTGCGCGGGTCATTTATGAAAGTCGTTTTGCCTGCTTTTGCGCCCGGATTGAAGCCTGTCTCGAGGCGGCGGTCGCTGCGGGCGACGCGGTCAAAAGCCCCCTCTCTGCCGGCAACGCCGCCCGTTTTACGCATCATTTGGCGGCATGGCTGGCCGCCGTCCATTTACCCGGCAAGGCGGTCATCAATTACAAAAGCTCCAGCGACGAACTTCTTTATCAGGCCGTCTGGTTCACGTTGCGCGGCATGGGTATGACCGACAAAGCCATCGGCACCTATTACAATCCCAAGGCCATCGCCTTGTTTCAGGATTCCTGATCACAAATCGACCCATGATAAGTTAGTAAATGTTCACTAATGACGAAATGAAGCCATTCACTTTCCAAAAATGGACCGGGGCCGCGTTGCTTCTGCTGCTGGCCAACGGTTGCCAAAAACCAGCGGCCGCGCCCGCCGCGCCGCCACCGCCGCCAGTCACGGTCAACCAGCCGCAGCGCCATGACGTGACGGAGTGGGATGAGTATCAGGGGCGGATGGAGGCGGTGGATCGGGTCGAGGTGCGCGCCCGCGTCACCGGTTACATTGAATCGATTAACTTTAAGGACGGCGCGGACGTTAAAAAGGGCGACGTGCTGTTTGTCATTGATCCGCGGCCTTACCAGGCCGTGCTGGACCGCGCGCAGGCCGACCTGCAACAAGCGCAAACCCGGTTTGAACTGGCCAGCAACGATCTCGCGCGCGCCGGCCGATTGCTCAAAGCCCGCGCCATTTCGGAGGAGGAAGCCGATTCGCGCAGCAAATCGGCGCAGGCGGCCACCTCGGCCATTCTCTCGGCCCGTGCGTCGGTGGAAACGGCGCAATTGGATATGGATTACACCCACGTCACCGCGCCGATCAGCGGACGCATTGGCCGCAAAATGATGACTGAAGGCAACCTGGTCAATGGCAACCAGGGCCAATCCACCTTGCTCGCCACCATCGTTTCGCTCGACCCTATTTATTGTTATTTCGACGCGGATGAACGGTCGATTCTCAAATACCAGCAATTGGCCCGCGACAATAAAGACGACAACATCCGGCAAGGGAAAGTGGTTTGCGAATTGGAGCTGGCCAGCGAAACCGGCTTTCCGCGCAAAGGAGTCCTGGATTTCGTGGATAACGAAGTCAATGCCGCCACCGGCACGCTGAGTGTTCGCGGCGTGTTTGCCAATCCCGACCGGATGCTCCAACCGGGCTTTTTCGCACGCGTTCGGGTGCCGGGCTCGGCAAAGTATTCCGCGCTGCTCATTCCTGACCTCGCCGTCGGCACCGATCAAAGCCAGAAATTTGTTTATGTGGTCGATGACCAAAACACGGTCGTTTACAAAACCGTGCAACTCGGGCCGCTGGTGGACGGGCTGCGCGTCGTGCGAGGCGGACTTCACTCCAATGATTGGGTCATCGTTAACGGGTTGATGAGCGTTCGCCCCGGCGCGAAAGTAAATCCGGCGCGCGCCGCCATCGGAGATGCCGCCCGATGAAATTCGCCCACTTTTTTATTGACCGGCCGATTTTTGCGTCGGTGTTGTCGATTGTCATTGTCATTGTCGGATTACTGGCGGTGTTCACCTTGCCGGTGGCCGAATATCCGCCGGTGGTCCCGCCGACCGTGGTGGTCACAGCCGTTTATCCCGGGGCTAATCCGCAAGTGATTGCCGACACGGTGGCAACGCCGATCGAACAGGAAGTCAACGGCGTGGAAAATATGCTTTACATGTCCGCGCAATGCGCCAGCGACGGCAGCATGGCTTTGACGGTCACTTTCAAAATCGGCACCGATCTCGATAAGGCGCAGGTCCAGGTGCAGAACCGCGTCGCCGTGGCCGAACCCAAGCTGCCCGAGGAAGTGCGGCGGCTCGGAGTGACCACCGCCAAACGTTCGCCCGACATCACGCTGGTGGTGAATCTGTTTTCCCCTTCGGGCGCCTACGATCAGGTGTACGTCAGCAACTACGCCTTTCTGCAGGTTAAGGACGTGCTGGCCCGTCTGCCTGGCGTGGGCAGCATTATCATTTTTGGCGCGCGCGATTACAGCATGCGCATCTGGCTGGATCCGCAGAAAGTCGCCGCGCGCAATCTGACCGCCGATGACGTGGTCAATGCCATTCGCGAGCAAAACGTGCAAGTGGCCGCCGGGCAAGTCGGCTCGCCGCCCATCGGCAAGGGTTTGAGCTTTCAATATATCGTCAACGCGCAGGGGCGTTTGACCGAAGCCAAACAATTTGAAGACATCGTCATCAAAGCGGGCGCGGATGGCGAAGTGACCCGCGTGCGCGACGTGGCGCGGGTAGAGCTGGCCGCGCTGGATTACAGCATGAACAGCAAGCTGGACGGGCGTCCGACCGCCTCGGTCGCCATCTTTCAACTGCCGGGCTCGAACTCGATCAAGACCTCCGACGCCGTGCATGCGGCGATGGAAAAGTTGAAACAACATTTCCCGCCCGGGCTGGAATATAAGATTGTGTTTGACACTACTGGGTTCACTCGTGAATCCATCCGCGCCGTCATTCACACCCTGACTGAAGCCATGTTGCTGGTCGTGTTGGTGGTCGTCATTTTTCTGCAAACGTGGCGGGCTTCGCTCATTCCCTTGCTGGCTGTGCCGGTGTCGCTCATCGGCACCTTTGGCGCGATGGCGGCGATGGGCTTTTCGCTCAACAATCTGTCGCTCTTCGGCTTGGTGCTGGCCATCGGCATCGTGGTTGATGACGCCATTGTCGTGGTTGAGAACGTGGAGCGAAACATGGCTCTCGGACTCTCGCCTCGGGCCGCGACCGGCAAAGCAATGGACGAAGTGAGCGGCGCGGTCATCGCGGTGGCGCTGGTGCTCAGCGCGGTCTTTATTCCCACGGCTTTCATTGCCGGAATTTCGGGCCAGTTTTACCGGCAGTTCGCCTTGACCATTGCCTTTTCGACCCTGATCTCCGCTTTTAATTCGCTGACCCTCAGCCCGGCGCTTTGCGCGATTTTATTGCAGCCGCATGGCGCGCGCAACGACGCCTTCAGCCGCGTGATGGACCGCACCTGCGGCTGGTTTTTTCGCGGATTCAACGCTGTCTTTGGACGAAGCACAGCCGCTTACAGCCGGGCAGTCAGCCGGTTGATTCTGGCCAGCGCGGTGGTGCTGCTGGTCTATTTGGGATTTATAGCTTTGACATGGTTTAGTTTCAAGAAGGTGCCTTCCGGCTTTATTCCGCCGCAGGACAAAGGCTATCTGGTCATCGCTGTGCAATTGCCCGATTCCTCCTCGCTCGAGCGCTCGGACGCGGTGGTGGACCGCATCAGCAAAATCGCGAGCGAAACTCCCGGCGTCAAAGCCTCGATTGACCTGGCGGGCCTCTCACCCATCAGTTTGAGCGCCAGCCCCAATGCCGGCACGGTCTTTGTCATTCTGGATGACTTCAGCAAACGCTCGGGCAAAGGCTTGACGGGCCTTGACATCGCGGCGGACTTGCGGCGCCGGCTGGCTGGAATTCAGGAAGGTTACATTGGAGTTTTTGCGCCCCCGCCCGTCAACGGCATGGGCGTGGTGGGCGGTTTCAAAATGGAATTGCAGGATCGCGGCGGGGCTGGTCTGCAGGCCCTCCAAGCGGCCGCTTTTCAATTGATAGCCGAGGCGGGAAAGGACCCGCGCTTGCAGGGAGTCTTCAGCACTTTTCGAGCAAGCACGCCGCAGCTTTTTCTGGATGTGGACCGGCTCAAGGCCAAATCGATGGGCGTGCCGCTGACCGATATTTTTGACACGTTGCAAATTTACATGGGCTCGCTTTATGTCAATGACCTCAATCTTTTTGGACGCACCTATCATGTGACGGCTCAGGCGGACGGGCCGTTTCGACGGCAGCCGGAAGACATCCTGCGTTTGAAAACGCGCAACACCCAAGGCGAGATGGTGCCGTTGGGCACGCTCGTCAGTGTGCGAAGCATCACCGGACCCGCCAGCGTGGTGCGTTACGACATGTATCCGGCGGCTGAAATCACCGGCAATCCTGCGCCGGGCGTCAGTACGAGCGACGCCATCGCGGCCATGCAGCAAATTGTCAGTCAAAAACTGCCGCCCAGCATTGGGTTCGAGTGGACCGAGTTGACGCTTCAGCAAATCCTGGAAGGCAACACCGCCGTTTTCATTTTTCCTTTGTCGGTGCTGTTTGTCTTTCTCACTTTGGCCGCGCTCTTCGAGAGCTGGTCGCTGCCGCTGGCCATTATCCTGATTGTTCCGATGTGCCTGCTCTTCGCCATCCTGGGCGTTTGGGCGCGAGGCATGGACAACAATATTTTCACCCAGATCGGTTTTGTCGTGCTGGTCGGGCTGGCCTGCAAGAACGCGATTCTGATTGTGGAATTCGCCAAGCAACGGCAGGACGCCGGCCTGGGCCGGGTCGAGGCGGCGGTCGAGGCCAGCCGTCTGCGGTTGCGGCCGATTTTAATGACCTCCTTCGCCTTTATTTTCGGCGTGGTTCCGCTCTTGCTGGCCACAGGGGCCGGCGCGGAAATGCGGCGCGCCCTGGGCACGGCGGTGTTTAGCGGGATGCTGGGCGTCACTTTCTTCGGTATTTTCCTGACGCCGGTATTTTACAACGTCATTCGCCGGATGACCGAACGCAAAAAGGCATGAAGATAAATCGCTTTCTTTTCCTGTTATTGACCGTGGTGGCGGGTTGTTCCGTTGGGCCAAACTACCATCCGCCACAAATCACTGTGCCGGCGGCTTTCGCCAACGGAGCGCAGACCAATTACAACACCGGCCAAACCGTGGCCGCCTGGTGGCGCAGCTTCAACGACGCAGAGTTAAACCGGCTGGTCTCCGTTGCCGTGACCGGCAATCTGGATCTTCGCATTGCCACCGCTAATCTGCGGCAGGCGCGCGCCTTGCATCTCGGGGCGGTTTCGGATTTTTATCCGGCGGCGCAGGGCGTGGCCAGTTACAGCAATGTCAAATATAGCGAGGCCGCCCTTTACAACACCCCCGGGGTCAGCCGCGTTCAGGAACTTTACGATGTTGGTTTTGATGCCGCCTGGGAGCTGGATATTTTTGGGCGGGTTCGCCGCTCTGTTGAGGCCAGCACGGCCTATGTGCAGGCGGCCGAAGCCAATCGCCGCGACGTCTTGGTCAGTTTGCTCAGCGAAGTGGCGCGAAACTATTTTGAATTGCGGGGCTTGCAAAACGAACTGGCGGTGTTGCAGCGCAATGCGGAAAACCAGAATGAAACCCTCAAGATCACCCAGGCACGATTGGACGCGGGCAGCGGCACCGATCTCGATGTGGCCCGCGCCCGCGCGCAGTTGAATGCCACGCTGGCCAGCCTGCCGCCGACCGAATCGGCCATGGCGCATGCCATCCATCGGGTAGCGGTTCTGACCGGCCAGCAACCCACTGCGCTCAACAATGAACTCAAAACGCCTTCGCCTTTGCCGCAATTGCCCGAGGTCGTCCCCATTGGAAACCCCGAACAGTTGCTCCGCCGCCGTCCAGACATCCGCGCGGCCGAGCGGAACCTGGCGGGCACGACGGCGGGAATCGGCGTGGCGGTGGCCGACCTTTTTCCGCGAGTGACCTTCAATGGATCCATTGGACTGCAAGCCTCGTCGTTGACTGGCTTGGGCGCGGCCGGTTCCGATACTCGCTCCTTCGGGCCGAGCATCACTTGGGCCGCCTTGGACTACGGCCATGTCCGCTCCCGCATCAAGGCCGCCGGGGCGCAGGCGGAAGGACAGCTTGCGCAATACCAAAAAACAGTTTTGACAAGCTTGGAGGAAACGGAAAATGCGCTGGTCGATTTCGGGCGAGACCGGGCGCGATTGGATTTCCTGGAGGAATCGGTCAAAGCCAGCCAGTCGGCGGCGAATCTGGCCCGGCAGCGTTATGACAATGGCGTCACCGATTTTCTCACGGTGCTGGACGCGGAGCGGGTCATGCTCGACGCGCAGGATCAAATGGCGCAGACCCAGACTCAAACCGCCACCGCGCTGGTCGCGGTCTATAAAGCATTGGGCGGCGGCTGGGAGAAATAATTACTGTTTGGCCGGGGCCATGCCGGCCGAACTTCGTATTTCCTCGCGCAGTTTTTCAAAGCGCACTTGCGATTGATTAGCCCGTTCCAACTGGCGTTGCCATTGCTCAAGCTTGGTGCGGGCGGTTTGCATATTGACTTGTTTGGCGGCGGCGATGAGGCGGTTGAATTTGTCTTTTTCGAAAGCGGCCCGCTGCACCCCGTAGGTCATCGGATCAGCACAGTCCTCGCAGAATTTCTCGGCCTCAATGGCCAGCCGTAGTTTCTCAAACTCTTTCCGTGTCATAGCTCCTTATGATTAACTCCTTTACTCTGGCCTTCCGCCAAGGTCAGCGCCATCCGTACGGCATGGTATTTTTGATCATTAGGCGGCGATGATTTTTTTGCGGATGGCAAAACGCACCAACTCGGTTTGCGAATGAAGATGTAGTTTCTGAAGGATGTTTTTGCGGTGTGTCTCGACGGTGCGGCGGCTGATGAATAACCGGGCGGCGATTTGCGCGCTGCTCTGCCCCTCGGCGATAAGCGGCAAGACGGTGCGTTCCCGGCGGGTCAAAGTATCAAAGACATCGGCGGAAGCCCGGCGGGTTTTGGGCGCGCGGCAAAAATGGTTCTCTCCGCGCCAAACCCGGCGGATCGCCTCGATCAACTCCTGGCTGCCCGCCGTTTTCAAAACGTAGCCGTCGGCGCCGTGGTGCAAGGCATCGGCAATCGAGGTCTCATCCGAATTCATCGAAAGCACGAGGATTTTCGTCTCGGCCTTTCCGCTTTTAAGCTGGCGGATGACTTCCAGGCCGTCGAGCAACGGCATCATCAAGTCAAGCAATAGAATGTCGGGCGCGGTTTTTTGCACCAGGCGGATGGCGGCAACGCCGTCGGCAGCTTCGCCCGCCAGAAAAAAGTCCCGTTCCAGTTCCAGCAGCAATCTCAGTCCCTGGCGCACGACCTGGTGGTCATCCGCGATGACAATCGAAACCATATCCCTTAACCTGCCCTACAATGCCAAAAATTTCCACGCCTGCACCTCATCGCCAAAACGGAGGACAAACCAATTCTCTTGAAAGGACACCTCATCGGGAGCCTGATCAGGCGAAAATGCCCAAATCACCGCGCCGGTCTGCGGGTCCAGACGCCAGATATGAAAGTAGATCGCCCCTTGCTGCGGGGCGGCGAGCGCGTCGCCCAATCCGTTGGCCAGCGCAATCCCGCCTCGTTGCGCAATGGTCGTGTACAGATACTGTCCCGATAAAAAGGTATGCTGCCCATGCTTTTGCGTTTGCCAGAGAATTTTTCCTGAGCGCGGGTCCACCTTTAAAATCACGGCGGTGGCGCCTTCCAGCCTGATCTGGTCGGAATATTGAATTTCTTCCGGGGCGGCGGCAGTGGTGTCAACATAAAGCATGCCATGGGAATCGAATTGAAGGCGGCTGATGCCGACGCTGGTCAACCGCCACTGCACCGCGCCGTTTGGCAAGGAAAAGGCGGTCAAGACCCCTTGGTCAAAGAAATAAAGCATTTGCCCGCTTTCCACTGCGGGGCTGCGATGTTCCGGGTTGGCCAGCACAAAGCGTTGACTGATGGAATAGCTCAACGGCGCTTCGAACAGTTTGTTGTTCTGCTTGTCGAAGACCGTCAAATCTTTTCCGGCCACCAGCAAATCGACCGTCTGGAGCGAGAAGAAGGAGGGGACGCCATTGACGTCACCCTTCCACTCGGCCGGCTTGCCACCCAGCCAGCGGCGCAAGCGCACTTCATAGCGGCTTTCGTCGATCCCTTTTACGCCGCCGGTTTGATCGCGTTTGATGTCGTTGAACACCTCTTGTTCAACCCCCGCAGTGCTGGTGGAAGCGGTCGTCTGGCCATTGATGAGCGAGGGGCCGCGCGGCTTGATCGACTGCACCCAAGTGACTTTTGGCTCCAACAGTTTCACCCGCATTTCGACCAGATTCTGGCCCGCCGAAAAAAATTCACTGCTGATGGCATCGAGCGCCTTATTGAACTTGTGATCTTCAGTCGCTTGCGCGAGCAAAACGCCGGCGGTGGGTTGCACATTCGGCGGCAGTTCATCCGGCAGCTCATGCTTTTCGGAACGTGGGACGGCGATGTTCCGGCTCGAAATCTCATCGGAGGAAAGATCGATTTGCAAGGCAATGCGATGGGTTTCGTCCGGGGCCGACACGACCAGGATATTTGTTTCCGCCGGGGTAAAACTGGCGAACTGGCCAACCACGGCAAGGGTCTGTTTGACTTCCCCCGATTTTTCATCGAGCCGCAGGATGCGCGCGCCCGTGCAAATCCAGATGTTGTCCTTCTCGACGAAAACTTGCGGCGCTTCTTCCTCGGCATCCACATTGCCGGGGGGCCGGTCGGAGAGCGCGGTGGACCACGCATCTTTTTCGGTGCGGATATCATGCAGAATCACGCGATCCGGACTGGCCAGCAGAATTTTTCCCGGCTCCAAAAATTGCATGTGCCAGCCGGAGGCGGGGCCGGCCAATTTAAGCGAAGAAGCCTGCCGCGGCTTGGATCCAAAAAAACTGTACCAGAACCAGAGGCCGAGCAATCCCGCGAATAACAGCAGAAGGCCCATGAACATTCCCACCGCCCGGCGCGACTCCCGCGCCTCCGCTTCGATCCGCCGCAAGGAACCGCTGCCGACGCTTTCGCGTGGCAGCGGTAATGGTTTTTCGGCGACCGGCGCGCTGGTCGTGGCCGCGACTCGCAGACGCGGCTGGGCTCCTAAAGTCTGCGCGATGATTTGGTTGGCCGCTTCCGTCCCATCCGCGTTGCAGGTGGGGCAGTTCACGGGGAAGGGCATTTGCCCATCCAGCGGCTCCACGTCAAAAGCGTAACGCGCTCCGCAACCGCACTGGACTTTGACGGTCATGGATTGAGCAGGCGAACAGCCGCAGGAAAAAGCAAATCGCGCGATGTCTTTGGACCGCTGGCAATGACTTCGCCTCCGCACGAAAGAAGATTGCCCCCGTCCTTGCCGTGATTGCTCCCCGGCTTTTTGCCATCGGGCGAGAAAACTTGCTGGCCCGCGCTCTTGGGCGAATCGTTCACCTGTGCATCCGAAGCGATAATCGCGCCGGGATCGTCATTGGTCGTTCGTCCCATATAGTAAGCGTAGCTGATTTTTCGATCGGCGAACGACGCGGCTTCCGGCAGGGCTTTGTCCTTGGTCAAAGGACAGATGAAAATCTCTGTCATTGTCGTGCTTTTGGGCACGAGCAAGCTCAACGGCTCCGCCGAGGTTTTCGCCTCTTGCAAAAATGGAAACCCGCCATTGTCCGTTTTATAGAGGCTAAGGGCGAGGTGGATTTTTTGCAGGTTGTTCTGGCAATTGGCCAGGGCGTGTTGCCGGCTGGAGATTGTTAAATGTCCCGTCATCAAGACCGTTGCCACCAACATCAACACCACGACAACAAGCATTTCGAGCAGCGAAAAGCCGCCCGTCGAAAAGCGGTCCGAAGCATTCACTGGGGGACAACACTAACTTTGCCGGCGACGGGATCATAGCTGACCTTCATGCCGGCGGGCGGTTGGGGAAGCGCGGCCAAATAGTGCTGGGTGACCAGCTCGTTTAGGTCTTTCGGGTAACGTCCCTCCTGGGCGTTAAAAAGCTGCACGTTCTGGTTGAGCGAAGCGGTGTCAATCCCCTTGACGGCCACTTGCTGGCCCTTGATTAACGCGCCGGCATAACCGGACGGGGCGCTCGCAGGCGTCGTTGCAGGAGCTGTTTTTTCCTGGCCGCAGCCGAAGATCACGACAGTGCCAGCCAACAAGGTTAAGCCGCGAATGATCCGCATGGCCGAAAGCTTATCCGGCAACTGTCGAAAAAGCAATCCTTGGATTGCCGATCAATGCGCCGGCATGTTGGTGCCGACAGCGTTGGTGGAAACTTCGTTGGTGCCCGGGGTCGCAGTAGGAGGCGTGGTGTCGCTGCTGTTATTGCATCCGCCGGTCAAGTTCATGACCAGCAACCCCAAAGCCATCAGTGATAATATCTTTTTCATAAAGTCATTCAGCCATCGGTTGTCCGCCACTGCAAGGAGCGGGCCTCCTTATTCATGCCTAGGGGTTTCCCTGACTATTGCTCGGGCTCGCTCAACCAAGGTCCGGTCCTGCGCCAAATCTCCGAAACGCAAGGCTGGAATGCCGCTTTGCTGCCGGCCCAAAAGCTCGCCCGGGCCGCGCAACTTCATGTCCTCCTCGGCGATGCGAAACCCATCGGTTGTTTCCTCCAATATTTTTAAACGCTGGATGGCTTCGTCCGTTTTGCCGCCGTCGATCAGGATACAGTAAGACTCCGCCGCGCCGCGCCCGATACGCCCGCGCAATTGATGCAGTTGGGCGAGGCCAAATTGCTCCGCGTTTTCGATCAACATGATGGTCGCATTGGCCACGTCCAGGCCCACCTCGATGATGGAGGTCGCCAACAGCAATTGTGTTCGGTTGGCGCGAAAATCCGCCATGACCTGCTCTTTTTGTTCACCGTTGAGCCGGCCGTGCAAAAGTCCGAGACGCCACGGCGCGAAGATTTTTTCGAGATTCTGAAATTCCTGCGTGACCGCTTTGATTCCCGCCGGCGAGTCGGCTTCGGCCAGCCGGGAATAGACGATGTAGCCTTGCTGGCCGCGCGCCAATTGCTCGCGCATGAATTTCCAGACCTTCGGCAAACTGGCCGCCTGACGGACGAATGTTTTGACCCGTCCGCGCCCGGGTGGAATTTGGTCAATAATAGAAATCTCCAAATCGCCGTACAAGGTCAGTCCCAGTGTGCGCGGAATGGGCGTCGCCGTCATGACCAACAAATGCGGATAAGCGCCCTTGCGCAATAATTTCTCGCGCTGGACGACGCCGAATTTGTGCTGCTCGTCGATAATGACCAGCCCCAGTTTCTCGGGCAAAAACGTTTCCTCCAAAAGCGCGTGCGTGCCGATAAAAAGGGTCGGGGAATCAAACAAAGCGGGCGCGGCCATTGCCCCGACAGGCAGGCGGGTGCTGCTGGTGCGCAATTCCACCCGCGCGCCCAATGGTTCCAGCCAGCGCCGAAAATTCTGGCCATGCTGGCCGGACAAAATTTCCGTCGGCGCCATCAGCGCGGCATTCGCCCCGCTTTCCAGCGCCATTAAAACTGTGCAAGCCGCAACCACCGTTTTGCCTGCCCCGACGTCCCCTTGCAGCAATCGTCGCATCGGATGCGGGCCGGCCATGTCCTTGCGGATTTCCCGCAGCACGCGGGCTTGCGCCTCTGTCAAGTCGAAGCCAAGCCCGGCCAGGAAAGGTTTGATCCAGCGATTGTCCCCGGCGCAGGGCAGCGCGCGGGCCTTTTTTTCCAGGTTGCGGCGGCGGACTTGGATGGCTTTTTGCAATTCGACAAATTCATCGAGGGCCAGCCGTTGCCGCCCCAGGTCGATATCGCTCATCTCTTCCGGGAAATGAATCATCTTGACTGCATGGCCGCGCGCCGGCAGCGAAATTTGCCCTCCCGGCCAGGCCACCTTTTCGCGGGTCAAATTCAAATCAGGATGCGGCTCGGCGATGGACGCTTCAAATTCTTCCACCAGGCGCCAGAGCAGCGAGCGCAGCCAGCGCTGGGGCAGTCCTTCCGTCAAAGGATAAATCGGCGCAATGCGTTGGAAATGAATTGAAGGTTCCGAGTCCGTCACCACCTCCGTTTCCGGGTGGTCGATGGTGCGAGGCCGCAGGGAATTGGGCTTGCCGAAAACGATCACTTCATCGCCCACCTTGAAATATTTTTCCATGAAAGGCAGGTTCCACCAGCGGCAATGGAGCCGTCCGCTGCCGTCGTCAAGAAT
>Ga0075522_10001093_pt1 | contig 20590 bp, 14 predicted proteins | sample NGEPerA_FD_74796 | JGI IMG/M metagenome (GOLD analysis project Ga0075522, IMG submission 74796) | Arctic peat soil microbial communities from the Barrow Environmental Observatory site, Barrow, Alaska, USA - NGEE PermafrostL2-A | ecosystem: Environmental > Terrestrial > Soil > Wetlands > Peat ...
CCGTAACGGCGACTCGTCACGAGGAATCGATCAGCCGCGTGCCAATCAGCATCAGCGCCTTCACGCAGGAAACGATGGATCAGAAGGGCGTCAAGGACATCAGTGACCTCGTTCGCTTCACGCCGGGTGTCTCGATCGATCAGACCGGCACCAACGCAATTTCCATCCGCGGTATTTCATCCTCCGGCGGCGCCGGCACCACCGGTATCTACATCGACGATACGCCGATACAGATGCGCTCCCTCGGTTTCAATCCGGATGACACGCTGCCGAAGACGTTTGATCTTGACCGTGTAGAGGTGCTGCGAGGCCCGCAGGGCACATTGTTCGGCGCAGGCTCGGAGGGCGGCACGGTGCGCTACATCCTGACGCAGCCAAGCCTCACAAAAGACAGTACCTACGCCCGCAGTGAAGTGTCATTCACCCAGTATGGTGAGCCGAGCTACGAGGCGGGAATCGCACACGGCGGACCGATCATCGATGGCGAACTGGGTTTTAGAGTGAGCGCCTGGTATCGCCGCGACGGCGGCTGGATCGATCGGGTGGACCCCACGACCCTTGCCGTCGTCGATAAGAACGCCAACACCGATGAGACTCTGGTGATGCGTCTGGCTGCAATCTGGCAGCCGCTGAGCGCGGTAACCATCACCCCGAGCATGTTCTATCAGAACCGCCAGGAGCATGACGATTCGACTTACTGGCCGGTGGTTTCGGATCCTAGTGCCGGTCACTTCAACAATGCGAATCCCGATCGCAATCCAGTTCCCGATAAATTCTATTTACCGTCGCTGAAGATTGAAGCGGATCTGGGCCGGGCGCGGCTCATTTCCAATACCTCGTATTTTCACCGTGACGAGACGACCGGCTACGAAGGTACGGTCTATAACCTCAGCTACTATCAAACGCTCGGCTGGCCAGCGGCCGGCACGGGGCTTACGTTCCTCGATCCGGCTGAATATCCTCTTATCGACACCGCCGGCATCCATCTGCCGCCGGGCCTGACGAACTACCGCTCCCCTGCCACAGTTGAGAACCAGCAGCGCAGCATCACTGAGGAAATCCGTCTCGAGTCCAACGATCCTACCAGCCGCTTTACCTGGACCGTCGGCGCATTCTGGCAGCTGACGCGCGAGGTGAGCCTCGAGGAAATTCACGATCCGATGATCGACAATCTGCTCGAGACGATTTATGGAGATAACGCCCTCGATATCTTCGGTGAGGCGTTACTGCCGAATGGCGATTCCTACTACAACCTCAATACCAGTCACGATCGACAGATCGCGGGATTCGGCGAAGTCACCTATAGCCTCACTGACCAGTGGAAGCTCACGCTCGGCGGCCGCGTTGCCAAGACTTCTTTTGACATCACGCACTTCACCGATGGGCCTGAAAATTACGGTCCAAGCGGGCCGGAAAGCGCATCGCAGAGCGAGACGCCGTTTACTCCAAAAGCGGGCGTCAGCTTTCAGTGGGACCCCAGTCACCTGTTGTATGCGACTTACGCCAAAGGCTTTCGCGTCGGCGGTGCGAATCCGCCCCTGCCCTCCTACTGCTCGGATGGTCTGATCGCCGAAGGCTACGCAAGCGGACAGGCGCCGGGGACCTACAAATCAGATTCTACGCAGAGCTACGAAATCGGGGCCAAGGACAACTTCAATTGGCTGAAGGTCGCCTCGAGCGTGTACTACATCCGCTGGAACGACATCCAACAGAACGTCTATGTCGCAGGCAACTGTGGGCTGCAGTTCACCGACAATCTGGGCACGGCGGTTGCGAAGGGGGCTGATCTGCAGGCCGATGCAGTGCTGGGCGCATTCGCGTTGGACGCCGCCATCGGCTATACGGATGCGCGTTACAGCGCGACGTCGAAAAACGATCTTGCGATCAAAGGAGATGCGATTTCCGGGCAGGCTGCGATCAACGGCAGTCCCGGCGCCAATCCCCCTTGGAATGTGGCGCTTGGCGTGCAGTACAACTTCACCGCTGCCACCCATCCGAGCTTTGCGCGTCTCGACTATCAATTTGCCAGTCGCAATCCCTGGGAAGCCGCCATCCAGGACCCGCGCTCGGCGCAGTACACTCCGTTTCCGGTTCCGATTTCATACACGCTGCCATCAACGACGTTCGTGCAGTTTCGCACTGGTATGAGTTTCGGTCCGTGGCAGGCGTCGTTCTTCATCGACAATCTGCTTAACTCGCATACGACGACAAACTACGAACGGACCTTTACCGACGGCAATAACCCGAACTACCCGCCGCCGGGGCCGCAGTACAACAACTACACGTTCAGACCACGGACGTTCGGGATCACTGGAACGTTACACCTGTAGCGCGTAGCCTAAATGGCCACAATGCTGCGGCTTCGAAGTGCGCGCGTCGACCCGTTTTCAGCGGATCATATACAGCTTGGTCACGGTTTCGTGGACGGTGCACACGCCCTTCCAGTTCTCCGGGAAGAATGCTGCAACGTCAGGCGTGATCTCGATGATCTCCCCGCTGTCGTGTACGTAAGTGCAGCGGCCGGCTAGGAAATGGCAAAACTCGTCGCGTGTTACATGGCAGGCCCACTTGCCGGGCGTGCAGCGCCAAATGCCGCACTCTGAGCGACCGTCAGTTCCTTTGTGTAAAAGCTTGCCTGAAGTACGCGATTCGCCCTCGAGCATCGTTGGAATGACGCCCCAGTCGACAAGGTCGGCATGGGAGAGGGGATTTTTCAGCTGTGGCGTGATCACGAATGTCATCCTTTGCTGTGCGCGGAACGCTTGGAATTGAGAAGTCCGAGGAGCAGATGCGCCGCCTTCGCCGGCCCGTCCTGCGCTCTCATTTGGGCACTCGTCGCGCTGAGCCGGGCGCGAACCGCGGGGTCGTGCAGGCAGTCGTATAAGCGCGCGGCAAGACTAGCTTCGCTCCAATCGGCGCGCGTTAGCTTGAACCCGTGACCAGTCTCCTGAACGCGGGTGGCATTGTCATGACCATCCCAGGCGAAGGGCATGACGATCGCAGGCTTACCAAATAGCAGGCATTCGGTGAACGAATTGTTGCCGCCATGATGGATGACCACATCCATCTGCGGGATCACCGAGGGTTGCGGAAACCAACTCTCGACGATGACGTTGGCAGGCAGGTTTTGATATTGATTCTTGTAAGCGCCAACATTGACGAGCGCGCGGTACGCGAGCTTGCCGAGCGCCGTGATCAAGCGCTTCAAAAGACCGACGTCGCCGGAGCCGAGACTGCCGAACGATAGGTACACGAGTGGCGCAGCTTCGTGCACGGGAAAGTTCGGAACGGTATACGGCACTTCACGGCGCACGCACCCTTCGAGGTACTGGAAACGCTGCGGCGACAGTGGCGCGGAGCGCTCGAACTGTACCGGTTGCGGATAGAGTAAAAGATTCAGGTAGGGCGAAGTCTCGAAAAACTCACCGAGAGGGTACGGTTTCTCGCCCTGGTCGACGAGGAAGGCGTTGAACTGCTCGTGCAAGGAGCGGATGACTTCGTTGAAGCGCGCACGAAAACGCACATGGCAGGCCTGATCGTTTGCGCCGCAGCCGGAGAGGTGCGGCGGAATTGCCGGGTCGTCGATCTCGTTCTCCGAGCACGACACGATGCGCACCCAGGGCGCGCCGTACTGCTTGATCGCTGGAAACAAAATCACGTTATCGACACAGATGAGACTTGGCTGCACCTCGGCTAACACTCGCGGCAGATCTCTTTGCGCGTAGCGGGCGCTGTCGACGATTGCGGCCCAGCAATCCTTCACATAGTTATCGAGCTGGTCGTACGGCGATTTATAGAAGTTCGGAATGTGCCCGTTGATGAATTCTTCCCAGAATCTGGCCATCTGCTCGGGCGGCAGCGGCGCGGATAAATTGACCGGATAGGTGTCAAAACCGTAATCGCGATAGACTTCGACGAAGCCGGGGTCCGAGAGAAATACGACCTTCTGCCCCAGACCCGTAAGCGCTTGGGCAATCCCCACCGAATTAAGGGCCGGTCCATACGCCGCCTCCGGAAAGAACGCGATCGGATGAGAATCTGTCATTTGCGTTCCGCTCTGATGCCCCAGTTAATTGCGCGCCGCACCAGCGACTTTCTGACTCGCGCGCCCCGAGCGGCAGTTTAACGGACTCTCGGCTCGGGAAAGCCGGCTGCGATCGCCCGTACCGGCTGCGCGCGAAGATTCCGAATCTTGCGCCGGCCGCGACGCGGCAACCTGGCGCGGTCGTCGTCAAAATCCCCGGTATGCGCCGCGCGAATGCCCCGGAAAGGTGCGATGCATATGAGTGTTACAGTGATCTTCAAGCAAGCCCGCGCGCGTCGCGGCAATTGATTCGTGCCGCGCGCAGCGCTATGGTCTAGCTTGACGCGTCTGCGACAGACGCGTCTCAAAAAAATTAGAAAGCAAATGGGGGGAGGGTTATGCGCACGTCAGCAGCAGTTATCCGTGCCCGCACAGATCGGCAGCGTGTAAGGCGAGTTCCTGCGATCCTCGCTGCATTCGCTCTTGTGGCCAGCAGCGAACTTGCTGGCGCGCAGACGCCGGCAGCGCAGGAATCGGCCGAAGCGACGGGGCTGCAGGAAATCGTCGTCACCGCCACACGTCACGAGGAGAGTCTCAGCAAAGTGCCGATGAGCGTGACTGCGATCACGCAGGAAGGCATGGATCTGCGTGGCATTAAGGATTTCCAAGACGTCGCGCGCTTCACCCCAGGCGTCAACATCGACAAGTCCGGCACCAACAACATCTCGATTCGCGGCATCGCCTCTTCGGGTGGCGCCGGCACGACCGGTATATACATCGACGACATACCGATTCAGATGCGAGCGCTTGCTTTCGATCCAGATGACGCGCTGCCTAAGTCTTTCGACATCGATCGCGTCGAGGTGCTCCGCGGCCCGCAGGGCACATTGTTCGGCGCCGGCTCCGTGGGCGGCACGGTGCGATATATCACGACGCAGCCGAGCCTCACGCAGTCGAGTATTTACGGCCGCAGCGAGATCTCCTACACGCAAGGTGGCTCCGCGAGCTATGAAGCGGGCGTTGCCGCCGGCGGCCCCATCATCGACGATAAACTTGGCGCGCGCGCGACCGTCTGGTATCGTCGCGACGGTGGCTGGATCGACCGTATCGATCCGGTCACGCAGCAGACGCTCGATAAGAACGCCAACCACGACGAGACCATGCTGGTGCGCCTCGCAGCGATCTGGGCGGCGGCGGATCACTGGACGCTCACGCCGAGCATCTATTACCAGAACCGGCAGCGCAACGACGTCTCAAACTACTGGCCGATCTATTCAGACCCAAGTCGAGACGATTACGTCAGCGCGAACCCGACGCAACGGTCGCAGCCGGACACGTTCTATCTGCCGGCGCTTAAGGTGGAAGGCGATCTGGGCGCAGTAAAGCTCATCTCAAATACCTCGTACTACCATCGCGACAACACGACCGGATACGACGGTACTCTCTACAACCTTGGTTTCTATCAGACCCTGTTGACCCTGCCGAATCTGCTGCTCGATGGTACCGGGATACATCTGCCGCCGGGCCTTGAGGACTACCGCTCGCCAGCGTCGGTGCAAAACACACAGCAGAACATCACGCAGGAAATCCGCCTGCAGTCGACGGACCCGAATGCAGCGCTGATCTGGACTACCGGGTTGTTCTTCAGTGAGAACCGCCAAAGCTATCTCGAGCAGATCGATGACCCGATGGCGGGCGCATTCTTTCAGCAACTGGCTGGCAGTACCGTGGGAGACTTCTTCTCCTATTGTCCGCTCGACAAGGTAGCGCCGGATGGCAGCTGCCCGCCCGGCGTTGCATTCATACCGGTGCCGCTGCTTGCGAATGGTGACTCGTACGAGCTCAGCACGCGCGCCAAGGACCGGCAGTTCGCCTGGTTCGGCGAAGGTTCCTATGCGCTGACCAGCACACTCAAGGCAACTGTGGGATTGCGTTTCTCGAAGACCAAGTTCTCATTCAACACCTACACGGCAGGTCCGCAACTGTTCGGACCGCCGGCCGCGCTGACGGGCGACAAAAGCGAGAACTCGTTTACGCCCAAAGTCGATCTGTCCTGGCAAATGGATCCCAACAATCTCTATTACGCGACCTACGCGAAGGGCTTTCGACCCGGCGGTGCCAATAACCCCGTGCCGCAGGCGGCTTGCGCTGGCGACTTCGCAAGCTTTGGCATCAGCGAATCCCCCGCCACGTTCAATTCCGACACCGTCAACAGCTTCGAAGTGGGCGCGAAGAACAACTTTAATAATCGCGTAAAGATCTCAAGCAGTATCTATTACATCAGGTGGAACAATATCCAGCAGACGGTGATTCCGCCGATCTGCCAGATCTCGTTCATTGCCAATTTGGGCGAGGCTGTCGCTAAAGGCGCGGATCTACAGGCCGACGTCGCCGTAACCGATCGATTTACGATGGAGTTGACCGCTGGCTACACGGATGCGCGTTATACGAAGGATTCACGATTTTCGACGCTTGAGACCACGCCAATCGTTGCCAAGGGCGACGCCATCGTCGGACAGAGCTCGGAGTTGAGCGGCCAGCCCGGCGCTCCGGTGACCGCATCCCTCGGTCTCGAATATAATTTCAGAGCTTTCGCACACGAAGCTTTCGTGCGCGCTGACTACGAGTATCAAGGAAGCCCGAAGTGGGCCTCGGCGCGTCAGGATGGCGACTCGACAACCTGCACCGGCAACACTCTGCAATTTGACTGCGCCGACTTCAGGCTGAGCTCGACGAGCTTCGTTACGATGCGCGGCGGTATGACATTCGGCACCTGGTCGGTCGCGGCCTTCATTGACAACGTCACCGATACCCACACGCTGACGAGCTTCAATTATACCATCGACCCCGGCGTTGCTCCGGCGCCCGCGAGCGCCAACGCTGCGAGCCGGCTGCAGCGCGACTACACGTTCCGCCCGCGTACCTTTGGCTTCACGCTTACGTACCGCAACTGAGCAGCGCAGTGGCGCTGCTCAGTTGCAGTGCAGTGGGATCGTCACGCATCTATGCAGAGCAACCTTCGCGGCCGAGCTCTCACAGATAGAAATCGAATTCCGGAATGAAGAGGTCCTCGATGAGGACCGCGTATTCGCCGCGCTTGAGCTCCGCAAAGAGCTGCAGAAAACGCGCGGGAATGTATTCAGCGAGCAGGCTTGATTGTTCCAGACGATCAAGCGCAGCCTGAAGTCCGTGCGGGAATGCTCGGTCAAAGTCCGCTTGCACGCGGCCTTCTACCGGCGTGGTCGCGCTCAATCCGTGCGCGATGCCGTGCAATGCGGCCGCCAGCACTGCTGCCACCACCAGATGCGGGCTTGCATCGGCACCTGCAACCCGGTGTTCAACCCGGCGCGCTGCACCGTGCGCTGCGGGCACACGAAAGGCGACGCTGCGGTTGTTGTGCCCCCAATCACGGCTCTTGGGTACAAACGGTCCGAGATAACGCCTATACGAGTTGAAGCTCGGCGCACAAAAGCCGACTGAATCAAACATCAGCGCCTGCATGCCGGCAACCGCCTGCTGCAGTAACAGCTCTCCGCCGGGAAGTCCGAAGCGGTTTGCATCCGCTTCATCGGTAATGCTGAGATGCACATGCAGCCCGCTACCGGGTTGTCGCGCAAATGGCTTCGCCATGAAGGAGGCGAGCATGCCCATTGATTGCGCCACACCTTTGACTATTCTTTTTAACAGTACCGCATGATCCGCCGCCAGCAATGGATCCGCGACGTGGCGCAGGTTGACTTCATATTGACCAATTCCATATTCGGCGACAGCGCCGCACACCGGTACGCCCTGCTCGGCCGCTGCGGCAGCAACACCGCTGAGAAACGGCGAGCTGTCATCGATGGCGTCCATCGACAGGTTCGCCGCACGCCGCGGCGGGCCGCCGCGCCCCGGCAGGGATGCGAGCGCAATCCCACCGTCAGCGCGACGCGCTGGATCCAGCAGGTAAAACTCGAGCTCGCAGGCGATTACGGGGTGCACACCGGCATCACGACACTTGGCGGCAACCGCCGCGAGTATCACTCGAGGATCGAACCACAGAGTCTCGCGGGTGGCGGCATGGCGCATGCTGCAATGCACCTGTGCGATCGAGGGTCTTGCCCAAGGCAGGGTGCGCAGCGTGCCGGAGATCGGCAACGCAGTGCCATCCGGGTCGCCATCGGATCCACCCATGCCCTGAACGTTGTGGCCGAGACCGCGCACGTCGGCGATCAGCGCACAGGAGGAAAATTGCACGCCATCGGTGAAGACTTTCTCTGCGTCTGCGACCGACAGGCGTTTACCAACTGTGTTGCCGTTGACGTCGATGATGAACGCGTCGAGAGCTTCAACATCGGAATGGGCGCGCGAGAACTCCTGCCATTCAGTCCGCGAGGCTAGAACGCCGGTTGACTCGGTCATGATTGCTGCTCGCTTTGAAGTTACGGATGCAAAAACCTAGAGACGATCACGCAGTGCATACAAAAACATCGCCGCAACCAATGTCGGCCAGCGCAGCGCCGGGCCACCGGGGAAACGCGGCACCGGCACGCGCGCAAACTCATCGAACGCACGCCGATCGCCGCCGATCGCTTCGGCCAGAACCTTGCCGGCAAAAGGCGCGAGCACAACGCCGAGCCCCGAGAAGCCGCTCGCGTTATAGAACCCGGGCTCGATCTCACGAATGAACGGCATGCGGCTCGGGGTAATGGCCAATGTTCCACCCCATGCATAGTCGAGGCCCACGTCACGCAGCTGCGGAAACACTTTGCTCATATGGGGGCGCACGAAGCCGGCAATGTCGTTCGGAAAGCGATAGCTGTAATTCTCACCGCCGCCGAACAACAACCGGTGATCGGCGGTCATACGGTAGTAATTCACGACGAAGCGCGAGTCGGCGACCGCATAGCCGCTATTCACGATCGCCGCCGCCCGCTCGATACCCAGCGGCTCCGTCACGGCAATGTAGTTATTGATCGGCATGACATGCGCCTCGACCGAGGCGGAGATTCCACGCAGATAGCCGTTGCAGGCGAGGATGACCTGGCCCGCGCGAACCTGGGCGCGCCGCGTGCTCACGGTGAATGCGCCGTCGCCACCCGCGACCCGCACAACTTCGGCGTCTTCATGCAGTTGTGCACCGTGGCTCTGTGCGCCGCGCGCGATGCCGAGTACCAGATTAAGCGGGTGCAAATGACCGCCGCGCGCATCAAAGGATGCGCCGTAATAGCCGTCGGTCGCGATCAGCGTGCGGATCTCCTCCCGATCGACGTAACGAATAGACTGATAGCCGTAACTGTCCTGCAAGTGTGCTACGTAGCGGCGCGTATCGAGCGTGTAGCGTGCCTTATGGTCCGCATGCAGGAGTCCGGACCGGTAATCACATTCGATACCGTAGTCGGCAATGAGTGAATCCAGATGCGTGCGGGCCTCAAGTGCAAGGTCCCAAAGCTTGCGCGCATGTGCGACACCGAGCTTACCTTCAAGCCAGGTCTGGTCACGGCGCAGTCCTACGTGAGCCTGGCCGCCATTGCGCCCGGAGGCGCCCCAGCCCAGACGAGACTGTTCCAGAAGTTTGACTGTGAGCCCGCGGCGTGCGAGGTGCAGGGCCGCTGCACATCCGGTAAAGCCGCCGCCAATGATGCAGACATCGCATAGATGAGCGCCTTCCAGGGGTGGGGTATCAATTCCATGCGTCACGGTCGCCGCATAATACGAGGGCGCGTGGATGCTGCTAGGAGCGAGCGCGTTGGCAGATTGGCGGTGCGACATGGGGCGGCCGGCGCAAGAGCGCGGTCAGGCGGCGGCACGGAAACCGCCAAATGTGTGATCACAGATCCGTTAAGCAAGCATACACGAAGCCTCAAGTTGCGCCAAGATCGGACCTTTGGTGCAGCGCGGTCGCAAAGCCGCTAGCGCCAATTAGACCCATGCCGTCACGAATGTCAGCCAGCAGCGCGCGCTTCAAATGCACGGCGCTGTGAGCATGTATCGCACGCAGCATGACTTCGTGCTGGTCAGTCAGATTGGCGGTGCCGAAACGACCGTATACCACTCGCATGAAAGGCCCGAATTGCAGCCATAGGGTTTCAATAAGTTGCAGCAGGGTGTGTCGCGGCTGCGAGGCATAGATGAGAAAATGGAAGTTGTAATTGCCTTCCATGTAGGCGTTGACGTCACCGCTCTTGAGCGCGTCGCCAATGGCAGCGTCGACCGACCGCAGCTTTTTGAATCGCGCCCTATCGATGTGCGGCAGCGCCGCAGCGGCTGCTTCCGGCTCAAGCAGCTCGCGGCAACGCAGCAGATCGCCGCAGCGCTGCTCCGTCATGGGCGGCACGACGATCTTTCTTTTCGAGCGGATTTGCACAGCGCCTTCGGCAGCGAGACGACTCAACGCCTCTCGCACCGGCGTTTGACTCACGCCTAATTCCAGCGCGAGCCCGCGCGTCGACAACGTACTCCCCGGCATGATTCTGCCGGTCACGAACCGACGGCGCAGCTCCTGGTGCACGTTCGCGTGCAGCAATGCGCCCGGCATCTTGCGCGGTGATGGCAAACTTAGGTTAGGCCGCCAGATTGCGCGCGCGCAGTTGCACGTGGGCTTCGGTGAGCGAGCGCTCCAGAATATCTACCAGCCGATCAATTTCGGCGTGCGAAATGATGAGCGGCGGACAGGTTACGATCGAATCGCGGATGGCGCGCACCATGAGTCCGTTTCTGATGCAGGCATCACGCACCATGGGGCCGGCGGTGCCCTCCTTGCCGCAGAATCTTTGGTTGCTGCCGCGCCGCGCGACGATCTCGACGGCGCCGATCAAGCCGAGTGAACGGGTCTCGCCCACAATCGGGTGGCTATTCAGACGCGACAGGGCGCTGGCGAGATACGGTCCAACATCGCTCGCCACCCGCTCCACCAGATTCTCGCGCGCAATAATCTCGAGGTTCTTCAGCGCCACCGCCGCCGCAGTCGGATGACCGGAGTACGTGTAGCCGTGCACGAAATCGCCGCCGGCACGCTTCAACTCCGCGACGATGGGTGCAGCCACGGCAGTCGCGGATATCGGCAGATACCCCGAAGATAAGCCCTTTGCCATCGAGACGATGTCCGGTTTGAGCCCGTAATGCTGGAAGCCAAACCAGCGGCCGAGGCGGCCGAATCCGCAGATGACCTCATCGGCAATGAGCAGAATTCCGTACTTGCGGCAGATCGCTGCAACCAGTGGCCAATAGCCCGGTGGCGGAATGATCACACCACCCGCCCCCTGCACCGGCTCGCCGATGAAAGCGGCGACATTTTCAGGACCGACTTTGAGAATGCGCGCCTCAATAGCATTCGCGGCGCGGGCGGCGAACTCTGCCGGATCCTCGCCGAACCCTTCACCGAACCAATAAGGCTGCATGACGTGCTCAATGCCTGGGATCGGCAAGCCGCCCTGCGCATGCATGGCCTTCATGCCGCCAAGACTCGCACCGGCGACGGTTGAGCCGTGATAGGCGTTCCAGCGGCTGATGAATATCTGCCGGCGCGGTTCGCCACGCAAGGTCCAATAGTGCCGCACCAGACGAAAGGCCGTGTCATTCGCCTCGGAGCCGGAATTGTTGAAAAAGACGTGGCTGAGATCGCCTCCCAGCCGCGCCGCTACTGCCGCGGCGAGGCGAATCGCAGGAGCAGTGGCCGTTTTGAAAAAGGTATTGTAGAAGGGTAGCTCCAGCATCTGCTCGTAAGCGGCCCGCGCAAGCTCCTCGCGACCGTAGCCGACATTCACGCACCACAGGCCCGCCATGCCGTCTAACATGGAGTGCCCTTCCGCATCGTGAATCATGCAGCCCTCTGCACGGACGATAACTCGGCTGCCGCCCAACTCGTGTTGCAGTTTGTAGTCGCTCTGCGCCGGCAGATGGTGCGCGAGATCCAGGCGCTTAAGCTCGGTAAGTTCCGCGCTCGACATTGAAGTTTTCATGGGAAGGAAAGTTACCGGCGCTCATGCCCCGCGTCAAGAAACTGTGATCGCAGATTGCGGTGCCGGGCGAGCACCGCCGCGCTGCAGGACAGCGAGGCGGCGTTAGATCTGGTCGGCCAGGGTTAGGGCGACAATGCGAGTCTTGTCGTCGTGGGCAATCTTCAGCTTTACGACCGTGCCTGGTTTGTCATCACGCAGCCGCTGCCGTAGCGCGGAAAGACTCAGCGATGCCACTCCCACCCCATCGACCGCCACGATGCGCTCGCCCGTCTGTAAACCGGCCTTCTGGGCCGGGCCGCCTGCCGTCAAGTCGACGATCTCGAAGCCCTTCGCAATTGCGTTGATCCAGAACCCAGCTCGGTCAAAAGCTCCGGTGTCGGCAACCGGCGGCGGCAAAAGCTTCAAATACATTATTTGATGGTCGTAATCTAAAGTTACAACGAATCTCTTCAGGAGCCCGGAGCCTACGTTACCCTCGAAGTTAGGATCGGAGAGCGATCCCTTGGCTTGCGTAGCAAAGCCTGCAACAACGTGGTTAATTCTGACGGAGCCCAGCGTCAGATCGTCGCTGCGCGCGAGGTACGACACCGAACGTCCGCCTACGCCCCAGCCGTCGACAGCGGTCACGCCCTTGGGATGTTTGGCTATTAGATTGTTGGCGTCAACGAATGGCTTCGTGAGAGTCACTTCGTCACGCGCTCCCGTGTCGATGTCAAACTTGCCCACCTTACCCTCAAAACTACCTTCGACCTGCGGCAGATGACTATAGAAAACGAACGGCAGGGCAATTCCTGCGCCACGCGGATCGAAGTGCGCCGGCTCGATGAACGTCAGGGTCCTCTTCCCGTAATCGATGACGGTAACGAAACGTCGGAAAATCTCGAAGCCGATCATGCCTTGCTCGCTGTAACCGTCGATCTGCGCCGAGAACGGCACGACGGCGATCGTCTGGTTCTTCAGCGTTACATCACCAACCTGGAAGGTCACACCACGCGCATTGCCCGTGGTCACTACTCCCTCTCCCGCGCCCATACCAGCCCCCGCGCCTTCGATCGTGAGCCCAAGAGCCTTGGCCGTCGCGGGCATCAACAAATCATGGCCACCGGTGTCAAATACAAAAAAGAACGGCCCCTTGCCGTTCACGAATACGTTGGCATAGATGTGATTGTTGAGAAGCTTGAAAGGTACGGTGGCACTGTTAGCGCCGTTAGCAATACCCGAGTCGTGCAGTGTCACGGCTGGCGCTGCGTAAGCGGTGGGCGCTTGGGCAGGCAAAAATCGCGCGGCCGTCAGGGTGAGAGTTTGGCGGTACTGCTCCCCCGCGCCGTCGTCGATCAGCTGTTTTCCGGCAAAGCGCGCATCCCCGACCGACCGATAGTCACTTAAATAGGTGATTACGTTCTGAAACCCCTGCGGCTCGATAATGCGTGCAAGCAGATGGGTCTTCGAGTCAAACCAAGCCTCGAACGGTTTCCCGCCACGCGGGGCGACCATCAGTGCATCGTAGCTCTCGCCACCATCACTGCGCCTGCCGCGCAAACTGATACTCGCGCCGCCTCGGTCCGCCCGCCACCATAGATTTGCGTCACGGTAGGCTTCGTTGAACGCAAGTTCGCGCGTGTCACCGCCGGCTTGGGGCGTGACGGCGCCGGTCAAATCCTGCATCCACGCCTCATGCATATCGAAACCGTTCGCGCCCGTCGTGGGGCCAATATCGAAACGGTCTACAAATGCGCCTGTGTGCAGGTCGTAGGTGGAAGTGGCGGTACCCGTCATACCCTGCCCCGCGTAGGCATAGTCGAGCGCGACTGTTTCCTTGTCTTTCCACGCCGCGCCGTTCGCTGCCTTCTCATTGGCTTCCAGAATGTCCGTGGCATCTTGCGCACGCGCAACGGTGGCCGTCAGAACCGCCAAGATGGCTAAAAAGAGAGTGCTGCGCACATACATACGACACTAGCTTAATTGAAAAGTGCGACTGCTAGTCGACAGCCAGCGCAGATTCCGTCGCACGCCAGCCTCCGCCCAACGCTTTGTAGAGCGCAATGCGGGCCTGCGCGAGCGCCTGGCGGCTTTGTACCAGGGCGTCGCGAGCGTCAAGGTCGGTGGCGTCGGCACTGAGAACGATTGTGAAATCGACAATGCCACTATCGTACTCATCCTCCGCGATGTGCAGCGTGGAGCCTGCCGCTGCGGCATCGCGCTGCAGCGACTCGAGTCGTCGCGCTTCGGTCGCACAGCGGATGATCGCGTTCTCCGCATCCTGCAGCGCCGCGAGGACCGCACCTTGATAGGCGAGATAGGCCTGAGTGCGCGCCTCTTCGGAAGCTCGCACATTCGCCCGCAGTCGGCCTCCGGCAAATACCGGCCACATCACATCGCCGATCCCCAAGGCTGCGAAGTTGCGCGCCGCCAGGAGATTTCCGGGCGAGCTACTCGCAAGCGAAGCGGCCGCGATGAGGTCGAACGAGGGATAGAGCTTTGCAACGGCGACGCCCACATCAGCAGACGCAGCAGCCAGGCGCCGCTCGGCGGCGCGCACGTCAGGCCGGCGACGCAGAAGATCCGACGGCAGCCCCGCGGGCAGCTCGTATCCGAGGGCAGCAGCTTCTTCTTGTGTGTCCGGCTGCGACTTGAACTCAGTCTGCAGTGTATCCGGCGCCTCGCCCAACAGTACCGCGAGCGCGTTGGTGGCAGCGCCAGCCTCCGCCTCAAGCGCAGGCAGCTGCGCCTGCTCGCGGGAAAGGGCACTCCTCTCCTGATTTATATCAAGCTCGCTTGCAAGTCCAGCATGCGCACGCGCGGCGGCAAGCCCTAGCAGTTCCTCGTGATGCTCGATCGAAGTCTTGGTCAGCGCGCGTCGTTCCTGCAGAGCGCGCAAGCTCAAGTAGTCATTGGCCACTTCCGCCGTCAAACTGACCTCGCCGTCTCGCAATTGCCATTCCTGCGCTTCGGTATTGGCGTTCGCCGCGTCGATCGCGCTTTGGACTCCGCCGAAGAGGTCGATCTCCCAGCTTGCATCCAGTGACAGCGCGTACTCGTGTAGATTCGTGCTGCCGGACGCGGCACCAGCCATGGCACCGCCGCCACCGAGCGCCGCCAGCGGATCCGATTTGGAATACAGTCGCCCGCCCGCGCCAGCAACATTAACGCTAGGCAGGCGCGCGGCGCCTGCGATTACCGCCTGCTCGCGTGCCTGGCGGATCCTCGACGCCGCGCTTTTAAGATCGAGATTCGATTGCAGCGCCTTCGCGACGAGCTCTTTGAGTTCGGGATCGGCAAACCCCTGCCACCACTGAGACAAGTCTGCAGCCTGTGGCGCCGAGGTGGTCTGAAAATGCTCAGGTACTGGCATCTCAGGCTTTTTATAGGGCGCGGTCACATGGCAAGCTGCGACGAGCAGCGTCAACGCCAGCAGTATCCCGTGTAGATGAGAGCAGCGCGCCGCGTTCATGCTGCAGCCCGCGCCGACTGGTTCGACTTCGGGTTTTTTCGCAGCAAGAAAATCATCGGCGTAATGAGCGCGACGAACACCATGAGCACCCAAAAGCAATCGATGAATGCCAGCATCATCGCCTGCTTCAAGAGCGCCCGATACAGCTGACCAACTGCCATCTGACTCGCCGCGAGCTGCGACTGCCCGCGGCTGACGAGCTCACTTGCAATGTGTGCGATCCCTGAGCTGTAGAGCGGATTCAACGGATTCAGTGTTTCCGTGTAACGCTCCTGGTAGAACTGCTGCCGCGTTGCGAGAAAAGTCTGCACGGCCGAAATTCCGATACTGCCGCCGAGATTGCGGGCGACATTCAGAAGCGCGGACGCTTGGCCTGAGGCGCTACGCGCCAAACCGACATAGGCAACAGTCGTCAGCGGCACAAACATAAAAGGAATTCCAACCGCCTGCCACATGCGCGCATACGCCGCCTGCTCGAAAGACATTTGCGTATTGAGCTGGGTCATATTCCACAATGCAAACGTCTCGACTATGAGTGCGAATCCAATCAGGTAACGCGGCTGCACTCGATTGGAAAGCAGACCGGCGACCGGCATCGCAATCAGGGTGACCGCGCCTCCCGCGGTCATCGCCAGTCCGGCCGACGTCGCCGTGTAGCCGAGCACTTCCTGCAACAGCTGCGGCAGAAACTGCGTGGTGCCGAAAAGAATGACACCCACGATCATGATGAGGCCGGTCGCGGCGGCAAAGTTGCGATTCTTGAAAATAGTCAGATCAAGGAGCGGCTCGCGATCAGAGAGCTCCCAAACCACAAATGCCACGAGCCCAAGCCCAGCAACGATGGCCGTAAAGCAGATAAGAGGGCTATGAAACCAGTCAGCGCGCTCGCCCCGGTCCATGGTGAACTCCAGAAATCCCAGCCCGACGGCAATCAGCAGAAATCCAACTGTATCGAGGCGGATACCGCGTCGCCAGCGTTGCTCACGCTCCTTCACAAGCACCTTCGGCTCGTCAACGAACACGTGCACAAGCACTAAAGAAAGTGCGCCGATTGGGACGTTAATGAGAAAAATCCAATGCCAAGAGAAATGGTCGGTGATGAAGCCGCCCAACACGGGACCGATGGTCGGCGCGAGTATCACCGTGAAGCCAAACATCGCCATCGCTTGCCCACGCTTTTGCGGTGGGAATGTATCGACCAGCATGGCTTGAGTCGACGGCTGCAAGCCACCGCCGGCAAGTCCCTGCAAAATGCGCGCGCAGATGAGAAAAGCAAGGTTAGGCGCAAGTCCGCACAGGAGAGAGGCGGCGGAGAAAACCGCAACACTTGCCATGTAGTAGCGCTTGCGGCCAAAAGTTCCCGACAGCCAGCTGCTAAGAGGGATCACGATCGCGTTCGCCACAAGGTAGCTCGTCAGTACCCATGTCGCCTGATCGTACGTGGAGGAAGTGGCACCTGCGATATGCCGCAACGATACGTTAGCGATCGCTGTATCGAGCACCTCCATGAATGCGGAAATAGAGATGATGCTTGCAATTAGCCAAGGGCTGCGGTCACCTGCGGCCGAGCGCTCGCCGCTCCACTCCTCCTTGTCCGCGCTGCCGCTCTGCTTTGCCGACGCCACTGCAATGTGCCGGCGAATTCAGCGGACCTGCACTCGGGGTTCCACGGACATTCCCGGACCCAGGGGGCAGTCACGCGGTACGCGGTCGAGGATGATTTTTACCGGAACACGTTGCACCACCTTGACGAAGTTGCCTGTGGCATTTTCTGCGGGCAGGAGTGCAAACGCCTGACCTGCGCCGCGCTGAATGGAATCGACGTGCCCGGGTAGTTTCACTTTGGGGCAAGCGTCGACGCTGACCTGCACGGACTGAGACGGACGCATGAGGGCAAGCTGCGTCTCTTTGAAATTGGCCGTTACCCACACGTCTAACGGCACGATTGCCAGGAACTCTTGTCCTGGCGCCACGTAACTGCCGGCCGCGACTGATTTCTGTGTTACGTGCCCCGCAAACGGCGCAACGATTCGCGTGTAACCGAGATTCAGCCGCGCCTCGTCAACCTGTGCTTGCAATGTGCTAATGCGCGCCTCCGCACCGCTGATTTGCACACGCGTCACGTCAATCTGCGCCTCCGCACTGCGCACCTGTTCACGAGCTGCGTCGCGCTGCGCTTTGGCGCCCTCTGCTGCCGTTGCGATCTGGTCGAGTTGAGTTTGCGAAACAGCCTTTGGATTCGACTGATGCAGCGACCGATAGCGAGATAGATCGCGCCATGCCTTGTCCGCCTGCGCCTGGGCGCCAGCGGCAGTTGCGAGTGCCTGGTCGCGCGCTGCCGCGCTCGCCGGGAGCTGGGCGCGCGCCTGCGCGAGCTGCGTTTGCGCCTCGACCCGCTGTGAGATGGCTTGGCTTAATCGCGATTGCGTATCAGCCGGATCGATCTCTACCAGCAGATCGCCCGCTGCGACCAGCTCGTTGTCGCGTACTAAAACGCGTGTGATTTGACCGGCCACCCGCGGTGCGACGCGCACCACATGCGCGTCAATGAAAGCATCATCGGTGCTCTCATAGTTACGCGCATGCAGCCACCATACAAATGCGATGACAGCCAACACGCATACGACGATCGCGCCAACCGTCAGCGCAACTTTACGATTCAGAGGCTTGCACTTGGGCTTCTCGGAGTCGTCAGGTTCCGCGTCGCCTTTTGACTTTTCTTGCTCTGCCATTCAGATGCAACGGTTCAAATCGGGGCCGGTGTGTAAGAGCTCTATTGCCGAGACCAACAAAAGTTGGGCCATCAGCCACTAAGGTCAATTTCGATGCGACGTTTACTTTTGGCGAAGAGCAGCGAGCGCGTTGCGACTAAGACGCCGCCGCCGGGACTTTCCGACAGGCTCAGCATGCCCGCCCTCGCTGCGAACTTCTACGTGGAGGGCGAACGTAAACTGCTGAGCAAATCAGTCAGTGCTGCCTGAATTTAAAGATGTCGAGGCGAGGCTGACGAGACTAGCGCCTTCGCTCAATCCGGCCGTAACCGAGCGTGCTCAGAATTTCGTTTACTCCAATTAGGTCGCGCTCAGGAAATTCGGGCGGATCATGGAGCGGCTCAGGGTCGTGCGGATCTGTCGGTTCCGGGTTCGCAGGCGGCTCATCCGACGGTTGCGGAATTCCGGGACCATATCCGTAGGCACTGGCCATGGGGCTGCTCCTTATTCCGTGACTACATCTTTACGGCTGTGTCTGCGGTAACCAGTTAGAACTCGCTCTTTCCGCAGCAGCATCGGATCGAAATCAGGCGTGCTTCGCACCCGCGAAGCACGCCTTGAATCTCAGCTTGCAGTTCGAATGGCGATCAGATGACTACTGCGCACTCACGTTAAGGTCGTTCTCGACGTGCGAAACACCCTTGACGCCGCTGGCATCCTGTTCGGCCTTCTGCTTTTCCGCATCCGAATTTACATTGCCCTTCAACATGACAACCCCGTCCTTGGTGGTGACATGGATATGACGGGCCTTGGTCGTGCTGTCTTTTGTGAGCTCGGCCTTGACCTTGCTAGTAATATAGGAATCGGTCACCGGCTGGTCGCTTTTCATGCTCGAGTCGTCGGCTAAAGCCGCGCCGGAAACGAACGCCAAACTTACAACGCTTGCCGCAACCCAAAGTCTCTTACCGCGCATATGCACACCTCATTAAAGTGAACCCACAGCCATAAAACCCGCGAGCGTGCATTCGGTTCCTCAATTCGCTGGGCGGGGCAGGGCAATAGCATTGGCAGCGCCGGTGACTGCAGATAGTCGTGTAGAATAAGTTGTTGATTTTAATATATTTTATGACCACAGTAGAACTCCACACGGATCGCATTGAACCATGCACTGCGCATTTCTTGGCAGTGGTGCTTTTCGGCGTGCTCCGGCACGCTTTGCTCCTCTAGCCGCTTCTGATGTGAAATATGGAAAGCAAGAATCAGTTGCATCCCGACAGCGTAAACCTGAACTCGTTGTGGATGCCGTTTACACACAATCGTTATTTCAGGAAGCATCCGCTGCTGGTGGCTTCGGCGCGCGGCGCGCATTACACGATGGCGGACGGCCGACGTCTGTTTGACTGCCTATCGGGCCTGTGGTGTTCGCCGCTTGGTCACTCACACCCTGCAGTAGTGACAGCCGTTCAGCGGCAAGTCGAGAATCTCGATTACAGCCCCGCGTTTCAGCTCGGACATGCGCCGGCATTTGCGCTCGCGGCAAAGATCGCCTCGCTCGCGGGTCGGCCTAACGACCAAGTGTTCTTCGTGAACTCCGGCTCCGAAGCCGTCGATACGGCCATGAAGATTGCGGTTGGCTACCATCGCCTCAAAGGCGAAGCCAGCCGCACTCGCTTTATCGGTCGCGAGCGCGCCTATCACGGCGTGGGCCTGGGCGGGATCTCAATCGGTGGCATGACGGCCAACCGCAAGATGTTCGGCCCCCTCATGGTTGCGGGCGTCGATCATTTGCCGCACACCTGGAACCCCAAGCACATGGCGTACAGTCGCGGCCAGCCAGAGTGGGGTGCGCATTTAGCTGACGACCTGGAGCGACTTGTGGCGCTGCACGACGCGTCAAATATTGCCGCGGTCGTCGTCGAGCCGATGCAAGGTTCAAGTGGCGTCGTCGTGCCGCCGCGGGGGTATCTTGCGCGGCTGCGCGAGATTTGCACCCAGCACCGAATTCTCCTGATCTTCGATGAAGTGATCACCGGCTTCGGCCGGTTGGGCAAACCCTTTGCAGCGGATTACTTCGGCGTGGTGCCCGATATGATTACGTTCGCGAAGGCTGTTAGTAACGGTGTCGTTCCCCTGGGAGGCGTGTTGGTCCGAGAAGAGATCTATCAGACATTCATGAGCGGCCCGGCGCACGCCATCGAATTTTTCCATGGCTACACTTACTCCGGACACCCGCTCGCCATCGCCGCGGGTCATGCGGCGCTTGACACCATGGCCAGCGCGCATCTGTTTGAGCGCGCCGCCGAGCTCGCGCCGGTTCTGGAGAATGCCATGCACTCACTGCGAGGCGAGCCGCACGTAACCGACATTCGCAACATCGGACTTGCTGCGGCACTTGAATGCGCGCCAATCGCCGGTCAACCCGGGCTTGCCGCGATGCGGGTATTTGAGCGCGCGCTTGACGAGG